>OCPX01002927.1_pt1 | contig 9991 bp, 7 predicted proteins | sample 1538771 | NCBI WGS metagenome assembly OCPX01 (sample SAMN04571725, study PRJEB22368) | human gut metagenome | biome: human gut; material: stool | host: Homo sapiens | place: Luxembourg | collected 2012-11-01 | reverse complement strand
TCAGCGGAGTCGTTCAATGCTAAAATCAAAGCTTTTCGAAGCCAGTTAAGAGGGGTGGCTGATCTGAAGTTCTTCATGTTCAGACTGGCTAGGCTATACGCTTAAAAGAAAGCTTGCCAACCCGGAAAATCCGCTGACCCACATCTCCTAAGGAGGCTTTTCGTTTATTATTTGATGCTTATCACATGAAATTATGTATATATGCGGTGCAGCTGACTGATTCTTTTGAGATGGCTGAAGATATTGTGCAGGATTTCTTTATCTATTTTTGGGAGAAGAAATATTATTTGAAAATAAATCAGAATCTTCGTTATTATCTTTATTTGTCTGTGCGGAATGCGGCCATCAATGCTTTGCAGAAAAACAACATGTTGTCTATGGAAGAACTCTCAGGCATTGATATGGGTATTCCTGAAGAGTCTATAGATGAAGAGGAGCAAGAGGAACGAAATAAGTTATTATTGGAAAAACTACAAAAATTACCTCATCAGGAATTACAAGTGGTGAGAGCTGTCATTATGGAAAATAAGAAATATAAAGAAGCTGCTGAGGAACTTCATATTTCTGTGAATACCCTAAAAACTCATCTGACAAGAGCATTGAAACAATTAAGAAAAGAATACAATCTGCACTCACTGTTTTACTAAAATTAAATTTTTCTTCTTTTTCTGTCACCCATTTATTAATTTGGACTCTCTTTTATTAAAAGAAAGTAATCAATGAACAAAGAGAATCCAAAAAAGAACAAAAAGTCTTTTGAATATTATATAGCGCAGCGAAAAGAAGAATTTCGTTGTCAATATGATCATGAACGTTCATGGGAAAACCTGCAATATAAGCTTCAAAAAAGAAAGAATCACCGTCTCAGTTTATATTGTGTAGCAGCCTCGGCAGCTTTTCTTTTTCTTATTTTAGGAGTCAGTCACATATTCTCTCTTCACAATAACACACAAAACAAGGAGGCCGTAGTGGCTGCTGTGGTTTCATTTCCGGAAACAGGCAGCCGCAAGGCTATCCTTACTTTAGAGAATGGAGAAAAAGTGGATCTGTCTGTTAAAAAGGGTACGATTTCTAATGCAAATTCTACTGTAATCAATAATAATGCCAATCAATTATTGACTTATAGAAAAGTGGAAGAGGTTTCTTCAACTCCTCAGATTAATACATTGGCTATTCCAAGAGGAGGGGAATATCAGTTGATTTTATCGGATGGAACAAGGATATGGATGAATGCTGAAAGTCTTTTGCGTTATCCAACTTCTTTCATTGGAGAAAAAAGAGAAGTTTTCCTAGAAGGGGAAGCTTTTTTTGAAGTGGCGAAAGATGCTAAGCACCCCTTTATAGTTCATACAAACAGACATTCGGTGGAGGTACTTGGTACAAGTTTTAATATATCTGCTTATCCTGATTATAAGGTATATACGACTCTTGCAGAAGGGCGTATCAAAGTAAGTACAACTAAAGTTTCGGTTGTGTTAAATCCTGACCAACAAGCGGTTATTGAACCGAATAATGATGATATAGTGACACGTGATGTGCCTGCTTATCTATTTACTTCCTGGGCGAAAGGAAATTATGAGTTTCGTAATACGTCTTTGTCTGAAATTGTTGCCCAACTGTCACGGTGGTATAATGTAGATATCTATTTTAAAAATGAATCTTTGAAAGATAAAAGATTTGCAGGTATCATTTTCAGGGATGAAGAGTTGAATTTTGCTATTGAAGTGATTGAGAGAGTGTCTAATGTACATTTTACTCGCGAAGGAGAAACGATTTACATTGAAGATAAACATGAATGAGAAAGCAAAATGATAGGAGAGAATTGACTTTTTTAAATAATAAATCAACAAACAATTATGAGTACAAAACTTTTGAGCGAAACTATCTGTCGCAAAGGCCTCATGGTGAAATGCTTTGTTGCATTGATAGTGTTTTGTTGTTCGGTGGGCGAAGCGTTTGCCCAAACGGATACTAAGGTGACTATCAATGTAAACAATGTTTTAATCAGAACAGCCTTGGATCAACTGCAAAGGGAAGCAAAGATCCATTTTGTTTACGATGAAGAAAATATTGATTCAGGAAAACGGGTAAGTTTATCTTATACCGAAACTCCTTTGAATGCAGTTTTGGACGATTTTTGTAAACAGACTTCGTTACGATATGAAGTAAAAAGAAATTTAATTCTTATCTTACCTTCAAAGGCTGAGAAAACAACCGGAAAACATGAGCCTTTTTATATGACAGGTGTAGTTACGGATGAAACCGGAGAAAGTATTATTGGGGCTACCATTATGATTGGAGGTACAAGTCAGGGTACTGTAACCGATATAGACGGTCGATATAGTTTGCAGGTTACTCCTGGTGATTTAGTGTCATTTACTTTTGTTGGAATGGCAGATAAAGTAGTCAAGGTACAAGCTGGTAAGAAAGTTGTGAATGTGAAAATGGAAACTAATGCCACTGCATTGGCTGATGTTGTAGTAACTGGCTATCAGACTTTGTCCAAAGAACGGGCAACAGGATCTTATTCTGTGATTTCAGAGAAAAGCACGAAGGGTAAACTGGAAACGGATGTGTTGTCACGTATTGAAGGACTGGTAGCGGGTATAAATAAAACTTCCAGTAACAGTAATGATGTTGTTATTCGTGGTATTACTACTTATATGGGAAATACAAAGCCATTGTATGTAGTTGATGGTATGCCTTATGAAGGTGATTTAGCATCAATAAATCCGACAGATGTACAAAATATAACGGTATTGAAAGATGCTGCTGCAAGTTCTATTTATGGTGCCCGTGCAGCTAATGGTGTAATTGTTATTACAACTAAACGCGGACAGGAAGGTAAAACTAAAGTAAGTTATAATGGTAGTATTAAGTTGTTTCCAAAACCGGATTTTGATTATTTGAATTTGATGAGTAGTTCCGAGCTGGTAGATATGCAGATTGAAGGGTTTGATTATTATCATACGGCTTATGAGAATTTGAATAAGCGTCAAGCTGTAAATCCGGTAGTTGACTTCTTGTATCAGCATGAACGAGGTCAGCTGACAGATAGTCAATTGGCAGATGCTCTGTTACCTTATCGTACAAATGATAATCGTAAACAAATAGAAGATGAATTTGCGCGTGTAGGTATTGTTCATCAACATAATTTAGCTATTTCTGGTGGTTCTAATAAAAATAGATACATGGCTACTGTTAATTATATGGGTGATTATGGTAATCAAAAGTATCAAAGTAAAGATCGTATTGGATTTAGCCTAAAAGATGATGTGGATTTTTTTGATTGGTTATCGGCTGATTTTGGAGTTACAGGAAGCTTTTATCGTTCAAAGGGTGATAATGGAGCAGGTAGTTATAGCAGCTTGATGAGTAGTTATCCTAGTTATTATATGTTAAGGGATTTACAGGGTAATCCACTTAATTTTCAACGTACTAAATCAGATTATGAATTGCAACGTTTGCAAAGTATAGGTTTGATGGATGAAACATATAGTCCGATAAAGAATCGTGCAGAAGAAAGCTATCATAATAATTCCAATTATTATCGTTTGCATGCAGGATTGAATTTTAAACTTCTGGAAGGCCTTAATATTGATCTAAAATATCAGACAGAAGGTACTTATGATAAGAATCGTACTTTATATAGTAATATGTCATATACAGTGCGTAATATGATAAATGATGCAGCTCAATATGATGCGGCAACAGGAAGCCTTACACTGAATGTTCCTAAAGGTGGTCAATTGGATGAAAGCCGTTATGAATCTTATTCATATACAATGCGTGCTCAAGTGAACTTTAATCGTATATTTGGAAAACATGCTATATCTGCGTTGGGCGGTGCTGAACGTCGGTTGGTGCGTCGTACTGGTGCGCAGAATTATTATATGGGATATGATGATAATAGCTTGGGAGTAAAACCTATAAATCCGTTAGCAATGTCTCCTATTAATGGTACTGAAGCTTTGTTGGGGTCGTTTAATTGGGTCTATGGTGAATATAATGCATTGACTCATACAGAAGACCGATATGTTTCTTTTTATGCTAATGGTTCATATACCTTTGACGAACGTTATTCATTAACTGGAAGTATTCGTATCGATCAATCTAATTTATTTGGTACTGATCCTAAATATCAGTATCGTCCGTTGTGGTCCGTTGGTGGTAGTTGGCAGATAGCTAATGAGCCTTTTATGGAAGATTGTATGTGGTTGAATCGTTTGAATTTGCGTATGACTTATGGTGTGGGTGGTAATGTTCCTAAGGATGCAGGGCCGTATATGACTGTGGTTGATAGCGGATATAATGAATGGGTTGGAGATTTTGGTTCGTATATACAGAATCCACCCAACTCTCAACTTCGTTGGGAGAAAACGGCTTCTACCAATGTCGGGATTGATTTTTCAGCATTCAATTCTCGTTTAAGCGGTAGTATTGATTATTATTATAAGAAAACTACGGATTTATTAGGAAATCGTAATGCGGATCCGACGTTGGGTTGGGCAAGTCTATTGCAAAATTATGGCTCGATGTTTAATAGAGGTGTAGAATTGTCATTACAGAGTGTAAATATTCAAAATAAGAATTTTACTTGGGGAACAAATTTAATGTTTAGTTATAATAAAAATGAATTGACAAATTTAGAAGGTACAAAAGAAACGGTTTTTTATTATAGTGCATATAATGTAGCAGCTGTTGGTTATCCTATTAATAGTGTCTTTAGTTATCGTTATGCAGGACTTGATCCGACAAATGGGAATGTGTTGGTGTATAATAAAGAAGGAGAAAAAGTTTCAAAAGTAAGTTCTATTGATGATATGGTATATTCTGGAACTCGTACTCCAAAGTATACGGCATCATTGAAAAATTTCTTCTCTTATCGTGATTTTGATTTTTCATTTATGTTTGTATATTATGGCGGGCATGTGTTACGTGATGTTGTAGCTGGATATATGGGTGGTGCACCAAGTGCGAATCTTACTCGTAAGGCTTTAAACCATTGGAGGAAACCGGGGGATGAAAATATTCCGGGAGTAGCTCCGTCTTTTAATAGGAATATTTATTATACAGATGCGCAGGCATGGTATTCGGCAGACATCCATGTAAAAAAGGCAGATTATATTAAATTGAGAGATATCTCACTGAGTTACAATTTGCCAAAGAATTGGTTGAGGAAATATTTTATAGAATCGGCTGCTGTGACTTGTCAAATTAGTAATGTGTGGTGGTGGGCTGCTAACGGAGATATTGATCCGGAAGCGTATACTACATCGGGATATGGATGGGGAGCATTGACTCTTCCGAATCCTACTACTTATACAATTGGTTTGTCTCTTAATTTTTAAACGATTGAATAGATAAATATGAAATTATATAAATTTTTACTTTGTGCATGTTTGGCGTTACCTGTAATGTCATGTGATGATTATTTGGATATACAACCTAAAGGGATTGTAATTCCGGAAAAGAGTGAAGACTATGAACGTTTATTGAATTATGCTCAATTGCTAAAGGCTTCTGAATCATATCCTAACTTTATGACAGATGATGTTTTCATGCCTTATGAAGATGATATGACTGGAGGATTTGTTTCTCTGGAGTTGCCGAAGCAGCATTTATATGCGTTTAATAGTGAAATCTTTGGAGAAGGAGAGAGTGACGGTCTTTGGGAATACTCTTATAATCGTATTTATTATTATAACGTAGTTATTGATGATATAATGGGGGCTACTCAAGATACTGAAGAACATAAAAAGCAATTGAGGGCTGAAGCATTGGTTGGGCGTGCTTTTGAGTATTTGACTTTGGTTAATGCTTATGCTAACCATTACGATCCGTCGACTGCTGCTACAGATCCTGGCGTTCCATTGATGTTGGATAAAAATATCAATAAAACAAATTTGCAGCGCGCTACAGTGCAGGAAGTATATGATCAAATTAAGGCGGATCTGGATGAGGCTGCTCCTAATTTACCGGAAAGACCGGTGTTGAATGCCTATCGTGCATCTAAGCCGGTGGGGTATGGGATGTTGGCACGTATGTATCTTTATATGGGAGATTACAAAAAAGCTTTGGAGAATGCGGTGATCTCATTACAGAATAATTCAACTTTGATGAGTCTTTTCCCGTATAAAGTAGTGGATCGTGATAAATATATTGGTAGGATTGATGTTCCGGATGGAGATGAGAATCCGGAAAATATTTATATTCGTTTGGCCCCCTGGACTTTTGGATTTAGTGCTACTGCATATGCTTCTGAAGAATTGGCTTCTTTGTATGATCAGGAAAAGGATCAGCGTTATCTGTTGTATTTTACGAAATATTTAGGTGGGATAGATTTGGATTATCCTCTTTGGGCGCCTTATATTTATGCCAACATGGCTATGTCTACCCCGGAAATGTATCTGATAGCAGCAGAGTGTGAAGCTCGTATAGGTAGTAAAGACAAAGCTATGGAATATATTAACACCTTGCGTGATAATCGTATTATTGATAATGTCCCTTTGGTTGCAAGTGATAACAAGGATGCATTGGTAAAAGTCTTGGAGGAAAGAAGACGGGAAATGCCTATGCTTGGCTGTACCCGCTTGATTGACTTGAAACGTTTGAATCGTGAACCTGAATTCGCAAAGACTATTGTGCATGAGGTGAATGGTGTAGAGTACAGATTGGAGCCCAATAGTCCTAAATATATTTTGCCTATTCCACCCTCTGTACTTCGTTTTAATCCTGATATGATTCCTAACATAAGATAAAAGATATTTTAATGAAAAAACTAACGATTATGATGGCAACAGCAGCATTATGCTGTTGCCTGGGTTCCTGTAACAGTGGAACTAAGCAAGAATTGGCGAATACGGTTCATTTGAAAGGCCAGTTGCTTGATATGGGTAGCCAGAATGTGCGTATGAGATTTGACGGAGCAGCATCTATGCTAGGTGACAGCCGGGATATTTTGTTGAAAACGGATGCTGCCGGTTATTTTGATACTACTTTTGTACTTAAAGAGCCGACATATTATACTATCAGCCGCAACACATTGTATCTTACTCCAGGAGATGACATGACTATCAAAGTAACTCAGACAAATACAGAAGCGGAATTCTCGGGAATCGGAGCCGAAGCCAATAATTACATGAAGTTCCGTCTTTTTCCGAAAGGTGGTTCTTATCTGGAAGCCGGTGGTAACTTGCGTGGAGATTTTGTATCCACTAAAGCGTTGGTTGACAGCTTGGCCGCTATACGTATGCATACATTGGATACGTTAAGTAATGTGTCTGATGCATTTAAAAAGCTGGAAACAGCACGGATCAAAGCGGATATTATTAATAGTTATATCTGTTATGCAAGTTATTCAAGGATGTTTGCCGGAGTGAAGACGGAAGAAGAGATGCGGGCTAAATGGAATGAATTTAATGTTTCATTAACTCAGGATGTAACTCCGCTATATAAGGAGATTATGAATGAAGATATGCTGAATGTAGCTGTGGTGCGCGATGTTTTGTCTTATCAGGAAGATTCTACATTAGCTTCTCTTTGGTTTAAGGATATTTCCATTCCTGCGCGTACTACGGAATTATATGCTTGTGCTAAAATAGTCGATAATCTGAGAAATGAAGCTTCAGAACAGACTGTGAACGAGGCGAAGGCATTTTTGCAAACAGTGAAGAATGCTGATTTTGCAACAGAAATTGAAGGAAAGATTGTTCAAGCTTCCAAGTTGCTTCCCGGACAACCTGCCATTGATTTTGAAATGTTGGATGTGGAGGGTAATGTGAAGCATCTTGCAGATTTTAAGGGTAAGGTGATTTATATTGATTTATGGGCGACCTGGTGTGGGCCTTGCATTCAGGAATCTCCGGCATTTGAGGCTTTAGGTAAGAAATATGTGGGTAAGGATATCGTTTTTCTTCCGGTTTCTACAGATACTACAACGAAACCTTGGTTAAGGTATTTGGATGGACATAAGAAAGAATTGACTCAATATCATTCCAATGATGTTGCTTTAAAAGAAAGTTGGGCTATCATGTATATTCCTCGTTTTATTTTGATTGACAAGGATTTCAATATTGTGAATGCATACGCTCCACGTCCGTCAAGTGAAGAGATTGGTACTTTGATTGATTCTGTTCTTAATAAATAGTAAATTTATGATTTATAAAAAATATCTATTATTAGGCGTTTCTTTATGCATGTTAAATGCTTGCAATGAGTCTAAGTCTGTGTCTTTAGAGGGTAGTCTTGATGGAATCCAGGCTGATTCTATCTATTTATATCAAGTAGACAATGAGCATTATGGTAGTGTGAAACTGATTAAATCTATTGCTGTTACCGATGGTAGGGTTTGCTTATCCCACTGATTCTGTACAAGCCGGTCTTTATTGTTTCTCTTTGCAGAATATGGAGCGTGGAGAGTATTTACAGCAATACGCTAATTTGTTTTTGGAACCCAAATCCATGCAGCTTACCTTGGGTAAGGATAAGTATGATCAACTGAGTTTACATGCTACAGGGTCTGCATTGCAGGAGCAATACGAAGCCTTGCAAGAAGCGAAATATGTAGCAGGTAATCGTATGGTTCTCGATTCTTTGGATCATATGTTCTATGAAGCTCGTGAAAAAGGGGATCGTGAGGAAATGGAGCGTATCCGGGAGGTTTCCAGTCCTTATTATGAGAGTGCCTCGGAACAGACCCGTAAACTGATAAATGGGGAAATTGCTAAAAATAAAGGCTCATACTTCGGTTTGTATCTTTATTATACTTATCGCTTCCAAAATCATACTTTTAATACAGTTGAGGAGATTGATGAGGCACGTAACTTCATAGGCAGTTTTGATGAGGCGTCCAGGCAAAGTGGTATATATGTAAAAATGCAAGAAGGTTTGGATAAATTTGCTAGGTGTGCTACCGGTAGCGTTGCTCCTGCTATAACAGGAATTGATTTGAAAGGGAATTCTGTCAGTTTGAACGATTTCAAGGGTAAATATGTTCTAGTCGATTTCTGGTTTGCCGGTTGTAGTTGGTGTCGTAAGGAAACTCCTTATCTGTTGAAGACGTACAATGCTTTCAAAGATAAAGGATTTACTATTTATGGTGTGTCTACAGACCGTCGTGAGGAAGATTGGAAAAAGGCTATTGAAGAAGACAAGAGCTATTGGAATCAGGTTCTGTTGCAGAAAGACGACGTGAAGGATGTGTTGGAATCATACTGTATTGTCGGTTTCCCACATATAATTTTAGTAGATCCGGAAGGTAAAATTGTAGCGAAGGAGTTGCGTGGAGATGATCTTTATAATACCGTCGAAAAGTTTGTAAACGGAGCAAAATAAAGAATTGTGTTTTTTAACTCATAAAGCAGTAGGCTGGGAATGTCCGGTCTACTGTTTTTTCTTTTATGGAATATGGTTTTTTTTGAAGGAATGATATGGTTTTATTATAGGTAGTGATGTTCTGTATTGTATTTATTTTTTAAATAAATCTAATGTGTGACCTGTATTTCTTTAATGTTTTTCTTTTGAAGAACATATTGTCTGTCGGATAAGTTAAAAGTTTACCTTTGCAATATAATCAGAGGATGAGATATTGATCTATAATAAATATTATAAATAAAACGCATAGGTATTGTAAGCGTACAATACTTTTTGGTGGTCTCGTTGGATGCTTGTGTTCAGATTTAAGGCGAGGTCACCTTATTCTCGTAGAGAATTTAGATTTTAATTTGAATGATACTTGCTCGCGATGAGTAGGTATCATTTGTTTTTTAGGGGGGGGTATTATGGAAATGGAAAATAGGTAGGTCTTTCTCCAAAACGTTGTTGATTGAATAAAACAAGTAAAAGAAAGAATTTCTCTATGTTAAGATAACAGTTTACTTTAAATTCTTATCAATTTGATGGATTAATTTGAAAGACAAACGCTTATGGAAGTTCTGAAAAGTCTAAGGTAACGATTTGGAGATTGTGCTAATTTCAGTATTTTACAACC
>OCPX01002925.1_pt1 | contig 9995 bp, 8 predicted proteins | sample 1538771 | NCBI WGS metagenome assembly OCPX01 (sample SAMN04571725, study PRJEB22368) | human gut metagenome | biome: human gut; material: stool | host: Homo sapiens | place: Luxembourg | collected 2012-11-01 | reverse complement strand
GAGATCGAAACGCCCCTGCCGTTCTCTTGGGGGATCAAAAGGGGGCCTTCTCTCACGTGAGAGAAGGCCCCCTTTGCCCCGCGCAGTCCCATGACAATGGGACATTTCCCCGCGGCGTGGGAAATCACTTCAATGTATTCACCGTGCCGAGGAAGAGCGGCAGACCGTCCACGCCGGTGATCATAAAGGCAAACGGCCGGTTCAAATTCATCTCCACCACCGGAAGTTCCTCGGGCATGGCAGATGCGGCGTCCGCCGTGATAGCCGTGAACGCCGCGGCCTCGCAGCCCTTTTCGTCGACCTTGACGCGCGCGGCGTGCTGCACCTGCGTCACGGCGACGCTCTCGTCAAACTTCTCCTCGTCGATCAGCGGCGAAAAGTCCGCTTTATCGAAGTCGAACACATCGGTGACACCCAGCGCCTTGAGCGCGTCAGTCAGCTCCAGGTTGGAGTCCACGTCAAACTTCGGCACGCTCCAGTGGATCTCCGCACTCGGCAGCGCGGTCCCCATGTCGTAGGCCATCAGTCCGCCCACGACCTCACCATTGGCAAGCAGGCTCCCGAGCGTCGCCCCCTCATCCGGCAGCAAAAAGCGCATCGACTGCCCGCCGCGGAAGCCGAGCTCCGCCACGGTGTAGTTCTCGCCGCGGTAGTACGCGGCGCGGTCGTCCGTGCGGTGCATGAAGTCGATGGTCTGCTTCTCGCCGCTTGCCGCGGTGAAAGCGTCCTTTTTCGTCGCATCCTTCCAGAATTCGTCGCGCCACTGGTCCTTAAAATAGAGCGTCGTCAAAAGGAGCATCACGGTCTCGGGCTTCGTCTGGATCTCGCCCGCCGCGTCCTGCAAGAGATTGTCCGTGTTCTCATTGATCCATTCGCCGATGGCCTTGTCCGTCTTCTCATCTCCCATCGGGGCGGAGAACGTCGAAGCAAGGTACTGCTCGGCGAGAAGTCGCAGCGTCTCTTCGTTGTAGGGGACGTTCTCGTTCAGCCACACGGAGCTGCCGAGCAGCGTCTTTCCCGTCGAGGTCTCGCCGTAGAGATTGCGCCAGACATAGTTGCCCGCAGCGCGCGACGCGTCGGTATTTTCAATGCCTAAGAGCGATAAAAGCTGCGCGCGGCTGTCGCCGTCCGTCGTCTCGCTGAGCATCGCAAAGGCGAGATACAGGTTTGCGGGCGAGAGAACGGTGTTCTCCTCCGCCGAAAGCAGCGTGCCCGTCTCCTGTGTGAAGTGCAGGAATGCCGCGGGGTAGCTCGTGCCCTTGCTGCGCAGCGCCTTGAGCGCATCGTAATAGGCATTGCTGCGCGCGTCCCAGTCCTCCCAGATCTTCTCCTGCGCCTTTTCGTAGGCGTCCGCGCCCATCTTGTCATAGTCGATGGTGCTGAATGCCTCGTCAAGCTCACTCTCGTTCGGCATGGCGGGCAGCACGGGATAGTCCGCCGTCTTCACGGCGAGGTCCTGCAAATACTGCGCGGCAATGGGGTCTTTTTTCACATTGTCCTCCTCATTTTCATTTCGGATCGTCGTTCCGTTGTCTCCGCAGGCGGCGAAGGACAGGACCATCGCCGCGGCGAGCAGCAGCGTTAAGAATCGTTTCATGTCGGATGTACCTCCGTTTCGGGATTTGTTATATTAGACGGCGCGGATGGAAAAAAGTTCCCGTTTTGTCAAAAATAGCATGCCGCCCTTTTACGAAACGGGCGAATGTGGTATACTTTCAAAAATATTTTCTCTTTTGTGTAACGCAAACGGCAAAAAAGTTGTCTTTTCCCCATGATGGCAGACAACAGAAAGGAGCGAGCCTATGGACGACCATGAGATCGTCGACCTCTACTGGCAGCGGGACGAGCACGCCATCGAAGCCACCGCCGCCAAATACGAAAGCTATTGCATGAAAATTTCGCAAAACATTTTATCCGACCGCGCCGACAGTGAAGAAAACGTCAACGACACGTACTTACACGCCTGGCAGGCAATGCCGCCGCAAAGGCCTGCGATCCTGTCTGCCTTTCTCGGCAAGATCGCGCGCAATCTGGCGCTGAACCGCTATAAGGCGAGGTCGGCGCAGAAGCGGCAGGGCGACGTCTTCGCGCTCTCGCTCGACGAGCTGGACGACTGCGCACCCGCCCTGTCCTCGCCCGACGACGAGGCCATGGCAGCAGAGCTCGGCCGCAGCATCAGCGCGTTTCTGCGCACGCAGAGCGAAGAGGTGCGCAGCATGTTCATCCTGCGCTATTTCTACTGCGAACCGGTCGAAGCGCTGGCCGCGCGCTTTCACTGCGGCGAGAGCCGCATCAAAACCACGCTCCTGCGCACGCGCAGAAAGCTCAAGGAGCATCTCATCAAGGAGGGATACTGTGAAGCATGAAGTTCTGACCCGCGCCATAGGCGAGCTCGACGATGAGCTCATCGCGGACGCCTACGCCTACAAGCCGCGCAAACGGTACGCCCTCCCGCGTTTTCTTGCCGCTGCGGCGTGCCTTGTGCTCGTGCTGGCCGCCGCCCTGGCGATGACGCGCGACACCTTACCGGCTGAGATCAAGGTCGAAGGCGCAGCGCTCTCCTCAATCCCCATTTCCATCAGTCAGCCCACAGCGATGGCGCTCGACGCGCGCGGCAGTCTGAGCGGCCCGCTCAGTCCGATGCTCACCATCGAGAGCAAATCGGGCGAGGCCGTGACCGTTACGGTGTCGGATGGCGTGCTGACCCAGCCTCTTTACTCGCTGCAGGAGGAGTTCACCTCCTACACCGTCTCCGGCAAGGTGCAGCTTTGCTGGACCATCGAAGAGCCGGACACGGGTACGGTTTACACGCTCTCTCTCGACGGCGCGCCCGCCGTCACGCTGCGCTACGACGAGGCCAACGGCTATTGGACTGCCGCGCGGGCGTAAGCATCCCATTCCACATTACTATTGACAACACACAACATTTTGGAGGTAAATTCCCATGAAAAAGTTTCTCACCCTGCTGCTGGCCGCAGCGATGACTCTCTCCCTCGCCGCCTGCGGCAGCAAGACGGACGACAATAGCGGCAATAACAGCCAGCCCGCGAGCGCTCTCGAGCTGCTGAACGCCGTATGGGCCAACTACAGCGACGACGACAAGTTCCCTGCTACCGGCGGCGACTATGATGAGGCGAATATGACCGAGGACGCGCCCGGTAACTTCTCCGTCGAAGACGGCGACGCACTTGACTACTCTCTCTCCTTCCCCGCCGCGGACGCAAGCAAGCTCTCCGACGCCGCGTCCCTCACTCACATGATGAACGCCAACACCTTCACCGCGGGCGCGTTCCATGTTGCGAGCTCTTCCGACGTTGACAGTGTCGTCTCCGACCTCAAGGACAACATCATGAACCGCCAGTGGATGTGCGGCTTTCCCGACAAGCTTGTCATCCTGACACTTGGCGACTATGTCGTCTCCTGCTACGGCGCGGAGGACCTTGTCGACCAGTTCAGCGGCAAGGTCACCGAGACCTTTGCCGATGCTGCCGTCGTCTGCGACGAGGCCATCGCCTGATTTGATCTTCTGAAAGGCGGAGAAGTTTATGCTCTTTTCCAGCGTTCCCTTTCTCTTTCACTTTCTGCCTGCGGCGCTGCTGATCTACTTTGCAGCGCCGCGGCAACTGAAAAACGCGGTGCTGCTGCTCGCAAGCCTCTTTTTCTATGCCTGGGGCGAGCCGAAATATATGCTGCTCATGCTCGTCTCCATCGTGCAGGGCTATGGTTTCGGCCTGCTGATTGAAAAGCACCGCGGGCAAAAGGCGTCGAAGGTCTTTCTGACGCTCTCGATCCTTGTGAGCCTTGGGCTTCTCGGCTATTTTAAGTACGCGGACTTTTTTCTCTCCAGCGTCAACGCCGTCACAGGGCTCTCCCTGCCGCTTTTGAAGCTGAGCCTGCCCATCGGCATCAGCTTCTACACCTTTCAGGTATTGAGCTACGTCATCGACGTCTACCGCGGCGAGACGGCGGCGCAGCGAAATTTTATCGACCTGGCCACTTATGTTTCGCTCTTCCCCCAGCTCATCGCGGGGCCGATCGTGCGCTATTCCGACGTCGCCGCGGAGCTCAAAAGCCGCACGCACAGCGTCTCCGCCGCGGCGGAGGGCGTGCGCCGCTTCACGGTCGGCTTTGCCAAGAAAATTCTGCTCGCCAACCAGTTCGGCGCGCTCGCGAGCGCCTACAAGTCGACGCAGGACGCGAGCGTCCTCTTCGTCTGGCTCTACGCGCTCGCGTTTCTGCTCCAAGTCTATTTCGACTTTTCGGGCTACAGCGATATGGCCATCGGTCTCGGGCGGATGCTGGGCTTCCAATTCCCTGAAAACTTCAACTACCCCTATATTTCAGCGAGCATCACGGAGTTCTGGCGCAGGTGGCACATGTCGCTTGGCTCGTGGTTCCGCGACTACCTCTATATCCCTCTCGGCGGCAGCCGGAAGGGCAAGGCGCGTCAGCTGTTGAACATTCTGATTGTCTGGCTTGCAACGGGCCTGTGGCACGGGGCGGCGTGGACGTTCGTGCTGTGGGGACTGTGGTTCGCGGTCCTGCTGCTTCTTGAAAAGCTGGCGCTGCTGCCGGTGCTCGAAAAGCACCGCGTGCTCGGCCATGTGTACACGCTCTTTTTCGTCACGCTCGGCTTCGTGCTTTTCGACGCAGACAGCGCCGCGCAGGCGGTCTCGCGCATCGGCGCGATGTTTGGTGCAGGCGGTCTGCCGCTATCGAGCGCACAGGCGGTCTACTATCTTAAAAGCTATGGCCCGCTGCTCGTGCTCGGTATCCTCTGCGCAACACCGCTGCCGAAGATGATCGTCGCAAAGCTGCGCAAATCCAAAGGCGCAGCGACGGCGCTCGATGTGCTCGAGCCGCTGTTTGTACTGATTTCTCTGCTGCTCGGCACGGCATTTTTAGTGGACGGGTCGTTCAACCCGTTCCTCTATTTCCGCTTTTAAGGAGGGCATCGCATGAATCGAAAAATCAAAGACGCCCTCACCCTCGGCATCGCGGCAGCGTTCGTGCTTATGTTCGCGCTGTGGAGCATTTGCAAGAGCGACGACGCCGTGTCGGAAAGCGAGCGCCGCCCGCTCAAGCAGTTCCCAACACTGAACGTGGAAGAAGTACTCTCCGGACGCTTCCAGTCGAACTTTGAGAGCTACACGCTCGACCAGTTCCCGCTGCGCGACGAGCTCCGCACGCTCAAGGCCCTGTCTGTCCACGATTTATTTGGCGAGAAGGACAACAACGGCATCTACGTCGCGGACGGCTACGCCGCGAAGCTCGACGACACGATCCACGAGGATTCGCTCGACCACGCGGCCGACCGCTTCCGCTATGTGTACGAAACCTATCTCAAGGACACGGGCGCGAATATCTACCTCTCCGTCATCCCCGACAAGAATTACTTTTTGGCCGCCGAAAACGGCTATCCCGCGATGGATTACGAGAAGTTCTTTGCGCTCATGCGCCAAAAGGTCGATTTTGCGGACTATATCGACCTGACGGGCACGCTGTCGCTCTCATCCTATTACCGCACCGACCTCCACTGGCGGCAGGAAATGCTTGCCCCCACGGCCAAGGCGCTGGCAGATGCGATGGGCGTCTCACTCACCGAGGACTTTACCGAGGTCACGCTCGATACGCCGTTTTACGGTGTGTACCGCGGGCAGTCGGCACTGCCGATGGAGCCCGACAGGCTCGCCTACCTCACAAACGATATCATTGGGAGCTGCCGCGTGTACGACTATGAAAGCGGCGCCTATCTCCCTGTCTACACGCTCGAAAAGGCAGACGGCAGCGACCCGTATGAAATTTTCCTCTCGGGACCCAAGTCGCTGCTGCGCATTGAGAACCCGAACGCGCAGGTGGAGCGAAAGCTCCTTGTCTTCCGCGATTCGTTTGCCGCGAGTTTGCTTCCGCTGCTCGCGGAGGGGTACAGCGAGATCACGCTTGCCGACATCCGCTACCTCTCCCCCTCAATGCTCGGAAAATTCATCGACTTTACCGCGCAGGACGTGCTGTTTCTTTACAGTACGAGCGTTCTGAACGACAGCGCCACGATCAAGTGATGCAAAACGGGACGCAAACGCCGTGACCGGCGTTCACGTCCCGTTTTCTTTTTTGTCCGCAAAATTTTTTCACAACGCAGCACATAAGCATAATGCCCTCCCCTGCCGTTTCCGGCAAGGGAGGGTTCAGGCTAAATATAGCACAGCCGTTTTCTTCATGCAAGAAAAAGTTGCCGCACTTTCATAATTTCGTTCACACCGCACATCCCGTCTCACTAAAGTGAGGGGAAAGTTGGAAAAACAAAGTATTGACGCTGCTTGCCCCGATGAAGTATCATTACTTATCAAATTTTTTATTTCGAAACAGGAGGTCTGGATCATGAGTGAAGCGACTCGCATTCCCGAGCTTTTTGGCTCTCTGGTGTTCAATGAACGCACAATGGAGCAGTATGTGCCGCAGAGCGCCATGGACGTTTGGCGCGGCTGCTTAAAGAGCGGGCAGCCTCTTCCCCTTTCCGCGGCAAATGAGATCGCCGACGCGATGAAGACCTGGGCGCTGGAGCATGGCGCAACGCATTTCACGCACTGGTTCCAGCCCTTGAGCGGCGTGACGGCGGAAAAGCACGACAGCTTTATCAACAACGCCGGCGGCGGCCGCGTGATGATGGACTTTTCCGGCAAGGAGCTGGTGCGTGGCGAGCCCGACGCGTCCTCCTTCCCCAACGGCGGCCTGCGCGCCACGTTTGAAGCCCGCGGCTACAGCGCTTGGGACCCCACGGCGTTTGCCTTCATCAAAGATGGCAGCCTTTGCATCCCGACGGTGTTCTGCTCCTACAGCGGCGATGCGCTCGACAAGAAGACGCCGCTGCTGCGCTCCATGGCCGCGGTCGACCGCGCGGCGGTGCGCGTGCTCAAGTTATTTGGCGACGACGCGGAAAAAGTCACGCCGCAGATCGGCGCGGAGCAGGAGTATTTCCTCATCGACCGCGAGCTGTACTTAAAGCGCATGGACCTGCGCCTGTGCGGCCGCGCCCTGTTCGGCGCAAAGCCCCCGAAAGGCCAGGAGTTGGACGACCACTACTTCGGCGCGTTCCGTCCCCGCGTGGCCGCCTACATGAAAGAGCTCGATGAAGAGCTGTGGAAGCTCGGCGTGCTCTCCAAGACCAAGCACAACGAGGTCGCCCCCGGCCAGCACGAGATGGCCCCCATCTACACCGACGCCAACACCGCGAGCGACCAGAACCAGCTCGTCATGGAGACGATGAAAAAGGTTGCCGAGCGCCACAACCTTGTGTGCCTGCTGCACGAAAAGCCCTTCGCAGGCGTCAACGGCTCGGGCAAGCACGTTAACTGGTCACTCTCGACCGACACTGGCAAAAACCTCTTCTCCCCCGGCAAGACGCCGAGCCAGAACGCCGTGTTCCTGCTGGTGCTCGCCGCGTTCATCAAGGGCGTGGACGAATATCAGGAGCTTCTGCGCTGCTCCGTCGCCTTCGCGGGCAACGATCACCGTCTCGGCGCGCAGGAAGCGCCCCCGGCTGTCATCTCCGTCTTCCTCGGCACCGAGCTTGAGGGCATCATCGATGCCATCGTCGGTGAAAACGACTACACCGCGCCCGAGCACAAGTCCCTGCGCATCGGCGTGGACGTGCTCCCTGCCATCCCGCAGGATACGACCGACCGCAACCGCACCTCGCCTGTCGCCTTCACCGGCAATAAGTTTGAGTTCCGCATGCCCGGCTCCTCGCAGTCCATCGCGGGCCCGGTCACGATCCTCAACACCATCATGGCCGAAGAACTCGACGAATTCTACGCGCAGCTCAAGGACGCGCCGCGCTCCACAAGCTGATCCGCGACACGTTCTCCGCCCACCGCCGCATCATCTTCAACGGCAACGGCTATGAAGAGGCCTGGATCAAGGAGGCTGAAAAGCGCGGCCTTGCCAACCTGCACAACACCGCCGAGGCGCTGCCGACCTACATCCTGCCCAAGAACATTGAGCTGCTGACGTGCCAGGGCGTTTACAGCAAGGAAGAAATTTTCTCCCGCCACGAAGTTCATATCGAGAAGTACTGCAAGGTCATCCGCATCGAGGCCGCGACGCTTGTTGACATGGTCCAGCACGGCATTCTCAACGCCGCTTCCGAATACGAAGCCGCGCTGTGCAACACCATCGCCGCCAAGCGCGCCGCCGCGCCGGAGCTGACCTGCCACGTCGAATCCTCGCTCGCCAACGCCATCGGCTCGCTCAACGAGCAGCTGCTCGAAGAGACCATCGGCCTCAAGACGGCGCTCGAGACCGTCTCCGACGACGCCGAGCCCGAAAAGCTCCTGCACTACTACCACGACGAGGTCGAAAAGCGCACGAACGACGTGCGCAAGACCGTCGACAAGCTGGAAGTGCTGACCGCGTCCAAGTATTGGCCGTATCCGACGTTCTGCGAATTACTCTTCTCCGTGTAAAAGTCAAAAGGACGCTCTCTCGAGCGTCCTTTTTGAAGTGGAGTTTCGCTTTATCACTGTAGTTTGATTTTCCTTTAACTGGGGAGGAAGAAAATTTATGAAGTACATTTTTGTCACCGGCGGCGTGGTGTCGGGGCTGGGCAAGGGCATCTGCGCGGCGTCGCTCGGGCGTTTGCTCAAGCAGTGCGGACTGAAGGTCAAGAACCAGAAGTTTGACCCGTATCTCAACGTCGACCCCGGCACGATGAGCCCGTATCAGCACGGCGAGGTCTTCGTCACGGACGACGGCGCGGAGACCGACCTGGACCTCGGCCACTACGAGCGCTTTGTCGACGAGGCGCTGGACGAGAAATCCTCCGTGTCCTCGGGCAAAATTTTCTGGAGCGTTCTGAACCGTGAGCGTCAGGGCGGCTATCTTGGCGGCACGGTGCAGATCATCCCGCACGTGACCGACGAGATCAAGCGCCGCATCTACGACATGGACGACGGCGAGACCGACGTTGCCATCTCCGAGATTGGCGGCACGGTCGGCGACATCGAGAGCCAGCCCTTTTTGGAGGCCATCCGTCAGGTCGCGGCCGAGCGCGGGCGCGAAAATGTGCTCTTCATCCACGTGCCGCTCATCGTGACCATTCCCGGCAGCGGCGAGCTCAAGAGCAAGCCCACGCAGCACTCGGTCAAGGAACTCCTGAGCGAGGGCATCCAGCTGGACGTTCTCGTCGTGCGCACGGATGAGCCCATCACAGACGACATCCGCCGCAAGATTGCGCTCTTCTGCAACGTGGAGCCCGACTGCGTCATCCAGAACGCAACGGCGTCCACGCTCTACGAGGTGCCGTTGCTGCTTGAGCACGAGGGCCTTTGCCGCGTGGTGTGCCGCAAGCTGCACCTTGACTGCGGTGAACCTGACATGACCGAGTGGCGCGCGCTGGTCGACAAGATCCACGGCGTGCACCGTCATGTGCGCATCGCGCTCGTCGGCAAATACGTCGGCCTGCACGACGCCTATTTGAGCGTCGTTGAGTCGCTCTTCCACGCGGGCACGGCCTGCGACGCGAACGTCGAAATTCAATGGGTCGACTCCGAAACGCTGACGAGCGACAACATCGCGCAGAAGCTCTGCGGGTGCAGCGGCATCTTAGTCCCCGGCGGCTTCGGCGACCGCGGCATCGAGGGCATGATCCTGGCCGCCCAGTACGCGCGCGAGCGCGGCGTCCCTTACCTCGGCATCTGCCTCGGCATGCAGATCGCAGTCATCGAATTTGCGCGCCATGTGCTCGGCTGGGACGACGCGACGAGCGCGGAGTTCTCCTCCACGACGGCGCATCCCGTCATCGCGCTCATGCCCGAGCAGGTCGGCGTGACGGCCAAGGGCGGCACGATGCGCCTTGGCAAGTACCCCTGCGTGCTCGAAGAGGGCTCGCTCTCCCGCACGCTCTACGACGCGCCCGAGATCTGGGAGCGCCACCGCCACCGCTACGAGTTCAACAACGACTTCCGCGACGACTTCACGGACGCCGGCATGCGCCTCGC
>OCPX01002919.1_pt1 | contig 10009 bp, 7 predicted proteins | sample 1538771 | NCBI WGS metagenome assembly OCPX01 (sample SAMN04571725, study PRJEB22368) | human gut metagenome | biome: human gut; material: stool | host: Homo sapiens | place: Luxembourg | collected 2012-11-01 | reverse complement strand
CCTTCAGTAACGGATTACTGGAGGGGACAGTGAATAAAATTAAAGCGGTAAAAAGACAGATGTACAATAGGGCAGGAATTAAACTACTGAGAGCGAAGATTATTTATTCACAATAGAAGAAGTACCACCAAATTTGACGAAGAACCTTATCATCACTATCGGCTGTTATTTTCACATCTTTCGATAATCTCTCCGTGGCACATGCAACAAACCGATAATTAGGTTGTAACTCATTTACGACCACTGAATTATCTTTCAAAATCACTGACAACGATGCTTCATAAGAATCTACCGGAAAAACTTTCGTAGAAAGATAAAACTTAGAATTCATAGTAACTTCGTCATCATCGTCACAAGAGATGCACAGTGGTGATGCCATTAATGACATCACTACTGTTTTCCATATTATATTTTTCAATCTCATAATTACATCATTTGAATATTATATTATTTACCATCTGATCTAATGCCATCTACCCATCTGACAACTCCCTTAGGTGCCGTGGCTTTATTTCCATGACCAGTTGCATCTTTAAATTCGGTTCCTGACCCTTCATTCAATTTCCAATAAGCCTCCAAGCCATCTGTACCCGGATTTATCGCAAACATATTATTCTGAATCTGCGATTGTGAAATAGCAGTAGTCCAAAAACGTACTTCGCTAACTATAGCATCTGTAACCATCCAATCACCATTGCATATACCAAAGCTATTCTTAACAAGACGCAAAGGTTTTCTTGGAAGATCTAATGTTGCATCAATATTTCCATTTACATAAATAGTCAATTTCACTCCATCACAAACAAATGCTAAATGATACCATTGATTATTTTTAAACTTAGTAGCAGCATTTACTTGAGTACCTTGTGTTTTTATCTGCAAAATATTACCAGGAATCGGGCCATCACCAAAACGGATATAAATTTCACCATCTTCTGCGATACCATTACCTGGACCTGCAGAAAATATTGCTTGATTCTGATAGCTAGGAGGACCAGGATAACCAACTCCAGGAGTCACCCCATCCCCAAGTTCGCTCATATTAATACGCATTTCAAGTGACCATTGAGTTACTGTATAATCCTGACGCATTTCCATAGTAATTGGTTTTGTACCCGTCAACACTGGTGCAGAGGTTATAATAACCTGATCCATGATATAAATCATCACATCTGCACCTTCCAAAGTTTGTTGCCCACCTGATACAGCAGTAATAGCAACCGGTAGTGCAAATTTATCACCAGAATCAAGCATTTCCTTTGTCAACGGATCAATTGATACTTTAACAGTAGGAGCCACTAATTCTCCTTTTTTTATAACCACTGTCTTTTGATCAAAAGAATATGAACCTTCCGGCATAGATTTATAGTTCGTACCACTTTTTGTATTATATACTTCCAACGATTTCGGACTTAGTCCCAAAGTAACTTCTATATCTTTTGTTGCAATTTGTCCCGACCGAGGAGTCACAGTGACAACACTACCCTCTTCAGCTACTGTTACTTTTTTAGATTCATAAGACAAACTACTGGATTCAGCTAAATAAATTCTACTGCCGATAGTATCATACTTTGCATCTTCACAACTTGCTATAATTGCACAAAGCAATATGGCAAAGGCGAACATTATTGTATTTTTATTTTTTACCAGATATCTCATAATTATTATATCTTTAAATTTATTATTTTACCGGTGGATTCATAATGCGGATAGCATTACGCAAATAAGGATAAGATTCTTCTGTACCATCAATTGTATATTCATACTCCATATGATAAGTTCCGACCCCTCCTTTTACACATTTTTTCCCGTCAATAATAGGCGTCCAACGTGCCATACCTTCCAAAGACTTCATTTTATTTCCATATCGATCTGTGAAATCAGCACCACCAGACAAAGCCCATTTTTCAAAATTTTCAGTTACAATATATTTCTTAGCAACTTCTTCTGCAGTCAAATGCCCATCGAAGTTTCTTATTGTAGAGTTTAAACGGCTATCCAAATTGTCACGTCCAGTATTATCTCCTGGAGAATCATAAGCCTGCACTATAAAATAATTAAAATAAGGACCTGACTCCGATACAATACTTTGTGGCTCACCGTCAATTACTAATAGCCTGTCTGTACCCGATTTTGGTCCGATTCTTTCTCCCAAGGTCTGAATGAACAACAACATATTCTCATCACTTCCACTCATGTTACCTCGATGACCAAAATTAGGCTCATAGTCAATATCAAAGCCATCATATCCATATTTATCAATACTATCACATATTGCATGGGCATATTTCTTTATAGCTTCTTCCTTATTCTCATTCCATCCCCAGAATTCCAGATAATTATCTTTATATTCCTCGGGAGTCAATTGGTCACCGATATTTTGAACAATAAAACACATCAAAGCTTTAGTCCCTTTTACATTTTGTACATAACGCAAATCTTTTGTTTGCGCTTCTGTCAAATTTCTCCAGTTACCCCAAATAGAAACAAAATCCACACTATCAGGAAGTCCGGCTAAACATTTTTCTAAAGTAGCTCCATTTCCGGTCCAATTACCAAACCATCCGAAAGCAACCGGATGATCTGTTTTCTTATAAGCGCGAAGCTGGGCATAGTATTCTTCCGGAAGTGACGACTGAGTCATATCTTCCTGGAATTTTGGTTCCATGTCTGTCCAATCATCACACGCTGTATTCGCAACCGTTATGCCAAATAACAACATTATAAAATAGAATATCTTTCTCATACTATTTATATTAATATAGATTATACTATTATTCACTTATCCCTACGCTGCCACCAAACCTTAGTCTGATAATTATCAGCACCACCCAATTTACTTACAGCAGCATTTACATTAGCAGCATTACGAATATATTCCGATGGTGGGAACGGAATACGATTAGCTGAAGGAAGATTGGTTACATTCCCATTCAATAACGGGAAAAAACGCGGATACCCAGTACGACGATACTCACTCCATGCTTCTTGTCCCAAAGGCCACATTGCAATCCATTTTTGGGTTATTAATCTTTCCAGTTTTTCTTCCTCACCAGCATTATCTTTCCATTTGATAGTTATAGAGCTAATAGCACTTTCATTCCCCTTATTCTCATTAGGATCTACATAATCAGCCTGAGTACTTGATTCATCATTCAGGTATTGGTCAATACCATCCGATACTCCCCATTGTGCAAAAGAAAGTCTGATAGCTGATTCATACAAATCTTTCACCGTTTCTCCTTTTACATCCCATCCTAACATTGCCGCTTCAGCTTTATTAAAAGCTGTTTCAGCTGCACTCATCCATAAAGTACGATCCATCTCTCCAACATTTATTCTAGAGAAAGTCGGTCCGGTAATATCATTACCATAAGACAAACCTGCGCGCATACCCACATAATCATCATCTCCTTTATCGCTCGTTTTCTTTTTAAAATATTTCGACATACGCGGATCGTTATACCCTTTCATATAGGACGTAATATCCGCAGAGACACATTGATCGGGCCATTGTACCAATACCGTATACAATTGATTTTTAGTACCTAAAGAAGTTGCGTTATCTTCATTGGAAGTAATTACCCCTATAGAGTGGTTAATAGCTTCCTCCGCCATCTGTCTGGCATATTCACGATCTGCAAAACGAATACGAATGGCCATACGTAGTTTCAGTGAATTTGCAAATTTCACCCATTTCTCAAAGTCACCGTCATAAACTTTATCATACTTAGCCATCGTTCTGTTGTTTGGATTTTCGGTCACATAAACAGTCATTACATTAATTGCATCAGTCAGATCAGTAAACATAGCATGATATGCTTCCTCCATTGTATCGTAAGGAGCCGAAAGTTTATCACTTGAAATTTGGGAATAAGGAAGTGCCCCATACATATCAAGCATACGATGCATTGTCGCAATTCTCAAAATCTGTGCCCATGCAAAGTTAACTCCTGTTCCTTGGGTTACATTCTTTATTTTATTCCATGCACCATACGTCAATACCATTACATTATCATCTGCAAACTGCCAGTTTAACCAGTTCTCGGGTGCGTTATATGTAGCAAAATTTGCCCCTTTAAACTTATCTGTTGCCATTACTTGATAACGTCCATAGCAGTCACCAATCAAGGATTCATTGGTATTATAAATGTTTTCAGTAGCTATGGGATATGCATAATCACATAAAGTCAAGAAGAAAGCATTGGCAGCAAATCCATCTCGTCCAAGTTCTTCTTCCGAAACTTTTCCCAACGGATCATTCAAGCTATTATCCATGCATCCTTGTAACATTGGAGTTCCAACAAGCATACAGCCTGCAATAGAAATCTGCGTTATGAATTTATATATTTTCATTTGGTTATTCTTTTATCGTTAAAACTGTATTTTTACATTAAATCCCCAACTTCTCAAACTTGGTTGCATAAAGTAATCAACACCTTGATAATAAGTACCAGTAGAAGCGGTAGCTTCCGGATCAAATGGTGCTTTATTATAAATCATCCACAAGTTGTGACCTGTTATTGACAAACTAAGATTACATTTGTTATTAAACCATTTGGCTGGAAGTGAGTAGCCCACCGATAACTCTTGTAAACGAACATTAGTAGCACTATATACATAGTTAGACATCAATCCACTTATTCCACCCACTTCTGTATAATAAGTCTGGGGATCCACTTTTCCATTATTTACAGGAACACCTTCATTATCACGTGCTAAAGCTGTGACCTTAGATACTCCGAACTGATCCATTACAGCTTGTGTTGGTGAGATAACAATACCTCCAAAGCGGGCAGCAAGCATGAATCCCAAGCTAATGCCTTTATAAGAGAAATCATTTCTAAAGCCTAAATTGCTCTTAGGCAATACAGAGCCAATATGAATAAATTCATCCGAATTCTTTATATCCTCTTTCTTCACATTCTGGCTCGCTTTATCAATATATACATTTCCTTCATTATCACGTTTCAAACGATTAGTGACATACATGTCTCCCATGCTTCCTCCTTTACGAAGAATAACTTTAGCCGATCCAATGCCACCTTTATCTATCTCACTCAAACTATAGTGATTACCTTCATCATCCACTGCATCATCCAAGAGTTCTACAATCTTATTTTTATTAAAACTAAAAGTCAAATTTGAATTCCACGAGAAATCTCCCCATGATTTATTGTACCCTAAAGAAAATTCCATACCTTTATTCTCAATATTACCAGACTGCGCATACATAGTCGCATATACAGCGGTTCCTGATAAAGGAACTTGGAATGTTTGTTTGCGAGTATTAGCCTTATACCAGGTAACTTCCAAACTTAAACTATTATTAAAGAATTTGGCATTCAAACCAGCTTCCCAAGAATTAGTACGTTCAGGATAAAGTTTAGGCAAAGGACGATAAGTTTGTAATTTCCATTGACTAGTCGCAGGGTCCCACTCATACGTTTTGTTGGAAGAAAGATTCTTAGGAATAGGAGCACCTACTGAAGCAAATGAGCCGCGTACTTTCAAATAAGTAATAGCTTTGGGTAATTTTACCATTTCGGAAATAACTCCTGAAAGCCCTATTGATGGATAAAAGAAAGATGATTGTTCTGTATTAATCAATGCTGAATCCCAATCATTACGTCCGGTTAAAGTCATATACAACATACTCTTCCAACCAATTTCCGCACTAGCAAAAATAGAGTTGGTGCGTTGTTTGTATCCACTTTCTATAGGATAAGTATCTTTATCCAAAGTTGTAGTCATATTATATAGACTAAAAACATTAGACATATCTTTCAAACCACCTTGGAATCCTCTTTCGTCATAATAAGTTTGAGTAAAACTACCGCCAATATTAGCACTTAAACTTAAGTCACCAAAGCGTTTATTAATATTAGCCATCACATCTGCATAAGCCTGTCTATCGTCAGCTTTATAGTACTTATAGAATCCATAAATAGAACTATTAGTAAAGTAAAGATCAGTAGAAGCATTTCTTTTATCTGAATAATCATTGGTTGCATTATCAATGCGAACGCGCCCTGTCACATCAAGCCAATCCAAAATTTCATATTTTAAACTAGCATTAGCCATGTAACGTTGTTTTTTCATGCCATGGTTCATCTCATTAGCCACCCAATATGGATTATTTTTCATACTGTATCCAGGGTCCCCCCATCCCCAGTTCTGTACATCTATCTTACGAGTTGTGTCATACGTTTTATACATCCTCACAGCTTCAAAGTTTTCGCCACGCGGGAACAGATATACAGCTGGTAGTGGATTGAAATATTCACCTTGTGCCATTAGATTAAGATCTTCTTGAATAATATAGCTAAAACCCACATCTAATGTCATTTTATCCTTCAGGAATTTTGTTGTATTTCTGAAGGTAAAATTGTAACGGTCATATTTGCTATTTTGAATGATACCAGTTGCATTAGTAGTACCTACAGACAGATAAGTTTGATTCTTTTCATTACCAACAGATAAAGAAACGTTATTCTGAATATTAGTACCTGTATTGAAAAAATCTTTTGGCTCATAAGTTCCGAAAAGGGAAGACGCTTTATCTCCCCATGAAGCAAAGGAACCTGCGCGGTTTATATAAGAATTTTGGAATTCAGGCATTATAAAAGGATTGGAAAAAGTAGAATTATTAGAAATAATAATTCGTGCCTTACCTTCTTTTCCCTTCTTTGTAGTAATTAAAATTACACCAGACGCTGCATTAGAGCCATACAAGGCCGCAGCAGCAGGTCCACTTAATACAGACATGCTTTCAATATCTTCCGGATTGATATCAGATATACCCTCTCCTCTCGGTTGGGCTGAATATTGTCCGTTAGTGTCACCTTTATTTGTATTAAAAATAGGAACACCATCAATTACATATAAAGCATTATTGTCTGAAGATATAGATTTGGTACCACGCATAACTACACGCGTAGCCCCTCCAACACCGGATGAAGATGCATTGATATTAACACCAGCCACCTTTCCAGCCAGTGAGTTCATAAAATTGGCACTTTTTACAGTTGTCAATTCATCACCTTTTACTTCTTGCACATTATAGCTTAATGCTTTAGTTGCGCGCTTGATACCTAATGCAGTAACGACTACTTCGTCCAACACCTGCGTATCTTCTCCTAAAGTAACCTTCAAGGGTTGTGCACTAGTAAGCGTGATTGCTTGGGAGAAAATCAGTTTCATATACTTTCCCTAAATTCTATTCTTGTTTGATAAATAGATTAGATGTTCTATTTTTAAGATGTCAGACTAAATACAATTAAGTAAATTCAATGAATGAGAGAAAAAGTTAGTAAGATTGCGCATGAATATGCAGTAATCAACTTGTTTTTATTCATATATGCGGTATGAATATTCGATAAAAGACGTTTTTTCAGGAATGTTCCACACCGAGAATCACTTCGTTTCTCGGTGTGGAACATTTTGATTCTTTAAATGGAACCTAACAAATCATTTAAAGAATAATAATAACTTGCTTTATAGTAGTTGTTTTCTTCTAGTTAGTGCCGATAATACAAAGAACGGAATCTTTTCATTTGATTAATATTATCAATATTAGATATTATTCTATCACTACGCGGGCGATAAAAAGAATAAATTGCAATAATATCATCCTTTTTTTTATTTGAATTACGTTTGGCTAAAGTGGAAATCCCTGCGGTTTTCGAAACACTCCTGATAACAAGATGCATATTCTAAATTATAGATAATCTGAATATGCGTTTTTTAATATTATACTCACTTTTATCCTATATCAATTATTGGTCCATTTTTCATTGTACATACAATTTGCATGCAAATGTATTAATCTAGAGATTAAAGTTAGTCAATAATTGAGCATTCCTTATTCTTTCCTCTTTTTCAAAGTATGCTAAATAGTGCTCGGTTACAGATAAGTTAGAGTGTCCCAAGCTTTCAGAAATATATGAGGTTTTCGCACCTCCACGTTTTAATACTGTAGCAAAAGAATGCCTTGCCGTGTAAGTCGTCAACTGAAAAATTCCAATGTCTTGGGCTATTTTTTTAAGTCTTCTGTTACATTTGGTTATAATACGCCGTACCAATCTAATCTTTTCAAAGGCATCTTCAGTTCCTCTAGCATATTTAAAAATATACGTTTGCGGGCTTAATCTTGGATTACCCCATTTTTGAATAATATTCCACATTTCAGGAGTAATGATTGCATGTATCTCTTTGTTATGTTTGGTAGTTCGAGATGTCTTAGAGCGTACAAAGCATATTTCTCCATCCATAATATTTGAATACTGAAGAAATAATAAATCCATAAAATTAATGCCATTACATAAATAAGAAAACACCCAGAGATCTCTAAATTCTTCTATATCTTTTGTTTCACATTGATAGGACATTACTTTTTTTATTTCAGAAAGAGTAAGTGCTAATTTACGTCCACACCCTTCAGGAATTTCATATTTATTCTTTCCAAAAGGAAAAGATGATTCTTTTATAATACCATCATGTACAGCACGATTTAAGACACACTTTAAAGCTCGGAAATAAATACTTATGCTTGAATAGCTTTTACCTTCTGACATCCAAAATTTTTCACAACGTTTAAGCCAATCAATTGTAATGTTTTCCAAAGGTATAGTGGAACCTCCGAAATCTTCTAAACTTTTTAAAGCACTTTGATAATTTAGGTAAGTGTTTGCTTGTTCATAGGCTTCCAGTTCTTTCATTTTTAAGCGAAAAGCACTGCGCAAAGTCATATCATTCATCTGCCTTCCTAACCTGACGCTTAATGTTTCAATACTAAATTCTCCTTTTGTTATCAGTTCATTAACTTGTTGCTTAATAGTTGAAAAACTACTCTCTATATCTGATCGAATTTCTGCCAATAACCGGCTTTTTACCTTTAATAACCTTGCCCAATCTTCTTTTGACACTTCCTTCCCAGTTGAGTAATATTTTTGCTTTCTTCTATATACCACTTGAACTTTAACAGGAAACTGTCCACTCTTTTTTGCTCTTCTGGTATCTAATATGGTTAAAACCGAAATTCCATCTTTTGAATATTTGAACATAAAATGAATATTTATATCTATACAATAGGTAAAGCATACATATATTGTATGCAAAATGTATGCAAATGTAATAAATCAGCCTGATTTTAATAAGTACATAAGATTCTATTTATCAAATATTTGAGTATTTATTTTTCAATTAGGAATCTTTCTATTCTATTTTTTTCGAAAAAAATCTTATCTTCGTTTAGTAAGGTTACAACATAAAATGTATTACTATTGAATAAGCGCTTATGGAATTTATTTTAAGTATAACCTTTAAATTTATTAATTATGAGAAACAGAGATACATGAAACCTTTGTGTGAAAACGGTAATCTCATTTACCGCCTCTAATTACAAATTCTCTAAAAACTATTTCTAATTAAAAAGAATAAGATGAAAGAAATTATAAAACACAAGTTTTCATACTTGTTATTCTTCCTTTTGTTGGTTTCGTGTTTTGCTTCAGCTTATGGGCAAGAACGAACGATCACTCTTAATCTATCGAAAGTACCCTTGAACACTGCTTTGAAAGAAATTGAGAAACAAACTTCAATGTCAGTAGTCTATAACACAAATGATGTCGATATAAATCGTGTCATATCTATCAAGGTAACAAAAGAATCTTTGAATAATGTAATGAATCAGTTATTCAGAGGAGTAAATGTCAGTTTTTCAATAGTAGATAATCATATTGTACTTTCTGCGAAGAGTAATAAAGAAGAGCAGCAGAAAAAAACACCAATTACTGCAAGTGGTACTGTTACTGATTCAAAAGGAGAACCATTGATTGGAGTTAGTATTTTGGTAAAAGGAACTTCAAATGGTACTATCACTGATATGGATGGAAATTTCAAAATACAAGCAGCTAAAGGTGATGTACTTGAAGTATCCTATATCGGTTATGCCTCCCAAACAATCACGCTTGCCAACGCACAACCTATAAAAGTAACCTTAGGAGAA
>OCPX01002913.1_pt1 | contig 10034 bp, 7 predicted proteins | sample 1538771 | NCBI WGS metagenome assembly OCPX01 (sample SAMN04571725, study PRJEB22368) | human gut metagenome | biome: human gut; material: stool | host: Homo sapiens | place: Luxembourg | collected 2012-11-01 | reverse complement strand
CGGTGACCACTGTTCGCCAATCTCTGATACGACGATCATGGCATCAGCCGGAGCACAGTGCAATCATGTAAATCACGTATCGACGCAGCTTCCATATGCTATGACTGTGGCAGCAGTATCATTTGTGACTTATGTCATTGCAGGATTTGTACAGAACGCATGGATCTGTCTGCCGATTGGTATTATACTGATGACAGGAACACTTTTTGTGATTCGTGCAATTACAGGAAAAGAAGAATAAAAGAACTAAAAGAACATTTGCCTTAAGAAATGGATCCGGTTTTTAGGATATTTCTAAAGAGCAGATGTTTTTTTATATAATAGGGAATTGCATTTCCTATTATATAAAAAATCCTCATGTATTCCAAAGGGCTTACAGTTTATTTTATGGAAAAATGTGATATAATAGCCTCAGTGTATGAGAAAGGAGAACATCGGAAAGTTTATGAGTGTAAAAGACTTAACGACGTATGAAGTATTAAAAGACGAAGATTTAAAGGGTATTAAAGCGAAAGGAAAGCTTTTAAAGCATAAGAAAAGTGGCGCGAGAGTTCTGCTTGTTGAGAATGATGACAATAACAAAGTGTTCAGCATTGCATTTCGGACACCGCCGTCAGACAGTACAGGAGTTCCGCATATTATGGAGCATTCCGTACTCTGCGGGTCAAAGAATTTCCCGGCAAAGGATCCATTTGTAGAGCTGGTGAAGGGATCTTTGAATACATTTTTAAATGCAATGACGTATCCGGATAAGACTGTTTATCCGGTGGCAAGCTGTAATGATAAGGATTTTCAGAATCTGATGCATGTATATATGGATGCGGTTTTGTATCCGAATATTTACAATCATGATAAGACATTCCGTCAGGAGGGCTGGAGCTACAAGCTGGATGAAAAAGATGGCGAGCTTTCCTACAATGGAGTTGTATACAATGAGATGAAGGGAGCATTTTCCTCACCGGAGGGAGTTCTGGATCGGGTTGTTCTGAATACCTTGTTCCCGGATAACTGCTATGCAAATGAGTCCGGTGGAGATCCGGAGGTGATTCCACAGCTTACTTACGAGCAGTTTCTTGATTTCCATAGAACATATTACCATCCGTCCAACAGTTATATTTATCTGTACGGAGATATGGATATGGAGGAAAAACTTCGCTGGCTTGACGAGGAATACCTGTGTCACTATGACAAAAAGGACGTAAACTCAGAGATTCATTTGCAGAAGCCATTTGATGAGGTACAGGAGAAGACTTTTGAATATTCTATAGCAAGCGATGAATCAACAGAAGAGAATACATTTCTTTCTTATAATAAGGTCATTGGAACAACATTGGACCGAGAACTCTATCAGGCATTTGAAATCCTGGATTACGCACTGTTATCTGCACCGGGAGCACCGCTTAAGAAGGCCCTTACCGATGCCGGAATCGGAAAAGACATTATGGGTTCTTATGACAACGGTGTGTATCAGCCTATTTTCTCTGTCGTTGCGAAAAATGCAGAGGAAAGTCAGAAAGATGAGTTTGTGAAGGTGATTGAAGACGTTCTTAGAGATCAGGTGAAGAATGGCATCAACCAGAAAGCGTTGCTGGCAGGAATCAACTACAACGAATTCCGATACAGAGAAGCTGATTTTGGAAATTATCCAAAAGGACTTATGTATGGACTCCAAGTCATGGATAGCTGGCTTTATGATGAAAACCAGCCGTTTATCCATATTGAGGCGTTAGAGACATTTGAATTTTTAAAGAACAAAGTTGGAACCGGATATTATGAAGAACTGATCCAGAAGTATCTGCTTGACAATACACATGGAGCAATCGTAGTGGTCCGCCCGGAGCAGGGACGTACAGCACGTCTGGATGCACAGCTCCAGGACAAGCTTCAGAAATATAAAGAGTCATTGAGCGAAGCAGAGGTTGAAAAACTGGTGGCAGACACGAAGGCGCTGGAAGAGTACCAGTCTGAGCCGGAAGCGATAGAAAATCTGGAAAAAATCCCGGTACTGCGCAGAGAAGACATTTCCAGAGAGATAGCCCCATTCTTTAATGAAGAAATGAAGCTGGCAGATGTGCCGGTTGTTTACCATGAGATTGAGACAAATGGAATCGGATATGTGAACGTTATGTTCGATCTGTCCGGTGTCAGTGCAGAAGAACTGGCGGATGTTGGAATCCTGCAGTCAGTACTTGGAATTATTGATACAGAGAACTATGAATATAGTGAGTTATTCAATGAGATAAATGTAAATACCGGAGGAATCGGTACATCACTGGAGCTGTATAATAATGTGACACGTGTGAAAGAAAAAGAATTCAAAGCGACATTTGAGATCAAAGGAAAAGCATTATACTCACAACTTGAGAAAACATTTGCCATGATGGCAGAGATTCTTACGGCATCAAAACTAGATGATACGAAACGAATCCGGGAGATTCTCGCTATGTTGAAATCAAGGCTGCTTATGAAGTTCCAGTCTTCTGGACATACGACCGCAGCACTTCGTGCACTGTCTTATGCATCACCGTCTGCTAAATTCAAAGATATGACAAGCGGAATTGACTTCTACAAACGAGTTGCCTATATAGAGGAACATTTTGACGAGGAAAAAGAGGCGTTATCGCAGAGATTGTACGCACTGACAAAGAAAATCTTCCGTCCGGACAATATGATGATCAGCTATACAGCGGCAAGAGAAGGTCTTGAGGGCATGGAGCCGAGAATCGCAGAACTAGCCGGAAAACTCAATCATGAGAACGTAACAGAGACACCGTGCATCATTCATTGCGAGAAAAAGAATGAAGGATTTAAGACTGCATCAAAAGTTCAGTATGTAGCACGCACTGGTAACTTCATAGATCGTGGCGTAGAATATACAGGAGCACTGCAGATTCTCAAAGTGATCTTAAGCTATGATTATCTGTGGCAGAATATCCGTGTCAAAGGCGGAGCTTACGGCTGCATGAGCAGTTTGTCTTACCGTGACCCGAATTTAAAACGTACCATTGATGTATATGAGGGCGTGGTAGATTACCTGGAGAACTTTACTGTCAGTGACCGTGATATGACAAAATACATCATTGGAACAATCAGCAACATTGATCAGCCAATGACACCGGCGACCAAGGGCGAACGTTCTATGAATCTCTACATGAACAAAGTAAGTGCCGAGATGATTAAGAAAGAACGCGCACAGATCCTGGATGCGTCACAGGAAGATATCCGGGCACTCGCCAAGGTGGCAAAAGCAGTACTGGCAGCAGACCAGTTGTGCGTCATTGGTGGAGAAGAGAAAATAGAAGAAGATAAAGAATTATTTGGCGATGTGACAAGTTTTTAACCAGGGATGTAGCATTTCGTTAAAATGATGTTGGGGCGGATCCCAAGCTCATGTGGATTTAGACCTTTTGACCCTGGCATCATTAAAATACTACGTCCCCATCAGTGATTAGGGGTGTCCCTAATTGAGAGGAGATTATATGAAGAATGATTTTAAGTCTGGTTTTGTGACATTGATTGGACGTCCGAATGTGGGGAAATCTACATTAATGAATTACCTGATCGGGCAGAAGATTGCCATTACATCTAACAAACCGCAGACAACACGTAACCGTATCCAGACGGTTCTGACAACGGATGAAGGTCAGATTGTATTTGTTGATACACCAGGAATCCACAAGGCGAAAAACAAGCTCGGTGAGTACATGGTAAATGTGGCTGAGAAGACATTGAATGAAGTGGATGTCGTGCTTTGGCTTGTGGAGCCAACTACATTTATCGGAGCGGGCGAACAGCATATTGCAAAGCAGCTTCAGAGAGTCAAGACACCGGTCATTCTCGTCATCAATAAGGTGGATTCTGTGAAGAGAGAAGAGATTCTGCCGGCAATTGCTGCATACAAAGATATTTATGACTTTGCAGATATTGTCCCGGTATCTGCAAGAAGTGGTGACAATACGGATGAACTTCTGCGCGTCATTATGAAATATCTTCCATATGGACCACAGTTTTATGATGAGGATACAGTGACAGATCAGCCGGAACGTCAGATTGTGGCAGAATTGATCCGTGAGAAAGCATTGCACAGTTTGCAAGATGAAATCCCGCATGGAATTGCGGTTGCGATTGACCGTATGAAAATGCAGAACAAAGTTATGCATATTGATGCAACGATCATCTGTGAGCGTGATTCACACAAGGGGATCATCATCGGAAAACAGGGGAGTATGCTGAAAAAAATTGGAAGTACTGCCCGTTATGAGATTGAGAGAATGTTGGATTGTAAGGTCAATCTGAAGCTTTGGGTGAAGGTAAAGAAGGACTGGAGAGACAGCGAATTTCTGATGAAAAATTTTGGATATCGGGAAGAAGAATAAAACGAGTGGTATTTGGGGGAATCTAATCATAAGGAAAAACATTTACATGAAAACAAGCTTATGATGAGGTGACCTTATGGAAGAAAAGTACTGGAAGCAATTTATGAAGACAGGAAGGATTGTGGACTATCTCTATTACCGTGGCATGAAGATCTGCTACAGAGTCATGGAGCGTTCACAGAAGAAGACCTATGAATCAGATTACCGTGACGGGCATGGTGCTTTCGGCAACTCCGGTGGGCGATTATGACAGACGTGTTGTACTGCTTACAAAAGAACGTGGGAAAATTGCAGCATTTGCAAGAGGAGCCAGAAGAACCAATAGTTCCCTCCTTGGGGTGACAAGCCCATTTTCATTTGGAGAATTTGTAGTCTATGAGGGGCGGACATCATATACATTGATGTCGGCCTCTATTTCCAATTATTTTTCTGAACTTCGGACAGACGTGGAAGGTGCTTACTATGGTTTTTATTTTCTGGATTTTGCAGGGTACTATGCAAGGGAAGCCAACGATGAGACAGAACTCTTAAAACTTTTGTATCAGACATTGCGCGCCCTTACAAATGTACATATACCAAATCGGCTGATTCGGTGCATTTATGAGTTAAAGGCGGTTTGTATCAATGGAGAAGGTCCACAGGTGTTTGAATGTGTCAGTTGTGGAAGCTGGGAAGAAAATATGAAGTTCAGCGTCAGAAAAGGCGGTCTGGTCTGTAGAAAATGTGAGATTCATGCGCCGGACGCGGTGATGGTAGGGACATCTACTTTATATACGCTTCAGTATATTATCAGCTCAAAAGTAGAGAAGTTATATACATTTGCAGTGAAAGAAGAAGTGCTTTTGGAACTGGAGAATCTGATCCGCAATTACCTGAATGTATACGTGGGAAGAAACTTTAAATCATTGGAAATATTAGAGACAATAGTTTGATTTGTAGAAATTTATAGAAATACAAAGTAAATATATGGGAAATAGACTTGAAAATAGATAATATTAACTGTATAATTATTAACAATATCAGAGGAGAAGGAGAAGGGAATATGGTAGAAAAAACAATGGACAAAATTGTAGCTTTAGCAAAATCCAGAGGATTCGTGTATCCGGGGTCTGAGATTTACGGAGGACTTGCAAATACATGGGATTATGGAAATCTCGGAGTTGAGCTTAAGAACAATGTAAAAAAAGCATGGTGGCAGAAGTTCATTCAGGAATCACCATATAATGTCGGCGTAGATTGTGCGATCCTTATGAATCCACAAACATGGATTGCAAGTGGTCATCTTGGCGGATTCAGCGACCCTCTTATGGATTGTAAAGAATGCCATGAGCGTTTCAGAGCTGATAAAATTATTGAAGATTACGCTCACGAGCATGGTATTGAGATTGGAGACAGCATCGACGGCTGGAGCCATGAGCAGATGGAGAATTTTATTAAAGAGAATAATGTTCCATGTCCGACTTGCGGTAAACATGATTTCACAGAGATCCGTGAGTTCAACCTAATGTTCAAGACATTCCAGGGAGTTACAGAAGATGCAAAGAATACAGTATATTTAAGACCAGAGACAGCACAGGGAATCTTTGTAAACTTTAAGAACGTACAGCGTACATCAAGAAAGAAGATTCCATTTGGAATCGGACAGATTGGTAAATCATTCAGAAATGAGATTACACCAGGTAACTTTACATTCCGTACAAGAGAGTTCGAACAGATGGAGTTAGAGTTCTTCTGTGAGCCTGATACAGATCTTGAGTGGTTCGCTTACTGGAAGAAGTTCTGTCTTGACTGGTTACACACACTGGGACTGAAAGACGAAGAAGTACGTTATCGTGACCATGATAAAGAGGAGCTTTCATTCTACAGTAAAGCAACTACGGATATCGAGTTCCTGTTCCCATTTGGCTGGGGAGAACTGTGGGGAATCGCAGATCGTACAGATTATGATTTGACACAGCATATGAATGTATCAAAACAGGATCTTACTTATTTTGATGACGAGAAGAAAGAAAAATATACACCATATGTTATTGAGCCGTCACTTGGAGCAGACCGTGTAGTTCTTGCATTCCTGTGTGCAGCTTATGATGAAGAGAATATTGGAACAGAAGATAAGCCGGATACAAGAACTGTTCTTCACTTCCATCCGGCACTTGCACCAGTGAAGATTGGTATACTTCCACTTTCCAAGAAACTCAACGAAGGCGCAGAGAAAGTATATGCACAGCTTGCTAAGAAATACAACTGCGAGTTCGATGACCGTGGAAATATCGGAAAACGTTATCGCCGTCAGGACGAGATCGGAACACCATTCTGTGTAACATACGACTTCGATTCCGAGGAAGACGGAGCAGTTACAGTACGTGACCGTGACACAATGGAGCAGGAGAGAATCAAAATAGAAGATCTTGACGCTTACTTTGAAAAGAAATTTACATGGTAAAATAATAATTAGGGACGTAGTATTTTAAAAGTTTACTACGTCCCTAATTGATTATTTTCGTGTACGCATATCTCCGATTGCCGTAAAGAGGACATCGGTAGATGAGTTCAGTGCGGTTTCGCAGGAATCCTGGATAACTCCAACGATGAATCCGACACCAACGACTTGCATAGCAACATCGTTCGGAATACCGAAGAGGCTGCAGGCAAGTGGAATCAGAAGGAGTGATCCACCGGCTACACCGGAAGCTCCGGCAGCGCTGGCTGCAGAGAGGACGCACAGAATCAGTGCAGTCGGGAAGTCTACGTGGATATCCAGTGTATGTGCTGCGGCAAGTGCCATAGTGGAGATTGTAATAGCAGCTCCGGCCATATTGATAGTTGCGCCAAGTGGAATGGAGATGGAGTAAGTATCCTCGTCCAAACCAAGATCCTGGCAGAGTTTCATGTTGACCGGAATGTTGGCAGCAGAGCTTCGGGTGAAGAATGCTGTCAGTCCGCTGTCTTTCAGGCAGCGAAGCACAAGTGGGTATGGGTTCTTACGAAGGCAGATAAATGTAATCAGTGGATTCATAATAAGTGCCACGAAGAGCATGGTTCCGACCAGTACGCAGATCAGACGTCCGTATCCGAGAAGAACGTCGAGTCCCTGTTCGGAGATTGTAGTGAAGATCAGTCCCATGATACCAAATGGTGCACAGTTAATGATCCATTTTACTGCAGTTGCGATAGCATCTGAAATATTCTCCAAAGCATTCTTTGTGCCATCACTTGCACTCTTAAGAGCAATGCCAAGTATGATGGCCCATGCAAGGATTCCGATATAATTGGCGTTTACCAGTGAGTCGACTGGATTCGCAACGACATTCATCAGCAGATTTTTCAGCACTTCTGTGACACCGGTCGGTGGTGTGATATCCTGAGTATTCGTGCTCTGTGAAAATGTCAGAGTTACCGGGAACAAGTAGCTGGCAATAACTGCAGATAATGCAGAGAACAGATTGCCGAGCAGGTACAGTATCACGATAAAAGACATGTTCGTTTTCTGGCCTTTTGCCATGCGGCAAAGGGAACTCATAATCAGGAAGAATACAAGAAGCGGTGCGATTCCACGAAGTGCTCCGACGAACAGATCTCCGAGAATGGAGATTGCGGTCGCCTGTGGGAAAATAAGTCCCAAAGCAATTCCGATGATCAGACCGCAGATAATGCGTTTGATCAGACTGATGTTGTTCCATTTTTGAATCAAATTTTTCATGTTCATTTCCCCTTTTGATAGTATAACAATTAAAATACAATTAAAATTATAATGAACTTTAGGAAAAATGTAAATAATGTATTTATAATATGATATACTTATTATCAAATTGTGGCAGAAATTTAGCTGCGAAATATAAGAAAAAGGAGTCTTGAGCATGGAACGTAGAAATGCATGGAAAGTATATGACCAGACAGAACTGGAAAAATTAGACAAGATCAATGAGACATATAAGAATTGTCTGGACGATGGAAAGACAGAACGTGAGTGTATTACACTTGCGGTGAAAAAGGCAGAAGCTGCCGGATATAAGAATTTAAAAGAGCTTCAGAAGGAACATGTAAAATTAAAAGCTGGGGATAAAGTGTATGCAGTGTGCATGGATAAGAGTATTGCACTGTTCATCATCGGTCAGGAGCCGTTGGAAAATGGAATGAATATCTTAGGTGCACACATTGACTCTCCGCGTATTGATGTGAAACAGAACCCTTTATATGAAAATGAAGAGCTGGCTTATCTGGATACTCATTATTATGGAGGAATCAAGAAATATCAATGGGTAACACTTCCGCTTGCTCTTCACGGTGTGATCGCAAAAAAAGACGGAACAATTGTTCCGGTCAGCATTGGAGATGAGGAGGAAGATCCGGTATTTGTGATTACAGATCTTCTTGTACATCTTGCATCAAAGCAGCTTGAGAAAAAGGGAAGTGTAGTCGTAGAAGGCGAGAAACTGGATCTTTTAATTGGAAGCCGGCCGCTTGAGCAGGATCCTTCTCTTGATCAGGAAGAAAAAGAAGCAGTTAAGGCAAATGTGATGGAACTTCTGAAGAAATATTATGATATGGAGGAAGAAGATTTCCTCTCTGCAGAACTTGAGATTGTTCCGGCAGGAAAAGCAAGAGACTGTGGTCTTGACAGAAGCATGGTGCTGGCATACGGTCAGGATGACCGTGTTTGTGCATTTACATCTTTATTTGCAATTCTGGATACGCCTCAGGTCACACGTACCGGATGCTGCATCCTTGTAGATAAGGAAGAGATCGGAAGCGTAGGAGCAACCGGTATGCATTCCAGATTCTTTGAAAATGTAGTGGCTGAACTGGTTGCTATGACTGACGGGGAGTCCGAGCTGCAAGTCAGAAGAGCTTTGCAGAATTCCAGAATGTTATCTTCCGATGTAAGTGCAGCATATGATCCGATGTACGCAGATGTGTTCGAAAAGAGAAGTTCTGCATTTTTCGGAAAAGGACTTGTATTTAATAAATTCACTGGAAGCCGTGGTAAGAGTGGTTCTAATGATGCCAATGCAGAGTACCTTGCAAAGATTCGTGGTGTCATGGATGATGCAGACGTATCTTATCAGTTCGCCGAACTTGGAAAAGTTGACGCAGGCGGTGGTGGAACAATTGCTTACATCATGGCAAATTACGGCATGGAAGTCATCGACAGCGGTGTGGCAGTGTTATCCATGCATGCACCTTGGGAAGTGACAAGCAAAGCCGATGTATACGAGGCATATAAAGGTTATGTTGCATTTTTGAAAAATATGTAGTATTTACGTGTATACGTTGCACGACGTGCATTTCTCAGTAAAGATGCCAAGAACATTTTTAAGGAACGAAATATGTCGAAAAGCATGCGAATTATTGTAGAGCAGAGGGAGAATAATCCCTCTGTTTTATTGACAAAAATATAACAAAGTGCTACAATATAGTTGCGACTTACAAAAAATATAATGTTGGGGTTTTTGCCTCATGACCATTTTCTACAAAAACAATGGTGTTTTTGGCTTTGACCCTTAACAGGAAATGTATTAGGAGGTCATAGCTATGGCAAAATGGGTTTATATGTTTACAGAAGGTAACGCTACCATGAGAAATCTCCTTGGTGGCAAAGGCGCAAATCTTGCGGAGATGACGAATTTGGGACTGCCGGTGCCACAAGGCTTTACCGTG
>OCPX01002897.1_pt1 | contig 10093 bp, 8 predicted proteins | sample 1538771 | NCBI WGS metagenome assembly OCPX01 (sample SAMN04571725, study PRJEB22368) | human gut metagenome | biome: human gut; material: stool | host: Homo sapiens | place: Luxembourg | collected 2012-11-01 | reverse complement strand
TGTTGGACGGTCACATCGCAAGGAAGCATAACCTGGTTACCAATTTCGGTAAATTTATGGATCCGCTGGCAGATAAGCTGCTGGTGTGTTCTGCAATGATCTGTCTGGTGGAAATGGGACGGATTCCGGCATGGATCGTTATCGTGATCATCAGCCGTGAATTTATCATCAGCGGCTTCCGTCTGATCGCTTCTGACAATGGACGCGTGATCGCAGCAAGCTACTGGGGCAAGTTCAAAACGACGTTCCAGATGGTTATGATCTGTCTGATGATTGCCAATATCGAAGCACTGTCTGTATTGACCACGATTGTAATGTGGGTGGCGCTGGTGCTGACAGTGGTATCTCTGGTAGATTATCTGATGAAAAACAAAGACGTGCTTAAAGACCAGCACTGATCAGGATAAAAGTTCTGCTTTGCCGCAATGTGGCTTTTGCAGAATACTTTTATGAATTTTATGAAAAGACAGGCGCGCTGCGCATGACGCTTTTTTATAACAATAGAATGCTTGCAGAGCGTGCATTCATTGTTTGCGCATGTGCCGCGCGCCTGAGCTGTTATATGGAAAATGGAAAATACAGCGCAGAAATGAGGGAAATTATGACAGTAGAATTGATTTCAGTCGGAACAGAGATTTTGCTGGGAAATATCGTAAATACGAACGCGGCGTGGCTGTCGGAGCAGTGTGCGCGGCTGGGGCTTTCCTGCTATTATCAGAGCGTAGTCGGCGACAACGCGGTGCGCTTAAAGGAGCAGATACAGCAGGCGCTGAACCGCTCGGATATCGTTATTTTGACAGGCGGACTGGGACCTACGACGGATGACCTGACCAAAGAGACTGCAGCGCAGCTGATGGGGAAAGGTCTGGTGATGGATATGCACAGCCTGGAACGCGTCGAGGCGTATTTTAAGGCGCGCAGGATCGAAATGACCGAAAATAACAAAAAACAGGCGCTCTGCCCGGAAGGAGCGATGGTGCTCGACAACGATAACGGTACAGCACCGGGACTGATTCTGGAAGAAAACGGAAAGCGTATGATTTTATTGCCCGGTCCTCCGAACGAGCTGCATCCGCTGTTTGAGCAGCAGGTAAAACCGTATTTACAGAAGCTCAGTCCGGAAATTTTCTATTCCCGCACCGTAAAGCTGTGTGGAATCGGCGAGAGCAAGGCTGCAGCGATGATTCAGGATATGATCGATGCGCAGACGAATCCGACGATCGCGCCCTATGCCAAAACCGGCGAGGTACATCTGCGTGTAACTGCCCGTGCAAAAGACGAGCAGGAGGGCAAAAAGCTGGTGAAGCCTGTTATACGCGAGCTGAAAAAACGTTTCGGTGAAATGGTTTACACGACAAAGGAAGAGCGGACGCTGGAAGAAGCGGTTGTGAAGCTGCTAAAGAAAAATAAGATGAGCATTACCTGTGCGGAATCCTGCACCGGAGGTCTTCTGGCTGGCAGAATTGTCAATGTGGCGGGAGCATCCTCCGTGTTCCAGACCGGTTATGTGACCTACGCGAATCAGGCGAAACGACGGCTCCTTGGCGTAAAAAAGAGTACGTTAAGGGAATTCGGTGCGGTCAGCACGCAGACGGCAAAGGAGATGGCCTCCGGCGCGCTTGCGGCGGCGAAGGCAGACGTCGCGGTATCGATCACCGGAATTGCAGGACCAGACGGAGGAACGGCACGCAAGCCAGTCGGACTGGTTTATATCGGCTGCAGCGTGCAGGGACATACGATCGCGCAGGAATATCGATTTTCCGGAAACCGTGAAAAAATTCGCGACAATGCGGTATCCGCAGCGCTGACGCTGACGCGGCGCTGTATTTTGGAGAATTGTTCGAAAAAGGAGTGATCGGGGATGAAGAAGCACCAAAATCACCGTTATTTTACGGCTGTCTGCATCGCTTCGGCAATCTTTGCAGTTCTGCTATGCCTCGCCCTGTTCCTGATTGTGACGGGTGACCGCTCGGAGCTTGAACGTGTGGAGGCACAGGCGGCAGTCTTTCTGGAACAGATGGAGCAGGCGGCGGACTCTGCAAGGCAGAGCGCTATTCCAGGTGCACAGGACAATTTTGGAAATTCGATGCCGGGGATGCCAGATGCTTCGTCAGGCATACAGCCTGGCCAGGCGGACTCTGCCTCCGGCAAATCCACGGATGAAACCTATGTTCCGTCTGCGGACGATGAGTATTATGAAAAAATCACGGATGCGATTCGCGATGACCTCCCTTACGGCGTGGAGTGGCAGGAGTGTGATTTGAGCCGCAAGCAGGAGGATGCGTCGTTTTATGCGTTGTATCCGAAGCTGACCGGTGAGATCAGGAATCGGGATTATTTGAATGAAATCATCGAAAAGCAGGCGCTTCTTTATAAAAATTACTGTCAGATGTACGTCGAACAGGCGGGCTTTGATTCCTGTCACATCCAGTGCTTTGGCTATGTCACGAACATGGACAGCGAGCATCTGAGTGTTGTGTTCGATCAGAAGTTTTATCTGAATAACCAGAGCATGCCGGGACTGTCTGCGATCAATATCGATGTGGAGACAGGGACAATCCTGAAAAAAGAACAACAGTTTAACTATTCGACGCGACTGGCAGAACGATTCCGCAAACAGTGCCAAAAACAGAACGGTCTGGAACTGTCAGAAAACGAGTGGCCGACGGAGATGCTCCGGAAGCTTCTTTCCTCGGATGGAGGTATTTTCTTCTATACGCCGGTCGGCCTGGAAATCGGGTTTAACTATAATGGCGTGAACAATCAGTTTGGATGGATGACGGCGACGATAAAGGACTACGAGGACTATCTGAAAAAAATGTAAAGCGGCAGGGGATCGCCCGGTTCCGTTATGGAGCGTGGGCGATCCCCTGCGTTGACGATTTATAGCATTGCACCGAAATCGGTCACGATCACCTGTCCCGTGATGGCGCGGGATTCGTCACTTGCGAAGAAAAGGATCACGTTGGCAACATCCTCTGCGGTGCAGGACGGTGTCTTTAAATTGCTGTGAGCAGCCATTGCGCCGATCATATCCGGGTCGAGCACGGCAGGATCAGTTCCGGTCGTCATTGGTGTGATGATATTCCCGGGGCAGATCGCATTGCAGCGGATGCCGGTCTGCTGGAAACGGAGCGCAGTGTGCTTGGTCACACCGATCACGGCAGCCTTGGAAGCGACATAAGCGGCCCCACCGCAGCCTTTTACGCCTGCTACGGAAGCGACGTTGACGATCGAAGCGCCCGACTGCATTCGTCTGGCAGCAGCACGCATACAGCGCATGGTTCCTTTCTGGTTCGTCTCAACAATGCGGTCGAGATCTTCATCCAAAAAGCGGTCGATTGGTTTTAAGCCGGTTTCCAGAATTCCGGCATTGTTGATGAGAATATCAATTTTACCGTATTTTTTCAGGACCAGCTCCATGAGCCGTTCGGGATCCTCCGGTTTGGAAATATCGGTGGAGACAGCAAAAGCTTCGCCGCCGGCGGCTTTAATTTCCTCGGCAACCTTCGTCAGGACGGCCTCCCTGCGGGCGGTGATGACAACAACAGCCCCCTCTTTTGCAAACAATTTGGCGGTCGCTTCCCCGACACCGGAATTTCCGCCGGTGATGACAGCTACTTTTCCTTTCAAACGATCCATACAGTACCCTCCTTGTCTGTTTGATAATTTTATTATACTATTTTCAGACAGGGGAGGCAATCCTGAACTGTATCTCAAAAGATACCGGGGAAAGGCTGTTCAGACCGGTGTTTTTATGATATGCTGAAAAAACAGACTGCTATTCATACGAAGAATTTCTGGGGAAATGCATGCCGCGCATGAACCGTAACTTCTGTTGTTGACAAAATCGAACAAATGTTTTATGATAATACCAGAACATCCGTTCTTATGTAGAAGGAGACAGCATGGAAAGAGAAGAAAAATTAAAAGCGCTCGACGCAGCGATTGCAAAGCTTGAAAAAGAATATGGCAAGGGAGCAGTGATGAAGCTCGGCGACCCTGCCTCTCAGATGAATGTGGAGACGATCCCGACCGGTTCCCTGAGCCTGGATATTGCACTGGGACTGGGCGGAATCCCTAAGGGACGTGTTATCGAGATCTACGGACCGGAATCCAGTGGTAAGACGACGGTTACCCTGCATATGATCGCAGAAGTACAGAAAAACGGCGGAATCGCCGGATTTATCGACGCAGAGCATGCGCTCGACCCTGTTTATGCGAAGAACATCGGCGTAGATATCGATAACCTTTATATTTCCCAGCCGGACAATGGTGAACAGGCGCTGGAAATCGCGGAGACGATGGTTCGCTCCGGCGCGATCGATATCGTTGTTGTGGACTCTGTTGCGGCTCTGGTACCTAAGGCGGAGATCGAGGGCGACATGGGCGACAGCCATGTAGGCCTGCAGGCGCGTCTGATGTCCCAGGCACTGAGAAAGCTGACCGGTGTCATCAGCAAGTCCAACTGTACCGTGGTATTTATCAACCAGCTGCGTGAGAAGGTCGGCGTTATGTTCGGTAACCCTGAGACAACGACTGGCGGACGTGCGTTGAAATTCTACGCTTCGATCCGTATGGATGTGCGCAGAATCGAATCCTTAAAGCAGGGCGGTGAAGTGGTCGGCAACCGTACCCGTGTCAAAGTCGTTAAAAACAAGATTGCGCCTCCGTTCAAGGAAGCGGAATTCGATATCATGTTCGGAGAAGGTATTTCCGTTGTCGGGGATATTCTGGATCTGGCAGCGAACATCAACGTCGTGAACAAGAGCGGCGCATGGTATGCTTACGAGGGCAATAAGATCGGTCAGGGACGTGAAAATGCCAAAAGCTACTTAAAGGATCATCCGGACATCTGCGAGGAGATCGAGGAGAAGGTACGCGAGCATTACGGCCTGAAGAGAAAAACACCTGCAGACGCAGCAGCAAAGTCTGAGAAAGCTGCGACAGGCAAAGTAGAGAAGTCTGGTGCAGACGCAAAAGAACAGAGCCTGACAGAAAAGGAGTAAGACGTACATGACAGTGACCCGGATAGAAGAATTGTCCCGGTCCCGCTGCAAAATATATTTAGAGGACAGTTTCGCCTTTGTATTATACAAAGGCGAACTTCGTTTATTCGGGGTGCGGGAACAGGAAGAGCTTTCAGAAGAATCCTATCGGGAGATCATGCAGGAGGTGCTGCCCAAACGGGCGACGCTGCGCTGTATGAACCTTTTGCAGAGCAGGGCGTATACGGAGAGCAAACTGCGCAGCAAATTAAAAGAGGGCGGTTATCCGCAGGAAAGCATCGACAGCGCGCTCGCTTATGTAAAATCCTATCATTATGTGGATGATCTGCAGTTTGCAAAGGATTACATCGTTAATCAGGCGGGAAAAAAGAGCAAACGCGTGTTGGAACAGGATCTGATCGCAAGAGGCGTTTCGAGGAATGAAATAGAAGCAGCATTTGCAGAAGCGGCAGAAAAGGGGGATGGACCGGACGAACTTGCGCTCGCGCGGATGTGGCTTGCCAAAAAGCGTTACGATCCTGCGCAGGCAGACTTTGCAGAGAAGCGGAAGGCGGCGGCTTTTCTGTATCGCAAGGGCATCAGCGCAGAAACCGTCAGAAAAGCCATGGAGCTGGCGGAAGAATAAACTACAGGGGCACCGATTTGTGCAGAATGGCACGGAATTACTTGACATCTGTGGTGGAATTGTATAAAATTGAGATGTTGTAAAATTGTTTATAAGAATGGGAATGAACATTCTATAACTGATATTGCACAATGAAAATTAAATAAGGAGGTGCTCCTGGAATGATGGTGCCAATCGTTATAACAGCAATTGTTACCCTGCTGATTGCTGTTCCGGTTACCGCACTGATCGCCTCTGCGCAATGTAAAAAGGGAATTGAGCAGAAGATCGGCAATGCGGATGACAAAGCCAGAGAAATCATTGATGAAGCGTTAAAGACTGCAGAAGCGAAGAAACGGGAAGGACTGCTGGAGGTGAAGGAGGAATCCATTCGTACCAAGAACGAACTGGATCGCGAGATCAAGGAACGCAGAGCCGAGGTTACCCGGTACGAACGCCGCGTGCAGCAGAAGGAAGAGAACATCGACAAGAAGACCGATGCGATCGAGAAGAAAGAAGCTTATCTGGCGAAGCGGGAAGAGGAGATGCGGAAGCAGAAGGAAGAGATTTCCCGATTGAACGAGCAGCGTGTCCAGGAACTGGAAAGAATCTCTGGTTTGACCTCCGACCAGGCAAAGGAATATTTGCTGAAAATTGTTGAAGATGATGTGAAGCATGAATCGGCCAAGATGATCAAGGAAATGGAACATCGGGCCAAAGAGGAAGCTGACAAGAAAGCGAAAGAATATGTGGTCAATGCGATTCAGAAATGTGCTGCAGATCATGTATCCGAAGCGACGATTTCTGTCGTACAGCTTCCCAGCGATGAAATGAAGGGACGTATCATCGGACGGGAAGGACGTAATATCCGTACCCTTGAAACCCTGACCGGCGTTGATCTGATTATCGACGACACACCGGAAGCAGTTGTGCTTTCCGGCTTCGATCCGATCCGCAGAGAGGTTGCGCGGATTGCACTGGAGAAGCTGATTGTAGATGGACGTATCCATCCTGCCAGAATCGAAGAGATGGTAGAAAAGGCACAGCGTGAAGTAGAGACAATGATTAAAGAAGAGGGCGAGGCTGCTGTACTGGAAGTCGGCGTACACGGTATTCATCCGGAACTTGTCAGACTGTTAGGTAAGATGAAATTCAGGACGAGCTACGGTCAGAACGCATTGAAGCATTCGATCGAGGTAGCACATCTGTCCGGTCTGCTTGCTGCAGAGCTGGGACTGGATGTCCGTCTTGCAAAACGTGCAGGTCTGCTGCATGATATCGGTAAGGCAGTGGATCACGAAATGGAAGGCTCTCATATCCAGCTGGGCGCTGAGCTCTGCCGGAAATACAAAGAGTCCGCGACAGTCATCAATGCGGTGGAATCCCACCACGGCGATGTAGAGCCGACCTCTCTGATTGCCTGTATCGTACAGGCTGCTGATACAATTTCTGCAGCTCGTCCGGGTGCAAGAAGAGAGACGCTGGAAACCTATACCAGCAGACTGAAACAATTAGAAGACATTTCCAACAATTTCAAAGGTGTAGATAAATCCTTTGCCATTCAGGCGGGCAGAGAGGTTCGGGTTATGGTAGTTCCTGAGCAGATTTCCGATGCGGATATGGTACTCCTGGCACGGGATATTTCCAAGCAGATCGAAGCAGAGCTGGAATATCCGGGACAGATCAAGGTCAATGTGATCAGAGAGAGCCGCGTAACGGACTACGCGAAATAAGTAACGCTAAAAGGCGCGAAACCTATGTAAATATATTATTTACAAGGCTTCGCGTTTTTTTTATTATATTGATATAGAATAATACCAGGCATCAAAGTCGGAGCTTTTGCCCGACCTCATAGGATCAAAAAGGGTGATGTGTTATGAAAAAACTGGGAAAGCTTCTCCGGAATCTATTGATTATCTGCGGCGTGCTGTTTATCATTGCTCTGCTTTTGCCGGATGAAGAAGAAATGCCTGCAGATCAGGAACAGACGAGCGTAGAGACGGCGTCAACTATAGGGATACAGACAGGCACTGAGACTGCGTCAGGTGCAGAAACGCTGGCGGGTGCAGAGCATGCGGCGGGTGCAGCGGAAAATCCCTTTCCGGAAGATATGGTAAAGGAGAAACAGACAGAGATAAAAGGCGATGGAAAGGACCAAGCGACCGTATTTGTCTATATGAATGGTTCGGATCTGGAATCGGAGGACGGAGAGGCAACGGAGGATCTTTGTGAGATGCTTGCGGCGAACATCAGCAGCCAGGTCAATGTCCTCGTGGAGACGATCGGCACAAAAAGCTGGTCAAAAAGGCTTGGAATTGCCTCCGCTATAAGGTGGAAGCCGGGAACCTGGTGCTTGTGGATGACAGCCTCGGACAGCTGGATTGTACATCGCCTGACACGCTTGCTGATTTTATTTCCTGGGGCGCAGAAAATTATCCGGCAAACCGTTATATCTTGATTTTCTGGGATCACGGCGCAGGACCGGTATACGGCTTTGGATATGACGAACACCAGTCGGAGGATTCGGTGCTTACGATCGATGAGATCCAGACGGCAATCCGCCAGAGCGGGATTTACTTTGATATCGTCGGCATGGACAGCTGCATTATGTCTTCGTTAGAGCTTTGCTGTGCCATGTACAATTATTGCGATTACATGATTCTGTCGGAGGATTTTGAATCCGGCTACGGCTGGTCGTACACGGGATGGCTGAACGCCCTGTCGGAGAACACCAGCATTTCCTCCGAGGAGCTTGGGAAAATCATCGTGGATGACATGATCGCAGATAATGAAGAAAACGGCGAGGGGTCTTCCACGCTGGCGCTGATCGACGAATCCTACATGAAGGTGCTCTATACCGCGTGGGCTGATTTTGCCTATGCAAACGAGCCTGCGCTGCTGGGGGAAAATTACAGTATGCACGTCCGGGGCGGCAGGCGCGCTCATCCTGTTTTGCGGGGAAAAGGGCTGTTTGATTTTCTGTTTGACGAGGATGGAGATTATTCCATGTCAGACTATTATATAACGGATATCATGGCAGTAGCGCAGAATATCGAATCCAAAGAGACAGAGGCACTGGCGGCTGCGGTAAACCTTTCCATCCGCTATTTTAATTGTACGGACGACGAGGTTGGAATGACTGGACTGTCTGTCACGCTGCCTTATGGGGATTCTGAGTTTTATGGATATCTCTATCCGGTTTTTACCGGTGTGGGGATGGACGCCGACTATGTCGGCTGGCTGGAAAAATTCGTCTATGCCGAGGGTTATAACGATTACTATGATTATGAATCGTGGTATGAGGACGACTGGGAAGGCTGGGACGACTATGAAGACGACTGGGATTGGATCGACTGGCTGTTCTTTGAAGATGACGACTATTGGGAGGATGACAGCTGGGACGAATGGGGAAGCGATCAGTCCTGGGCAGAGTTTGGAAACGGCAGGTCAGATTGCATGAGAAAGCAGATTGCATGCTAAAAGAATAAACAGTAAAAAATAAAAAGGAGGAGCTATCATGGGAATTTTTTCAAACAGGGACAACAAAAAAGGGTATTGCGTGTTTTGTGGAAAGGAGCTGTCGGATGGAAAATGCACAGCCTGTGGGCGGGAAGCAAAAGAGGTGGTTTCACTTTCTTCCCTGAACTGGCAGAAGGTGCCGATGGAAGTGGCAGACGCCCTCGGGGAGCAGAAAAAACAGCTGTTCGGGAATCCTTTGTACACCGTAAAGGAAATGATCATAAACGGGGATCTTTTTATCGCAGATATTCATTTTGACGCGGTATATGAGGAAGAATTTGACCGTTCCGACGATGACGAAGGTAAGAGCGAGTATTCGTACTATGTACAGTTTTCTACCCCGGAGCTTGCCCCGTGCGACAGAGACTGCGAGACGTCGGCCGGTCAGTATGACAGGGTGGAGGAGCTGTTGAAAAACGGGCAGCACGAAGGAAAAATCCTGTGGGGACGAAAAAAGAAGTCCAACTATTATTACGCATTTGCTCCAAAGAATGGGGACATCACGGCGATGCTGGGAAAACGGCTGCTGGAAAACTTTATCTGTTACGGAGAGAGCACGGAAAAACGCAAGCTGGCACCCAAGGGCGGTGTTGGAAATACCACCTATGATAAGGTATTCGACGCGATCTGGGACAATACGATCGGAAAGCTTTAAAGGTTGATTTCTAAAATAGCACGGCATATAATCAAAGCATCAGGAAATCAGATGTAAAGGCTGATTTGCCCCGGTAGAAAATATTTTAAGAAATGAGCATCTTGTACCTTGGACGGGTGGGATGCTTATTTCTATGCAGAGGAGAAGTCAACATGGCAGAAGAATTTAAACGAATGGATCGAAAACTGGTCTATCACGGAACGATCATCGATTATTACAGGGACACCATTCAGGTTCCGAACGGGAACATCGCAGAATGGGATTTTATCGGGCATAAGGGCGCGGCTGCGGTCGTTCCTGTGCGAG
>OCPX01002895.1_pt1 | contig 10095 bp, 9 predicted proteins | sample 1538771 | NCBI WGS metagenome assembly OCPX01 (sample SAMN04571725, study PRJEB22368) | human gut metagenome | biome: human gut; material: stool | host: Homo sapiens | place: Luxembourg | collected 2012-11-01 | reverse complement strand
ACCCACGGTTCTGGATGAGCTGATCGACTCGGTTCTCATGAAGTTTTCCAAAAAGTATCCGAATCAGAAGGTCATCACACAGATACCGGAGGAATTTGTGGACATTCCCATGGATTCGCTCCTTATTGAACAGGTACTGCTGAATCTTCTGGAAAATGCCGTATTCCACGCAAAAGGCATGACGGAGCTGACGCTTTCCGTTTCTCTTGTGGGGGATAAGGCGGTATTTGAGGTTGCCGACAACGGCTGCGGCATCCCGGAGGATGCACTTCAAAAGATTTTCACCGGAAGTTATGAAAAGTCCGCCGCGCCGGTGGACGGGACCCGCAGCAATATGGGGATCGGACTATCCGTGTGCGCCGCCATCGTCAAGGCGCACGGCAGCGAGATCACTGTGGAAAATAGGAAGGGCGGCGGTGCGGTATTCCGCTTTGCTCTGGAAAGAGGGGGTGAGGACGATGGGCAATAACAAGTACAAAATTCTGATCGTAGAGGACGAGGCCAACATCCGAAGCTTTATCAAAGCCAATCTGGAAACCAGCGACTATCAGGTGCTCTGTGCGGAAACCTGCGAGCTTGGCATGATGATGTATGCCTCCCATCATCCGGACCTCATCCTTTTGGATCTTGGTCTGCCGGATCGAGACGGTATGAGCTTGATTCAAGAAGTTCGGGAGACAGACACCGCGCCCATCATTGTGCTTTCCGCCCGTTCCAACGAGAGGGACAAGGTGGAGGCGTTGGATCTGGGCGCAAATGATTATATCACCAAGCCCTTTGGCACGGAGGAATTGCTGGCTCGTATCCGTGCCGTTCTCCGCAGCCATCGGCACAGCGAAGAGAAGGAAAGCAGTCCCGGCGGGAAATTCCGCCTGCAGGATCTGCTGATCGATTATGATACACGGCAGGTTTTTGTAGGGAAAGAGGAGATCGACCTGACCCAGACGGAATACAACATCATGGCGTTTCTCTCCGTTCACGCCGGAAAGGTGCTGACGTATGCCGCCATCATTCGGGCGGTCTGGGGGTATTCGGACTATGGCAGCGTCAAGAAGCTGCAAGTCAATATGAAGAACATCCGCAAGAAAATGGGCGTGACGCCCGGCGAAAAACGCTACATCATCAACGAGCTTGGCGTCGGATACCGTATGCTGGCGGAGGATGAGGCATAGCGCTGCCAAAGTTCTGCACCGCTTGACAGGTGCGTACCATGCAAATGAGCTTTTTCCGTTTCTATCCCAAACGGAGAAGGCTCATTTTTTGTTTGAAGGATCAAAGAAGTGAAACGCCTTGTATCTCTCTGCGCCGGTGCGCAGGGCAGCTTGAATATTCTTGGTAAGTGTTGCAGCAGGCGATTTTCGCAACTGCGTATCGCCGGTTCCTCTACGCCATTTTTACGACATTTCTGCGTGGGGATGCGTAGGGAAATAGGAACTTTTATATTTTGACTTCATCCGAAAATGCCTGTCCTATCAAGCTTTATCGGCATTTGTGCGTTTGCGGAGAGTTTCAGAAACAGGCTCGCTTTCGCCGATACCTAATTTCATAGTTTTTCGCTCTCCTTATGCTTTAGAGGCGGCAGAGCCGCCAGTTTTACCGGATAGAGGCGCCCCGGCAGGCCGATGCCCACCGAAACGAAGCGTAAAATCGCCGGAAGGACAAGCTGTCAGGCGTGTTTACCCTTGCTCATTACGGATATTATCATACCATGTCGGCGGCAGATGCACAATAGGAAAAAGGCTCCGGCGGCGCAAAATCTCCTCCCCTTCGGCACAGACGGGGGCAGGAAAGCCCTGCGGCCCGTGTGGGCCGCAGGGCTTTCTCCCGATGAAGCTTAGTCCTTCTTATTCTTGCGCTTAGTGACAAGCAGCACCACCAGCACGATGATGCCCACGCCAGCCACAGCCAACACAACCCACAGGGCGGTCACGTTGCTGCTGTCGCCGGTGGCGGGGGGATCGGGCGTAGTGGGTTTCTCCGGCTGGGTGGGCTGGAAAGGCTCACCCGGCTTGCCGGGCTCCACAGGCGTGGTGGGCTCCTCATACCGCAGCAGGGAGATGCCCGCCCCCAGGCGGATGGTCTTGCCGGCGAAGTCGGTGGTATTGCTGTTGACCAGCGCCGCCGCACCCGCCAGCTGTGCCGGAGTGGTCAGGGTGAACTCGGTATCCGTCCCGTTATACCACGAGAGATCCACTGCCCCGTCCCAGCGGGTGGCGGAGAAGTATTCCACCATGACCTGCTCTTCCGTTACGCCCTCCGGCAGGGGATAGGCGTAGCCGGAAGCCGTCTCGGTAAAGGCCGCTCATTGCCTTCGCCGTCCGTATAGTGGATGGTGGCAACGTCATAGTCTTCCCGCCGCTCTGCCTGCACCTGTCCGTCCAGAGCCGAGACTGGCATCACCAGACTCAGCACCATGCACAAAGTCAGCAGCAGCGCCGATACACGCTTCCTGTGCTGCTTTATGTGCAGGTCCCTTCCTCTCTGAAAATTTTTGTATGCAGCCCCACAGGGCATGATATACAGCTTCACGGCTTGGCCGGGTCATAGACGCAGCTGCGGACCGTGCCACCGGTGACCGGCACCTGCGCCACTGTCAGAGGGATACGGTACAGGGTGTGCAGCAACTCCTCCGTCAGCATCTCCTCCACCGGGCCGCAGGCCGCCACCGTGCCGCCGTGGAGGGCCAGCACATGGGTGGCGAAGCGAAGGGCGTGCTCCGGATCATGGGTGGACAGCAGCACTGTGTAGCCCTGCTCCGTCAGGCGGCGCACCTGCCGCAGGAGCCTAAACTGGTTGCCGTAATCCAGATTGGCGGCAGGCTCGTCCATCAGCAAGATCCTCGCCTGCTGGGCCAAGGCCCGTGCGATGAGGGTCAGCTGCCGCTCGCCGCCGGAAATGCGGCGGATGCCCCGGTCTGCCAGCGGGGCGATGCCCACCAGCTCCATCATGCGCTGCGCCGTCTCCAGCTGCTGCCGTCCCGGCTGCCGCAGAGGCTCCAGCCCTCCGGCGGCGCCCATGAGCACCGTGTCCCGGACGGTGTAGTCGAACAACGGCTGGCTGGACTGGGGGATATACGCTGCCAAGCGGGCCAGCTCCCGCCGGGGCAGATGCCGCACGTCCCGTCCGCACAGGGAGATGCTCCCCTGATAGTGGGGCAGAAAGCCCAGCATACAGCGGAACAGGGTACTCTTCCCCGCTCCGTTTGGCCCCAGCACTGCCACCAGCTGTCCGGGCTCGGCCCGGAAGCTGACATCCCGCAGCACCGGGTGAGCACCGTAGGAAAAGGAGAGTCTCTCCACGTCAATGCTCATGCCGTCGCCCTCCCGTGATGATGAGATACAGAAACAGCGGCGCTCCCACGAAGGCCGTCAGGATACCCAGAGGCAGCTCACCGGTGGTCACCAGCCGAGCGATGTCATCCACCGCCAGCAGGAAAGCCGCTCCAAACAGGGCCGCCGCCGGGATCAGCCGCCGGTAGTCGTAGCCGAACAGCATCCGACAGAAGTGGGGGATCACCAGACCCACCCAGCCGATCATGCCGGACACCGCCACACTGGCGGCGGTCAGCAGCGTGGCGCACAGGATCACCACCAGACGCAGTGCCCCCGTCCGCACGCCCATGGACTGGGCCTCCTCCTCCCCCACCGTCAGCAGGTTCATCCGCCAGCGCAGGAGAAACAGCGGCAGCAATCCCACCGCCACCGGCAGCACCAGAAAGCGCACGTCCCCGGCCTTGATGGAGCTGAGGCTGCCCATGAGCCAATAGGTGATGGCGGGCAGCTGCTGCTGGGTATCCGCCACCAGCTTGATAAAGGACGTCCCGGCGGAAAACAGGGAGGCGATCATCATACCCGCCAGGATCAGCGCCACCGTGGGGTCTGAGCGGGACAGACGGCTCACCAGCCACGCCGCCGCCACGGCCAGCAGACCGAAGCAGAAGGCGGACAGGGAGATGCCGAAATACCCGCCTCCCAGCAGGATAGCCAGCGCTGCGCCGAAGCCTGCGCCGGTGGAGGCCCCCAGAATATCCGGCGACACCATGGGGTTGCGGAACATTCCCTGATAGGCCGTGCCGGAGACGGCCAGCGCCGCACCCACCAGCGCTGCCGCCGCAATGCGGGGCAGACGGATGGCAAACACCACCTTCTCGTCGCTGACGGACCAGTCCGCAGCGCCGCCGGTGAGCCTTGTCCACAGCATATGCAGGAGCTTACCCGCAGACAGACCGTAGCGTCCCACCAGCATGGAACCCAGCAGAAGCAGCAGGCACACCCCGCCCAGCAGGAGAAAGCGCCGCCGGTAGGTCCTCCCGGCCATCAACTTCTCCATGGGTCAGTTCCCCGCCGCATTGGGGACGATGTAATAGGTGCCGGTCTTGGCATCATAGTACACCTCACCCCGCTTTTCCAGATCCTCGCCGCCGGAGAAGCCCTCCTGCTGCTGAAGCCGCTTCGCATGGCCTCCAGCAGCCGGGGCAGACTGGCGTTCATATGCCGCCGCTCTCCCAGCAGCTTCGCCAGCCACCAACCCAGTGAAAACACGGAAAACGCCAACAGCAGCAGGCAGATCACCACCGGGATCTCCATAGCGCTGGCTGCTGCCCGCAGGATATTGTGAAACAAGGTACTCATTTATTCGTCCCTCTCTTTTTTGAAATACAGCACCCGTGCGCCGTCGCTGATGGCGCTGCCGCCCTGCGGGCCGGTCTGTCCATCGGATTGACTGCCGCCGGGGGCAGAGGGGTCTGTCCCTCCGGCGGAGGGCTTGCCGCCGGCGCCGGGCTTTTCAGGCTCTGTGGGATTCTCCGGCTGATCCGGCTGCGTCGGCTCCTCCGCCCTTCCCGGCAGCAAGCATACCGCCGTCAGGCAGGCCAGCATCCACAGGGTCAGCCGCCGCAGGCGGATATGGCACTTCTTCCTTACAGGTTCTCTTCCCCGTATGGGGTCACGTCCGCAGGGTGGATCGGCTCAGCATCCCGGCCGCCTCCTCCGCCGACAGGTCATAGTGCCAGAACAGCCGGTAGTACTCCTGTGCCACAGCCGTCATATCGTAGTCATACAGCTGGGGGTACAGCAGGTTCCCCAGCCACCAGATGCCCAGCACCCGGTTCACCGACGGCGGGGAACTCATCCAGTCGTAGGGCAGGCCCGGTATCTCGTAGTACCGCCCCTGCTGCACGGCGGTGAGGCCCGCCCAGTCCCCTTCCGTCAGGGTATCGTAGGGGCCGCCGGAGGACAGCAGAATAACATCCGGCTCCACGGCGTACACCTCCTCCAGACTGACGGTGGTACCGCCGCCCCGGTTGGTAACTTCCTCCGGGATGATGGCGTTCACCGCCCCCACAAGGTCGATGACGTCCGCCTGTGCGGACCCGGCTGCGTTGCAGGCAAGGCCCGTGGAGCCGGTGCCGAAGAGCACCTTGAGTCGCTGAGACTCCGGGATTTTTGCGGCGTTGGTCTGGGCCATGGTGACAGTGCGGTCAATGAACTGCGCCAGTTCCTCCGCCTGCTCCTGCCGCCCCAGAATATCCCCCAGCGTCCGGTAGGCCGCCGCCATATCATCCAGATCCGCTTCGATGAAGATGGTGGGGATGCCCGTCTGCTTCTGAATGGTGTCCATGTCCTTGGCGATGCTGTCCTTGGCGTCGCCCAAGTCGATAATGAGCTGGGGCTGGGCGGCGATGAGGGACTCCATATTCAGGCTGGCCTTGCTGCCGTAGAATTGGCCGAAGGTGGGCAGGTACCGCATCTCCTCCGGAAAATAGGGCATCTGTGCCGTGCTGGGGCTGCTGCTGAGCCCCACAAGCAGGTCATAGGCCACCGGCATCAGGATCATCTGGGCTGTGGAGCCGCTGGGTGCGATGCGGGTGATCTCGGCAGGGATCTCCACCTGCCGTCCGGCGGAGTCGGTGATCATCCGGGTCTCCACCCCTTTCAGGGGGTCGTAGCCCGTCTGCTTGCCGCCGCAGCCAACCAGCAGGCACAGGCACAGCGCCAGCACCAGCGATATCCACCGCTTTCCACTCGTTCTCTTCACCGTTTTTTCCTCCGTTATCCTCATTTACATATCACGCTCGCCGAAAAGAGCGCCGCACCATGGCGGCAGTCTTTTCTATCGTAAGTCTATTTTATCATCTGCCCCGGCAAAAGAAAATATCCTTTTCGCAAAGCAGAACATAATTCCGTATGGCGGAACGCCCTACGCATGATAGCCCAGCTCCCGGCTGAGACTCCCGGCGGCGGCGCAGACCATGTCCACCGCCTCCTCGAACTCCCCGGAGGCAACATGGCGAAACAGGCCCACCACCGTCAGGGTGTAGCGCATCTGCCCCTCCCTGTCGAACACCGGAGCCGACACGGACCGCAAGCCGATCTTGTACTCGCCGTTTTCGATGGCGCAGCCCTTCCGGCGGATGTGTTCCAGCTCCTCCAGCAGATCCGGCAGGGTCACGATGGTATGGGGGGTAAAGGGATCCATGCCCTGACCGTTCATCAGATAGCGCACCGTGGCATCCGGTAGCTGGGACAGCAGCAGCTTCCCCTGCGACGTGGCGTGAAGGGGCGTACGGCCGCCGATCTCCGAGGCCACCTGGATCCCCGTGCCGCTGACCCGCTGGTCGATGACCACGATGTTGCTGCCCTCCACGCAGGAGAGCAGGGCCGTATACTGGGTCTGTTGGGCCAGCCGCTCCAAATGGGGACGGGCGCAGCGGGTGATCTCCCACGCAGCGGACACGCCGCAGCCCCACTCGAACAGCTTTGTCCCCAGGTAGTACCGGCCATCCGACTCCTGCCGGATGCAGCCGTAGCTCCGCAGGGTGGCCAGCAGCGAGTGGATGGTGCTCTTGGGGTAGCCGGAGGCCTGACTCAGCGCCTGAAGGGTCATGGGGACCCGGCTCCGGTTCAGCAGCTCCAGCAGCTCCAGCGCCTTGCCCAGCGACCGCACGCTTCCCTTTTCCTGCGGCATCATACGTCCTCCTTCCGCCGGGGGATGGGCCGAAAGTCCGGCTTTCCCGGCAAGCTGCCGGGCAGCCCTCGCTCCATAGGCGGCGGTGGTGGCACCTCGTCGTCCCGCTCCCCGGCATAGAAGGCCCGGTTGTTCTCCACCAGCTCCGCCAGCGTCACCGGACGATAGCGGTTCACATCCACTCCGGCATTCAGCACACGGGGCAGCTGCCGCAGCAGCTCATAGTCCCGGCCCCGTCCGTGGTGGAGGTGTCCGTGGATCATGTAGCCCCGCTTGTGGTACAGCATGGGATAGTGGCACAGGAGGATGTGCGTCTCCCCGTCGTCGATCTCGTTGAAGTCCGTCACCGTCTCGAACCAGCGGTACAGCCGCCCGGCGTCCTCATAGCCGGTGTCGTGGTTGCCACGGATCAGGTGCTTATGGCCCGACAGCCGCTCCAGCAGCTCTCCCGGCACCCGGCCGCCGTTCCAGCCGATGTCTCCCACCAGATAGACGGTGTCCTCCGGACCCACGGTGTCATTCCAGTTTTTCACCAGTGCCTCGTCCATCTCCTCTACGGTGGCAAAGGGCCGGGAGGGAAGCAGCGGTGCATAGTGAAAGTGCAGATCGGCGGTATAGTAGATCATGGTGCTCTCCCTTCTCCGGCGGATATTTTCCTCTATCATACCGTCTCCGCCTGCCTGCGTCAAGAGTTCATTCCGTATGGCGGAATTTTTCTACGTTTTTCCGGCCTCAGATTCCGCTATGCCGTCGAAATGACCAATTCCCCGGAAATGGGCCAATGCAGCCCATCGGGAAAAGCCTCCGTTTCCGGGCAGAAAAAAGAGCGCCCCGCAGGGCGCTCTTTTCCGTACGTTATGATAGGGATCGCTTACTCCTCCGTCTCGTCGGCAGGTTCTTCCGCAGGCATGGTCTCCTCCATGGATACGCTGTCGGCGGCAGCCTCCTCAGGCACCAGCTCCTCAGCGAAATGGCGGTAGGCGTTCAGGCCGGCGCCGGCGGGGATCAGCTTACCGATGATGACGTTCTCCTTCAGGCCCACCAGATGGTCCACCTTGCCCTTGATGGCGGCCTCGGTCAAGACCTTGGTCGTCTCCTGGAAGGAGGCAGCGGACAGGAAGGAATCGGTGGCCAGAGATGCCTTGGTGATACCCATCAGCAGTTGGGTATAGGTGGCCTCCTGCAGCGGCTCACCGGTCTCGGCGTTGACCTCACCGGCGGCGATGCGGGCCCGCACCTTGGCGTTCTCGTCCTCCACCTCCAGCACGTCGGCCATGGCGCCGGACAGCAGGCCGGTGGCGTCATTGGCGTCCTCCACACGGACCTTGCGCATCATCTGGCGGACAATGACCTCGATGTGCTTATCGTTGATGTCCACGCCCTGCTGACGGTACACCTTCAGGACCTCCTGAATGAGGTAGTTATGCACCGCCGAAGCGCCACGGATCCGCAGCACATCGTGGGGATTCAGTGCGCCGTCCTGCAGCTGGCGGCCCTTCTCGATGACCTCGCCGTCCCGCACCTGCAGACCGGTGTGGGGCATGGAGTAGGTCCGGGTATCGCCGTCGTCGGCGGTGACGATGATGTTCAGCAGGCTGCCCTTGGTGGCATCCTCGAAGCGGACCTTACCGGCGATCTCCGACAGGGTGGCCATCTTCTTGGGCTTGCGGGCCTCGAACAGCTCCTCCACTCGGGGAAGACCCTGGGTGATGTCGCCGCCGGCCACGCCGCCGGTATGGAAGGTACGCATGGTCAGCTGGGTACCGGGCTCACCGATGGACTGTGCGGCGATGATGCCCACGGCCTCGCCGGGTCCCACCGGCTTGGAGGTGGCCAGATTCATGCCGTAGCACTTGGCGCAGATACCGCTGTGGGCCTTGCAGGTCAGCACGGTGCGGATCTCGGCGGAGTGGATATCGAACTTCTCCAGCAGGGCGGCATCGTCCTCGGTCATCATGTGATCCTTGGAGATCAGCACCTCGTCGGTGCCGGGCTTCAGGATGTCCCGCACCGGGAAGCGGCCCTTGACACGCTCGGAGAACTTCTCGATGACCTGACCGTTCTCGCTGATCTCGGACACCACGATGCCCTTGTCCACGCCGCAGTCATCCTCACGGATGATGACATCCTGGCACACGTCCACCATGCGGCGGGTCAGATAACCGGAGTCTGCGGTACGCAGAGCCGTATCGGCCAGACCCTTACGGGCGCCACGGGAGGAGGTGAAGTAGTCCAGCACGGACATACCCTCACGGAAGTTTGCCTTGATGGGGATCTCGATGGTCTTACCGGCGGTGTTGGCCATCAGGCCACGCATACCGGTCAGCTGACGGATCTGCTTCATGGAGCCACGGGCGCCGGAGTCAGCCATCATGAAGATGGGATTATACTTATCCAGACTGGCGGTCAGGGCGTCGGTAACGTCGTTGGTGGTCTTTTCCCACTCACGCACCACCAGCTTGTAGCGCTCCTCGTCGGTGATGAAGCCCATGTTGTACTGGTCCTCGATATCCACCACTCGCTGCTCCGTCTCGGCAATGAGGGAGTACTTCTTCTCGGGTACCGTCATATCCGCAATGGAGATGGTGATGGAGCCACGGGTGGAGTACTTATAGCCGGTGGCCTTGATGTTGTCCAGCACCTCGGCGGCGATGGTAAAGCCATACTGCTTGATGGTGCGGTCCACGATCTTGCCCAGCAGCTTCTTGCCGCAGGTCTCGGTGATCTCATAGTCAAAGAACTTATCGGAGGGCGTACCGTCCTCGTTGAAGCGCTTGACAAAGCCCAGATCCTGGGGGATGTTGCGGTTGAAGATGATCCGACCAGGAGTCGCCCGCACCACATGGCGCAGCGTCTCGCCGCCCAGCTCCTTCTCCACCCGCACCCACACGGGCTGGTGGATGCCGATGATGTGCTCGTTGTAGGCCATCAGCACCTCGTCCTCGTCCCGGTAGACGTTGAGGCGGTTCTGCTCCTTCTCCTCGTCGGTGAGCTCGTCGTAGTTCTTACCGGCCAGCGCAAAGTCGATGCCCTCGGGCCAGAACTCGTCGTTGGTCATCTGGCACATACCGTTTTCAAACCGCTCGAAGGTCAGGTAGTAGGAGCCCAGCACCATATCCTGCGTAGGCA
>OCPX01002893.1_pt1 | contig 10097 bp, 7 predicted proteins | sample 1538771 | NCBI WGS metagenome assembly OCPX01 (sample SAMN04571725, study PRJEB22368) | human gut metagenome | biome: human gut; material: stool | host: Homo sapiens | place: Luxembourg | collected 2012-11-01 | reverse complement strand
CCAATGATCCCCGTTGTCGTCCGTGTGAATATCGGCGTGGGTCAGCTTTGCAACGTCCGAATGGCTCAGGTCCGTAAAGGCGCAGAAGACATCCCGGTTCATACCCGTTTTGTAGTTGGGCAATTGTACGTCCATGACAGCCTGCAATTCCGAAGCGGACAAATAACGTCGGTCGGCATATTTGAACTTGACATGGAATCCGGCGAAAGGATTGACGGCAATCCAGCCGTTCTTATACGCCGTGTAGGTCATCAGCTTCAGTTTCTTGACCGGAGTGGCAATGCTGCCCGGAAGCATATTTCGAACACAGGAAAGATAGGCAACGAAAATCCCGATTCAGTTTCTTGAAGAACATATTCTCTACCTTATATTCGTATTTCATATTTCAGGAAAGAGGCGAGGTAACGGCGGGTATTGTTGCAGTTCTCGAAGGTCGAAACACTACGATCCTTGCCCACACGTTTGAGAAAGCCTGCGAGGTATTCGTCGAAGGTCTGCAACAGCAGGCGACAATCATCACCCATACCCAGGAAGGCATTGCGGACCTTTTCGGCCGTGACATACGAATCCCGGTCGCAGAGCCGTTGGTACTGCTTGCCGATATTGGGTTTGATATTTTCCAGCTTCTCGTTGATGCGCAGCGATTCGAGGCTTTTGCCGGAGGCTTTGTTAGCTTTGGCATCCCAAAGAGATGAACGAACGGTGAGTTTGCAGCTGAACTGCGACATCGTGCCGTTGATTGTAATACGGCCCATGACGGGAACCTGACCATGTTTTTCCGACTGCCTTTTTACGTAGAAAAGGACTTTGAACGTGCTGCGTTGCATAATAACTTGAACTTGTTGGATGGGTTAAACGTTAAGTCAAGTTATTTGTTATGCGGAAATTCGATGCAACGGGCTGAAAACAAATATCTTAATGCAAATTAGAGCATTTCGGGCAGGTAACGGATAAGTAATGAAACTCTCCGTCAAACCTGCTCGATTTTGCTTTTTTATTGCTCGGAACATATGCAGAAGATAGAATTAAATACTTGAAAGCAAGATATTTACTCTTTTTCATACTTCACTTTACCTACAAATACCGAACCCGCAAGGATTCGGTATTTCCCGATAGCGCTATTGTCGTAGCTTATCAGGCGTTTCTGTTTGCCCCTCTCCGGGCGGCGGATCGGAGGCGGGACGTCCGGTCGTGGAGTTCCGGCTGCCGCTACCTGTTCGCTTCGCGGATCAGTTCGCCCAGCACTTCGATGCTGTCGGCTGTGATGTGGGGCTGCGGGTCGGCCTTGTCGGCCACGTCGAGCGTCGTTTCGCCCGAGAGCACCAGCACGCCCATCGCCCCGGCGTTGTGGGCCATCTGGACGTCGGTGTAGATGCGGTCGCCGACCATGGCGATCTCGTAGGGCTGCAACCCGTGGCGCGAGAGGATGCCCGAAAGCATGTTCGGATCGGGTTTGCCCAGCGTGATGTCGGGGCGGCGTCCCGTGGCGTGTTCGAGGCAGGCGCAGATCGAGCCGCAGTCGACCAATACGGTCGGCTGATCGGTGGGGCACACCCGGTCGGGGTTGGTGGCGATATAAGGCACTCCCTGTTTGATCCACCAGGCCGCGCGGCAGAGCCGTTCGTAGCGGAGCGTCATGTCGAACGCCGCCACGATCACGTCGGGCACGTCGTCGGCCGAGTCGGCGCACGACTCGAAGCCCGCAGCCTCGAATTCCGAGATCATCGACGGCGTGCCGAGCAGGAACAGCCGCTTGGCCGCAGGGTGATGGGTCTTGATGTAGTCGATGGTGGCCAGCGCCGTGGTGTACATCTCGTCGCGCGAAGCCCTGATGCCCAGCGTGTCGAGTTTATGGAGGTAGTCCGCGATGCTTTTCGACGGGTTGTTCGTCAGGAACGAGTAGCCGATCCCCTGTTCCTTGAGTCCGTGCAGGAAGGCCTGCGTGTAGGGGAACAGCGACATCCCCATGTAGATCGTGCCGTCCATGTCGAGCGCCACGTGACGGATGCGGCGCAGGCGTTCCATCAGTTCGGCGTCTTCCCAGACGGATCGGTACTTGTGAAAGGGTTTATTTTCCATCGTATCAGTCTTTTAAAGGTAAATCGTAGCGGAAAATGGTTTGCAGGCGGTCGTCGCCCGAGGTGTTTGCGTTGCGGGCCGTGAAACCCAGGTAGAGCTTGCCGTCGTGCCACTTGACGCCTTCGGCTTCCAGCGATCCCACCTGCGAGATCGAGTTCGATTGCAGGGCTTTGCGGTCGTCGAGCAGTCCGACACGGGTCCGGGCGCAGCGGATGCCGCCCTGAAAATCGAACACCGTGAGGTAAGCGTTCGACGGCAGGAATGTGTTCCCGAGGTTGTTCTCCCCTTCGTAGTAGAAGACCCTGCCGTTTTTAACGTCGAAGCCCTGGAAGGCGTATTTGCCGATCTGGTCGGGGTTGCTGCCTTCCGTCAGGCTGAAGCCTCCGAGCCGCGTGAGCCTGCCGAGGTTGCGCACCTGGACCGCGGGGCTTTCCGTGACCGGCGTTTTGTTCGGGTCGGTTGCGCCGCCGCCCCAGGTGCGCTGTTCGAGTTGTTCGGTCGTCGGAGCGAGGGCTTTGGCGTCGCTCAGGCGGTAAAAGGCGAAATGCCGGGTTCCGCCGCCCGAATAGGTGACGCCGAGCACGTCGTTTGCCGGGTCGAGAGCCGGGTGGATATGGCGTACGCCCGGCAGGAAGTAATGTTCCGTGCATTGTTCGGGCTTACAGTCCGTTCCCGGGACGAATTTCACGCGTGCGATGGTTTGCGAAAAGGAATAGCCGTCCGATCCCGATTCCTTCGAGCCGTAGCTTCCGGCCCAGATCCAGCGGTCGTCGCCCTCTTCCTCGACGGCCATGTTGGTTCCGTGTCCGAAGTAGGTGAGCGTCATCAGTGGTGCGGCGAGCTGCGTTTTCTCCGCGCCGGGGGCGGGAGCGCCGCGCAGCACGTTGAGCGAATGGGCGTCGGTTCCGGCGATCTGGATGTAGAAAATGTCGCCGCCGGAGTCGATGTCGAAACTCTGGAGTACGCTGTTGCGTGCCAGCCGGACGTTGCGGCTGTAGATAATCGCGGCGGAGAGCGGCCGGGCGAGCTGTTCGGTCAGCAGGTTTTCTTCGGGGCTGACGCCTCCGTCGACGACGATCGTCGCGGAAACCGGCGCGGTGTAATACGGCGTGGCGACGGTCACGGTGGCCGAGCCGCGTTTCAGGGCTGTCAGCATGCCGCCCTGCGTGATGCTGGCGACCGAGGGATCGTCGATGCCCCACGTCATGTCGTAGGGGTTGAGCTGGTTGTTGTAAACGCTCTCCGCCCCGCCTTCGGGTTTGATGAGCAGGTTAAGGCGTTTTACCGCGCCGCTGCCGACTTCGTAGGAGGTCTGCTCGAAGGTCAGGCTTTCGATTTTCGGCAACGGAGCTTCGGGTTTGTCGTCGCTGCCGCATCCGGGCAGTAGGAGCATGAGGGCTGCGGCGCAGCCGGCGCGGAACAGATGGGAAAGGAACATATTTAATTCGTGATTATTTTTTGTCGATGCGGTGTTGTTTGATCACGGCGCCCGCGGTGTTGACCACCTTCAGGTCGATGCCCTTCGCGTCGGCCGACACGCGGAGGCAGTCGTTGTTCGAGTTGACGAGGATCGGGAAGTCGACCCCGCGGCTGCCGTCGTCGATCCAGTGGTAGCGGTGGTAGTGGCCGCAGAGCATCAGGTCGATGCCTTTGCCGGCGAGTTCGGGTACGAACAGCCTGCGGATCTGCTGCTCGCCGTACCAGCTGTCCTCCTTGCCCGGGATCATGTGCATCAGCACGATGCGCACGGGGGCCGCCCGGAATTCGTCGCTGTTGACGACGCCTTTCAGCCATTCCGCCTGCTGCCGGCGGTATTCGTTCCAGTCGCCCATGCCGTAATAGCGGGGATCGTTGTCGGGCTTGTCTTCACAGCCGTCGAGCACGATGAAGAAGGCCGGGCCGCGGCGGAACGTGTAGTAGGTTTCGCCGGTCGGTGTGGGGAAATAGTCGAGCCAGTGCTGTGCATAGGCGCCGCGGTTCTCGTGGTTGCCGCGCGTCACGGCGAGGGGGATGCCCGCGGGCGTGAGTATCTTCGATGCCGACCCGAGGCAGGCGTCCCAGAGCGTCTGCTCGGTCTCGGTCTGGCTGGCCAGGTCGCCGTTCAGGCAGACGAAGTCCGGCTGGGCTTCGGGGGCCTCCTTGATCAGCAGCTGGAAAACGGAGTCGCGGGCGTGGATGTCGTTGACCATCCAGAAATCGACCTTTTCCTGTGCAGGGTCGAGGGTTCTGATGGTGTAGGGCTTGCGCCGGTACACTTCGCTGCCGTCCCCGTCGTCGAGGATGACGCGCCGGTTGCCCTCGTTCAGGACGATTCCCCGCTGCATGATGCGGTAGCGGTAGGTCGTGCCGGGTTGGAGCCCTTCGATCCGCACCCAGTGCATGCGTCCGACGCGGCAAAGTCCGAGATGCGAGTCGTAATACCTGGGCCGTTCGGCCGAGTAGAAGTGCGATCCGTCCATCGGGGCGAGTTCGACCCAGCCGATGGCGTCGGCCTTCGCGTCCCAGACGACCGTGAAGCCGTCTTCGGTGACATTCAGTACATAGGGTCCGTGTGCGATGCGTACCGTAGGCGGCACGGCGGTTTGGGCGAGGGCGGCGGCCGTCAGCAGGAGCGCGCCCAGCAGTAGGGTAAGTCGTTTCATGGTGAAAGTTGTATCGGTTCGAAATCCAAAGGTATGTTTTTATTTTCTTTTATCCAATTTTTCGTTTTATTAATCCGAAAAGAAATAAAATGCATCGTGAAAGGAAAATTTTTTCGTCGCTTTTGGCTGTCGAAAGGAAAATAATATCTATATTTGCCTTTGTTTTGGGAAACCCGGGAGTTTTCCTGCGGGTTTCGTTTGTGAAAAATTGGAAACGGTAAAATCAAGCAGATATTCTATGAATAAGGTAGAGAGCGCCCTTCAGCGCACGACCGACACCAAAGCGCTGGTGATCGGCGTCGGAACCCTTCCGCGGACGGCGGAGATGTTCAACGAGTTGTTTCCCGGCTGCCGCGCCGTCGTGGTCGCCGACACCAATACGTGGCGCGTCGCCGGCGGCGAGGTGCACCGCATCCTCGCCGATGCGGGGATCGGGCAGGACGAACCGCACGTGTTCGCCGATCCGAAACTCTACGCCGAATGGTCGTTCGTCGAGGAGCTGGACGGTGTGCTGGCTGCGACCGATGCCGTTCCCGTGGCCGTCGGTTCGGGCGTGATCAACGACCTGACCAAACTCTGCTCCCACCACAACGGCCGCCGTTACATGGTGGTCGGCACGGCGGCTTCGATGGACGGTTACACGGCCTACGGAGCCTCGATCACCAAGGACGGCAACAAGCAGACCTTCGACTGTCCTGCGCCGCTGGGCATGGTTCTCGATCCGTCGATTTCGGCGGCTGCGCCCGCCAGAATGTCGGCTTCGGGCTACGCCGACCTGATCGCCAAGATCCCTGCCGGGGCCGACTGGATGCTTTCCGACGCCGTGGGGTCGGAGCCGATGGACGATTTCGCCTTCGGATTGGTGCAGGACGGGCTGAAAGAGGCTCTGTCCGATCCCGCAGGCGTGCATGCGGGCAATGTGGAGAAGGTCGAACAGCTGGCCGAAGGGCTGCTGTTGAGCGGTTTCGCCATGCAGGCCACGCAGTCGAGCCGCCCGGCTTCGGGCGCCGAACACCAGTTCAGCCATCTGTGGGACATGGAGCACCTGAAATACAACGGCGCTTCGGTGTCGCACGGCTTCAAGGTCGGTATCGGCACGCTGGCCTCGACGGCCTTTCTCGAAATGCTGCTCGATGCCCCCGTGGAGCAGCTGGACATCGAGAGGTGCGTCGCTGCGTGGAAATCGTGGGACGAGACCGAGCGGGACATCCGGGCCTTTTTTAACGACGATCCCGAATTCGTGGCCCGCGGCCTGAAGGAGACCCGCGACAAATATGTCGACAGGGAGGGGCTGCGCGACCAGCTCACGCGGCTCAAAAAGGCGTGGCCCGAACTGCGCGAACGCATCCGCCGGCAGATCATTCCTTTCGACGAGGTGCGCCGCCGCCTGGAACTCGTCGGGGCGCCTTATGAACCCGAACAGATCGGCGTTTCGCGCACCCGTTTCCGCGAGGCGTTCGGGAAGATTCCCTACATGCGCAGCCGCTATACGGTCATCGACACCGCCTTCCGCTGCGGCTGGATGGAGGAGTGGCTCGACCGGCTGTTCGGCAAGGGCGGCGTCTGGGAGGTCGGAAGCCCTGCGCCGGGTTCTGGCGAACCGGCTCGCTCCGCCGCGGCTCCGGTCCCGGGCGCATAGAGCCGTGTGCGGCTTCCGGGCGATAAAACGGAAAAATCACGAAAATAATTTAGAATATCGCTCCGAAAGTTGTATATTTGGCTTCTGAAACTACTAACTTTCATTTCGAAATGACATCTGAACAAACCAAGCGCTTCAAGTATTGGCAGATGCGTACGATCATCGCGACGATGGTCGGTTACGCGCTCTTCTACTTCGTGCGCAAGAATTTTTCGCTGGCCATGCCCGGCCTGGAAGCCGATCTCGGCATTTCGAAGACGAGCCTCGGCATCTTCCTCACCCTGAACGGTCTGATCTACGGCTTTTCGCGTTTCGCCAACGGCATTCTGGCCGACCGCATGAACGCCCGCTGGTACATGGCCGTCGGTCTGGCGCTGTGCGCGCTGGCCAACTTCGCGTTCGGATTCGGCGAGGACGTCTCCTACTGGATCACGGGCGAGCATTCGGGCGACCAGTTCGGCAACACGATGATCCTCTTCATGGGCGTCATGTGGGTCGTCAACGGGCTGTTGCAGGGTACGGGATTCCCGCCCTGCGCGCGTCTGCTGACCCACTGGATTCCGCCTACGGAGCTGGCGACGAAAATGTCGGTGTGGAATACCTCGCACTCGATCGGCGCGGGCCTCGTGGTGATCCTCTGCGGTTACATCATGGGTACGCTGGGCACGAACATGGCGGGCGATCCCGACGCCGTGGCTTCCATCGCCGCCAACCTGGGCGTTTCGCCCGACGATGCCGCGGGCATGGAGCGCGTGATGACCTCCGCGGCGCATGTCGGGGCGTGGAAATGGTGTTTCTGGATTCCGTCGGCGATCGCTTTCGCCGGAGCCATCGGGCTGGTGGTTTTCCTGCGCGACACCCCGACCTCGGTGGGGCTTCCCGAACTGGAAGGAACCGAGACCAGGCAGGTGAAAACCGAAAAGAAGGGTGCCGAGCACAAGGCGTTCCTGATGAAATACGTCTTCAAGAATCCGCTGATCTGGATTCTGGGCTTCGCCAACTTCTTCGTCTACATCGTCCGCTTCTCGGTGCTCGACTGGGGGCCTTCGCTGTTGAGCCAGTCGAAGGGCGTCTCGATGTCGCACGCCGGATGGCTCGTGGCGATGTTCGAGATTGCCGGCATCCTCGGCATGCTCTTCGCCGGCTGGGCGACGGACAAGTGGCTCAAGGGCCGTGCGCACCGCACCTGCGTCTTCTGCATGGCGGGCGCCGCGCTGTTCGTCTTCCTGTTCTGGCAGCTGCCTGCCGACGCTCCGATCTGGCTGCTGTTCACGACGCTCTGCGCCGCAGGGTTCTGCATCTACGGCCCGCAGGCGCTGATCGGCATTGCCGCCGCGAACCAGGCCACGAAGAAGGCCGCCGCCACGGCCAACGGCCTCACGGGGCTGTTCGGCTACGCTTCGACGCTCGTTTCGGGTGTGGGACTGGGCTTCGTGGCCCAGCACTACGGCTGGAATTGGGCCTATGTCGGCATCCTGGGCATGGCCGTCGTGGGCATGCTGGTCTTCCTCCTGATGTGGGGCGCCAAGGCCGACGGCTACGAACCCGAGGCGGAATAAGGGAATCGAAGGTTCTGTTTTAGATGATGATACGGACTTCGGTCCGGAAGGGTCCGGCCCGTCACGGGTTGCGGACCTTTTTTTTGCGAAATACGGAATCTTTTTTTATCTTTGGTGGCGTAACGACACTTTTATCAGTCGGAAGGTTTTGCCGAACCGTTAGGTAATCCGGGTGTGAGCCCGTCCGACTTTTTTTGTATCTTTGCTTTTGTAACACTTTAAATATCCGACCGATATGCTGAGCATTGCCGAACGGCACAAATACATTCTCGACAGTCTGAACAAGCACGGTTTCGTCCGGATTACCGACGTTGCCAACGAACTGGGCGTTACGAAGGTGACCATCCGCAAGGACATCAAGATTCTCGAAAGCAAAGGCCTATTATATAAGGTGCACGGCAGCGCGCGTCCGGCCAATCCCCACGTTGCGGACCTCGACGTGCATGTGAAGGACAACATCAACCGCGACGCCAAGCGGCGCATCGCCCAGCGGGCGGCGGAGATGCTCGGCGAGACCGACTCGATCATCATGGCCTCCGGCTCGACCGTCTACGCCTTCGCCGAGGAGATCAAGATGCGCATGTGGCATCACCTGAACATCGTCACGCCGTTCCTGCGGCTGGGCGTGCTGCTGAACGAGTCGGAGAACGTCAACGTCGTGCAGCTGGGCGGCTCGGTGCACAAGAAGTCGCTGTCGGTGCTGGGCGAAGAGGCCGCGCGCGAACTGGACGACTGCATCTGCTCGAAGGTCTTCTTCGGGGTGGACGGCATCGACCCCGAGCACGGCATCACGACTTCGACGATCGACGAGGCGAAACTCACGCGGCGGATGATGCACGCCGCCTCGCAGGTCATCGTGCTGGCCGACTCGTCGAAATTCGGACAGCGCGGTTTCGGCCGCATCTGCGCGCTGGAGGACATCGACGTGATCGTCACCGACGAGCGGATTCCCGAACAGATGATCTCGATCATCGAGGAAGCGGGCGTCGATCTGATCATCGTCCGATAGTCCGCTCTCCGGGGCGGGCGGTTCCGGGAGCCGGGGCCTGCCGCGCCGGAAATCCGCGGACATGCGCCTTCCGCCCCGCCGCATGCGGAGTGCGTGCGGCGGGGCGTATACGGCATGTTGAAAAATTTTTCCGGAAAAAGTGTTGCAGAGGCGGCGAAAATGCCCTATCTTTGTGCACAATTATAGCGACACCTGAATCCTATGAATTGTAAACCCAACATAGCATCGGCGCAAGCGTTCTGGCAGCAGGATTACTGGTCGGGTTTCCAGTCTCCGACGGATTCGGGCATTATTGTTTTATTAGGGTAACTGTTTTGGTTGCCCTATTTTTTTGTGTCCAGCGACGAATGAAGACATTTTACACCAACGCGAAGATTTTCCGCAACGGTCGTTTCGAACCGGGGCTGATCGCCGTCGAAGGGGGCCGCATCGCGGCCGCCGGGGAACCGCGCCCGGGCGACCGGGTGGTGGACCTCGGGGGGCGGCACCTCGTGCCGGGGCTGGTCGACGTGCATGTGCACCTGCGCGAGCCGGGCTTCCCGCAGAAGGAGACCATTGCGACGGGTACGGCCGCCGCGGCCCGCGGGGGGTATACCACGGTCTGCTCGATGCCCAACCTGAACCCTGCGCCCGATACGCCGGCGACGCTCGGTGAGCAGCTGGAGATCATCCGCCGCGACGCCGTGGTGCGCGTGAAACCCTACGGTACGATCACGATGGGCCAGCGCGGATGCGGCGAACTGGTCGATTTCGCGGCCTTGGCCCCGCAGGTCGTCGGCTTCTCGGACGACGGCCGCGGCGTGCAGTCGGCGGAACTGATGGAGGAGGCGATGCGCCGGGCCGCGGCTGTCGGTAAACCGATCGTGGCTCATTGCGAAGTCGATGAACTGCTGCGCGGGGGCTATATCCACGACGGGGTTTACTGCCGCGAGCACGGACACAAGGGCATCTGCTCCGAGAGCGAGTGGCGGCAGGTCGGGCGCGACATCGCGCTGGCGGAGAAGACCGGCTGCCGGTATCACGTCTGCCACGTCTCCACGAAGGAGAGCGTCGAACTGGTGCGCCGCGCCCGGGCGAAGGGGCTGCGCGTGAGCTGCGAGACGGCGCCGCACTACCTGCTGCTGTGCGACGAGGATTTGAAGGAGGAGGGTCGCTTCAAGATGAACCCG
>OCPX01002886.1_pt1 | contig 10113 bp, 7 predicted proteins | sample 1538771 | NCBI WGS metagenome assembly OCPX01 (sample SAMN04571725, study PRJEB22368) | human gut metagenome | biome: human gut; material: stool | host: Homo sapiens | place: Luxembourg | collected 2012-11-01 | reverse complement strand
CGGTTCAGTTCATGCTGGCAGCAAGGCACCGATAAAATAACCTTCGCATTCCAGCCAATTGCTTTTGCCAGCGCAAAATCCGTTGCTGTATCACAGGCATGAAGTGTCACAACCATATCTACTTCCTCCGCGCCCGTATAGTCTGCAATATTTCCCTCCAGAAACGTCAGCTTATCATACTGATACTTCTTCGCCAGCTCGTTACATTTCCGGATTACATCCGTCTTCAGATCCAGACCGATGATCCGGATGTCATAAGATTTCAGCTCATGAAGATAATAATACATAGCAAATGTAAGATAAGACTTTCCACAGCCAAAATCCAGAATTGTAAGCTCTCTTCCAGAATCAAGCTGTGGTAAAATATCCTCGATAAATTCCAGGAACCGGTTGATCTGCCGGAACTTGTCGAACCTTGCATGCACAATCTTTCCTTCCTCCGTCATAACACCAAGATCCTGTAAAAACGGAACCGGTACACCTTCCTGCAGGATATATTGTTTCTTCCGGTTATGATTCAGATCCAGCGGGCGCATCTTTGCTTTCTTCTGCTTCTTCTTAATTGTAACCTTTCCCTTCTTGCTGATAAGCACAGAAAATTCCGCATCTGCCGTCACAAGCTGCATCTGCTTCATATTCTCCATAGCCTCCAGCATCTTTTCGCACGCCTCATCCGCACTTAAATTCTCATGAAATGCCTGATTCCCACGAAACGTCTCCATCTGATAGACTCTTGTATCTTTCATGAGCACCGGGCGCACCTTAACCTTTACCGAGAGCTTCTCATCTCTCGGATTACTCAAAACCGCCGATATAAAATTGTCATTTAAATTTTGTTCTAATATATTTTTTAATTCATTCATAGTAGTAATATTGTACTAGCGGTACGGGAAAAAGTCAATTTTGGACAGGGTAAAAGTTGATTGGGGACAAGGCAAATTAAAGTTAGGGACGTAGTACTTTGGCGAAATGCTACGTCCCTAACTAAAAATTTATCAATCTATTTTATCAAATATAATCACGACTTTGAATAGATCACCGTCCAGATACAGATCAAATGTTCCACCCATCATTGTGGTCAATGTCTTCGCAATAGACAATCCAAGTCCGCTTCCTTCGGTACTTCGTGACAGGTCGCCGCGGATAAATCGTTCAGTCAGTTCTTCTGCCGAGGAAATGTTAAGTGGCTGCTCAGATATGTTTTTCAGACTGAAGATTACTTTTCCGTCCAGTGTCTGCAGATCTGCATAGATGCGTGTTCCTTCCATAGCATATTTTGCAGCATTATTATAAATATTTGCAAGCACGCGCCACATTCTTCTTCCGTCTACCCGAACAATCGCATCTTCTTCCGGGAGGTTCATAATTTGTGTCAGATTTCTGGCCTGGAATTTTTCTTCGAATTCTCCGCTCGTCTGCTGGATGAGTTCTATCATATTGATATTCATAAACTCGAGAGAAATATTACCTGAGCTGACTTTTGATGCCTCTACAACATCTTCTGTCAAAGTCTTCAATCTCTGAGATTTTTCTTCCAGAACTTCAATATATCTTTGAATCTTCGGATCATCAAATTTTTCTTGTTTCAAGAGATTTACATAATTAATAATGGAGGTCAGCGGTGTCTTGATATCGTGAGATACATTTGTAATCAGATCTGTCTTTAACCGCTCACTTTTCATATTCTTCTCGACTGCCGCATCAAGTCCGCTTCCGATAGAATTGACTTGTTCTGCAATCTTGCGTTGTTCTCCATGTATATCTTCGAAATCAATCTTGTAATCCAGCTCCCCTTCACTGATTTTCTCAATACCTTCTTTAATTTTCTGTCGTCCGACTGCCCAGTTGACAAGGATTACAAATCCTGCTGTCTGCACAATGAAAATCACGAATGACCAAAATGCACTTGGCCAGCCTGATGCCAGATATGCCACCCAATGTACTGCTGCATACGCAAGATATAAAACAATTATTTTTGCTATGTGTCTGGCATTTCGAATCAATAATTTCACAAACTCTACGACACTGTATAGAAAACTGTTCTTCCATGCAATTCCTGCTTTTATTCTTCTGGCCAGACTCAAAATACCAACGAGAAACATATTACATGTATAGACTGCAAGTCCTCCGAATCCAATCATTCCAAAAAATGTTTCGTAAGAAAGAATACCATTTCCTACTGCAAATGTTTTCTGGGAGATAATTCCTGCAGCTCCCATGAAAAGCACGGTCAATAGTGACGGTACGAACCATGCAAATATAACTGTTGCAGCTCCGATTTCTGTCTTACATCTGTCAAATTTATATAAATGCAGTTCTCCATCTCTTTCCGTTCGACCTGCGATTACAACAAGCCATACTACACTGGCAAAAAATATTAAAAACGCCAAAATCATTCCTGCACTGACTCCTCGGACAAACGGACTATACTTTTCATAAAAATGTGCATTTTTATAATAACTATCTTTCACAGGATACTTCGTATCCACACCTGTCATAAACACAAACTCTCCTTTATCTGCATTACTCAGATAAACGGTCTGTGACTGCCATAGTTCTGCATCTGCTTCCTGAATATTCGTCTCAAACTCTGACAGTTTTGATTTTACTATGACATATTTCCCCATCTTACGAACACTTTTAGCAACATCATTAATATTATTTTCCTGCCCCAGCTCCTCCCGATTTGTGACGACTTTTCCACTCTTTAAATCTAAATAATAATAGAAAAAATTACTATCTCCTTCTTTATACTGCTCTGTCAGGCTCTCATAATTTGCATAGCGCTCTCCAATCTGATAAATACAGCTTTCCAGCATATTATAAGCTTCATTGAGCCTGCCATTCCAGTTGGAATTCTCGTTAACTATCTGCAAGAGATTTTCTGCTTCCAGTGGAGCTGCCTCCTCACGGAATAACACTCCATCATATTTCCAGCAATCTACATAGAGCATAGTTCCCTCTGCATCTTCGATTCCCCGAAAATTCTTTTCCTCTTCCGTCATTTCATTTCTATCTGATATATCCACATTTTCCAGCTCATCTAAGATCTGCTCCGATGTCTCCGCACCTATTCCATCTGTCATTACAAATTTTAATTCACCATTTAACACCTTTTCATTAAAATCATCCTGACTATAGTAATGATAACTTCCATCTGATAATTTACAAACGATCGGAGCCTTCAGATCTTCTGCGTCGTTGCCTTCTAATTCTGCTGAATCCGTGTTTGTATCTCCGACATAACTGGTACTCTCACTGTAGATCAATTTCTGATACCAATTCAACAAATCTCCCAATCGATATGAAAGACCGCTTTCATTCTGACCACTGATCGTCTCACTATTGTTATATACCTGAATATCGACCAGCTTATCCTCGTCAATCTTTCCATCTGTCTCAAACATCTGCTCACTGTCAATGCCGGACATCACTTGATACGCACTATTCATAAGCTCTGTATCAAAGTCATAGGAATCTTCATAGCTCTGCGTAAGTTTTCCTGTTATAAGGTCATCGAAAAGTTCTGCGTAAGACATGATGCTCATAACGCCGAGCATCATCGAAATAACCATAACATTTGCAATTATAATCAACAAAATTCTGGTCTTTTTTTTCTTATGCCATATCTTTTCCATAACGTCTCCCTTCTGTTAGCTTTTTCTTGCTGGTCTTACCCCGACCTGCTTTTACTGCTTCTCGATCTTATACCCTACGCCCCACACGACTTTCAGATATCTTGGTTCTTTCGGGTTGATCTCAATCTTCTCACGGATATGACGAATATGCACTGCCACTGTATTATCAACACCCACCGCATTTTCATTCCAGATATTTTCATATATCTGGTCAATAGAAAATACTTTGCCCTGATGCTTTACAAGCAGCAGCAAAATGTTGTACTCGAGCGGGGTAAGCTTCACCGGCTCGCCATCTACTGTCACTTCTTTCAGATCATCGTTGATCGCCAGTCCGCCGACTGTATAGATTGCCTCGCTCTCCTTTATCGCCGTGCTTCCAAGCTGCATATATCTGCGCAAATGTGATTTCACACGGGCAACCAGCTCCAGCGGATTAAATGGTTTCGTTATATAATCATCAGCTCCGATATTAAGTCCCAATATCTTGTCCGCATCCTCGGATTTCGCAGACAGAATAATGATCGGAATATTGTGCTTCTCGCGAATTTTTAAAGTTGCCCTGATTCCATCCATTCTCGGCATCATGATATCCATGATCAGAAGATCTACACTTTCTTTTTTCAAGATCTCCACTGCCTCGATTCCATCGTAAGCTTCCAGAACCTGATGTCCATCCTGGGTCAGATATATCTCGATCGCCTCTACAATCTCTTTATCATCATCACATACTAATATTTTTGCCATCTCATTTCACCTCTCATATCTACTATACAAGATTAGCAAATAAAATTTAAGACATAGGAATGGATTTCTTAAGAAATGATGAATATTTTCAAGAATAACGTCGAAAAATGTCTAAAATAATGTAAACGAAATCTAAGACCCTTTATTTTCAACAAATTTTGATAAAATACCAAAAGATAAAACTTACTTAGACTTCATAATTTCTAGTTTGTAAAGGGGGAGTTTTCTATGTACACTCACGACATTGACTATGTAATCCGTACCCTTGGAGTAGGTGCTACATATAGGGGGTATCGCTATCTAAGTTATGGGATTGAATTATGTCTGACAGACGAGGAATATCTGCTTGCCATCAGTAAACAGCTTTATCCGGAGATTGCCAGAAAGTATAAGACGACAGTCGGAAGTGTTGAACGTGATATCCGCACTGTTATAAGAGTCTGTTGGGAAAATGGTTACGATCAGCTTCAGTCCTACTCGTTCCGGCCATTACATGTCCGTCCAACGGCCGGTGAATTTTTCGACATCCTTGTCGCCTATCTAAGCCGTAACAAACCAGTTCTTCAGGCTGTATGATCCTAAGTAAAAGAAACGGAATTTTATTATCAAAAACAAAGTAAAACCCCGCAAGCTTCAGGCCGCTGCAGGGTTTTATTTTTTATCGGAGGCTAACGATCTTCCATCTTCACATACTCACGGTATGGAGACAACGGCTTATAAGCCGGGCGGATAATCTTATCTACATTCTTGAGCTCTTCCAGTCTGTGGGCGCTCCAGCCTACAATACGGGCCGCCGCAAAAATCGGAGTGTAAAGAGATGCCGGAAGATCCAGCATACTATACACAAGACCACTGTAAAAGTCCACATTTGCATTTACACCTTTGTAAATTTTACGCTTTTCGCCGATGACCTGTGGAGCCATGCGCTCTACCATGGCATACAGTGCGTACTCTTCTTCCCGTCCTTTTTCTTTCGCAAGCTGCTCTACGAATTGCTTGAAAATCTCCGCACGCGGATCGGATACAGAATAAATCGCATGCCCCATGCCATAAATCAGCCCTTTCTGGTCAAATGCTTTCTTATCCAAAAGGTCTTCCAGATACTGATGTACTTCGTCTTCGTCCGTCCAGTCGGAAATTTTTTCCTTCATGTCTGCGAACATCTGCGTTACTTTGATATTGGCACCGCCATGCTTCGGTCCCTTAAGAGATGCCATCGCTGCGGACATTGTAGAGTACGTATCTGTTCCTGAGGACGTAACTACGTGAGTGGTAAATGTTGAGTTATTACCACCGCCGTGATCCATGTGGAGCACCAGTGCCATGTCCAGGATCCTTGCCTCAAGCTTCGTATATTTCTTATCCTCGCGGAGCATCATCAGAATGTTCTCAGCTGTGGACAGATTCGGCTGTGGTGCATAAATATACAGGTCTTCTCCCATGCGGAAGTTATATGCATGATAACTATAGACCATTAGCATCGGAAACTGGCTGATCAGGTTCAGACACTGTCTCAGTACGTTCGAGATGGTCGTATCGTCTGCTTTATCATCGTAGGAATAGAGATTCAGGATTTCTCTGGACAGACTGTTCATCATGTCGCCGCTCGGAGCCTTCATGATAACGTCACGCACAAAATTCGGAGGAAGCGTTCTTCTCTCCACCAGAGTTTCATGGAACATCTCAAGTTCAGAACTATTCGGAAGTTCACCAAATAAAAGCAGATAAGCAATCTCTTCGAATCCAAAATGATCTTCTTTCAAGAAACCGCCAACCAGATCTTTGATATTGTAACCCCTGTAATAAAGATTGCCGGCACATGGAACCTCTTCGCCATTCACAATCTTCTTGGCACATACATCGGAAATATTGGTCAGTCCTGCAAGCACACCTTTTCCGTTCAGATCACGGAGCCCTCTTTTTACTTCGTACTTAGTATACAGCTCTTTATCAATGGCATTATTCTTCTCACACAATCCTGCAAAATGCTGAATCTCCGGAGTAATCTCAAATAATGCACGGTCTACGCTTTTATTCACTGTCTTTCCTACCATAAATCATCTCCCTTTCTTTTCCCACAAGTCGTTGCTAAGCGCAGCAAATTCTTCCAGCGATAATGATTCACCGCGAACACTTTCTCCTTTGCCAAGCTTTGCAATTGCTTCTGTAATCACATCTTTCGGCAAATCAATCTTGTCAGAATTAGACAATCCATTTGCCAGTGTCTTTCTTCTCTGGTTGAAGGATGCTCGGATAATATCAAACATCCACTTCTCATTGTCCACTTTCACCGGAGGAGCCGCATGTCTTGTAAGACGAATGACTGCGGAACCAACCTTCGGTCTTGGCATAAAGCAGTTCGGAGGTACATTTGCCACTATATACGGATCTGCATAGTACTGGACAGCCAGTGATAATGCTCCATAATCCTTGTTTCCCGGTCCGGTCTGCATACGGTCTGCAACTTCCTTCTGCACCATGACCGTAATACTTTCAACCGGAACATTTCCTTCGAACAGCCCCATAATGATCGGAGTCGTAATGTAATATGGAAGATTCGCAACCACCTTCACCGGACGTCCGCCGTTCTCCTTCTCCACAAGACCACGGATATCTACTTTCAGTACATCATCATTGATCACCATGACATTGTCATACTCGCTGAGGGTATCTTCCAAAATCGGGATCAGATTCTTATCAATCTCCACGGCAGCTACCTTTCCTGCCGCCTCAGCCAGATATTGGGTCATGGTACCGATTCCCGGTCCAATCTCCAGAACCATGTCATCTTTTGTAATTCCGGCCGCACTGATGATCTTCTCAAGCACATGCGTGTCAATCAGGAAATTCTGTCCGAATTTCTTCTGAAAATTAAAATGATACTTTTGCAATATTTCAATTGTATTTTGTGGATTTCCAAGTGTTGGTTTACTCATACTTCTTTCTATTACTCCTTCATTCCATCAAACCATAAGCCAGATGAACAAACAGCAATTTATGTTCATTTGGCTCAAGTGCCGGTACTGGAAGGATTGTCCTCCTCGTACCGGCACTGTTGCCATTAAAGATATTATACACTATGTCGATAAAAAATGTTATTAAGATTGTATGAAATTTCCGACATATCACTTCACATATTTTTAATTTATGATAATGCCCGCAGCTGATATACCTGCTTCGCATTTATCTCAGTCTGTGTAAGAACCTCCTCCACAGAAATTCCTTTCAGCCGGGCGATCTCCTCTGCCACATACTGGATATATGCAGATTCATTTCGCTTGCCACGGTTCGGCTCCGGTGCCAGGTACGGGCAATCCGTTTCCAGTACAATCGATGTCAGTGGTATTGCTTCCACGACACTTTTTAGTTTCTTTCCATTTTTAAAAGTGACGACACCACCGACTCCGATATAATATCCCAGTTTCACATACTCAGCCGCCAGCTCTTTTGAACCGGAAAAACAGTGGATAATTCCGGTCAGATCCGATGCGTGCTCCTTTATAATAAGAAATGTATCTTCCGACGCATCACGACTGTGGATATTTACCGGAAGCCCGACCTTTCTCGCCAGATCAAGCTGTCTGATGAACCACTTCTGTTGAACCTCTCTCGGCTCCACATCCCAGTGGTAATCAAGACCAATCTCACCGACAGCAACCACCTTCGGATCGTGACACATTTCCTCCAGACGCGCCAGCGCATCATCGTTCAACTCGCCGACCTCGTCCGGATGGACACCGACAGCCGCATAAACTGCCGGATACTGATGTGCCAGCGCAAGTGCATTTTCACTTGTCTGCATAGAAGCACCCACCGTCACAATTGCTTTCAGCCCACGCTCCTTTAAGTTCGTCAGCAACATTTCCCGGTCCACATCGAACTGTTCGTCATCGTAATGTCCATGTGTATCGATAATCATATTACAGAATCTCTTTTCTGAGCTGCTCTGGTGTCTTCATAGATAACAATGCAGGCGCAATATCAAATACACTTCTTGCTCCGTTCTCGCCCTTCTGATTCAGGCGGTAAGCTGCTCTTGCATAAGCAATCAGAACGCTCGCTGTGAACTCTGGATTAGAATCCAGTTTCAGAGAATACTCAATCACATGCTTGTTGCCCTCTTCTCCAGTTTCACCTGTGCGGATCACGAATCCACCATGAGGCATCTTGCTGTGGTCTCTCTTCAGCTCTTCCTCAGAAATAAAATGAACGGTCGTGTTGTATTCATCAAAATAATTCGGCATAGTCTTGATCGCATTTTCAATCTCAGCTTTGTTGGCACCCTCTTGCGCTACAACATAGCACTCACGCGTATGTTTGTCTCTTGTAGTCAGCTTTGGCTCACTTCCACTTCTCACCTGATCAACAGCCTCGTCAACAGGAACTGTATACTGGATCGCATTCTTCACACCCGGGATACGGCGGATAGCATCAGAATGTCCCTGGCTTACACCCTTGCCCCAGAATGTATATGTGCTTCCCTGTACAAGAATAGACTCCGCATAGAGACGGTTCAAAGAGAACATTCCCGGATCCCAGCCAACAGAAATAATACTGATATTATTTCCCTCTTTTGCAGCTTTGTCCACATTTGCAAAATACTCTGGGATCTTGGCATGTGTATCAAAACTGTCAATTGTGTTAAAATCCGCTGCAATCTCTGGACCCATGACCGGAAGATCCGTTGCAGAACCACCGCACAGAACCATTACATCCACGTCACCCTTCATAGATAACATATCATCCATGTGCACTACTTTCGCACCCTCAGTCGCAACTTTGACAGACGCAGGATCTCTTCTTGTAAAAACTGCCGCCAGCTCCATATCCTCATTTCTCTTAATTGCCTGCTCAACGCCACGGCCAATATTACCATAACCTACAATACCAATTCTAATCTTACTCATATTTCCTCCTTTGGGGACGGGGTTTTTTCAAAAAAACCCCGTCCCCAATTAAATTGTGTAATTATTTAAACTGCCTTTTTCCGCTTCTTACAGCGATTGTTAACCTGTCCCTTTTTGAATTGTGCTTCGCCGTACACAAATTTTAAGTTCTGTATATTAGCAAATCTCTGCTCCTGCCGGCATTGCTTTTTCCGGTGTCATCAGGGCTAGATTTCCTTCTGCATCTTCTGCGCACAGAAGCATTCCTTCTGAAAGTACTCCTGCAAGTTTTGCCGGCTTCAGGTTCACAAGTACCATAACTTTCTTGCCGACCATTTCTTCTGGTGTATAGTGTTTGCGGATTCCGGATACAATCTGTTTTACCTGACTTCCGATTTTTACCTGTGAGCACAGTAATTTCTTAGATTTCGGGACTGCCTCGCATGAGATGATCTCACCTACCTGAAACTGCATTTTTCCGAAGTCGTCAAATGTAATTTCTGGTTTTGCATCAATATCGATTACTGTCTCTTCTTCACCATCTGCCTGATTCTCTTTCTCTTCTGCTGTCATCTGTGGGTGAAGTTCTTCTACTTTCTTCATTACTTCTTCTACGTCTAATCTTGCGAAAAGAATTTCCGGCTTTTCTGTCACTTTTCCGTCACCAAGTTGTGCAAGAATCTTCTCAGATGTTTCTGGCATGAAGGACTCCAGAAGTCTTGCGCCTGTTTTGATGCTCTCGATCAGATTATAGAGCACTGTCTCCAGACGGTCTTTCTTAGCCTCTTCTTTTGCAAGTGCCCACGGCATTGTCTCGTCGATGTATTTGTTGCAGCGTTTGA
>OCPX01002885.1_pt1 | contig 10115 bp, 7 predicted proteins | sample 1538771 | NCBI WGS metagenome assembly OCPX01 (sample SAMN04571725, study PRJEB22368) | human gut metagenome | biome: human gut; material: stool | host: Homo sapiens | place: Luxembourg | collected 2012-11-01 | reverse complement strand
GGCCAGTGGAAGCCGTTCAACATCTGCGCCGCCGCCATGTTCTTTGCGGTGTTCAAGAGCCTGGCCAACATCGCCGACTCCACCTTCCTGGCCCAGTTCCACTGGTCCAGCAACATCTACAACATGATGCCGTTCATCGCCTCGATGATCATCCTGGCATTCACGTCGAAGAACAGCATGGCCCCCAAGGCCGAGGGCATCCCCTACGACAAGGGTTCCCGCTGATCCGTTCGCATCGCAACAGTTCCACAGGGCGCAGCTGCTTTCGGGCGGCTGCGCCCGTTTTCGTGGAAAACGAACAAATGCAGCTTGATTTTGCGGCAGGATTTGATATACTTGAGACAAGAATATTCGAGGAGTGTGACTTTATGCGCATTTATGATCTGATCGCCAAAAAGCGCGACGGCGGCACCCACACCCGTGAGGAGCTGGAAGCCATCGTCAACGGCTTCGTCAGCGGGGAAGTGGCCGACTACCAGATGGCCGCCTGGATGATGGCCGTCTACCTGCGCGGCATGACCGACGAAGAGACCGCCGAGCTGACCGATGTGATGGCCCACAGCGGCGTGATGGTAGACCTTTCGCCCATTCCCGGCATCAAGGTGGACAAGCACTCCACCGGCGGCGTGGGCGACAAGACCACGCTGGTCATTGCGCCGGTGGTGGCGGCCTGCGGCGTCAAGATCGCCAAGATGAGCGGCCGCGGCCTGGGCCACACCGGCGGCACCATTGACAAGATGGAGAGTGTGCCCGGCACCCGGACGGCCCTCTCGCAGGAGGACTTCTTTGCGCAGGTGAACAAGATCGGCCTGTCGGTCATCGGCCAGAGCGAGGGCATCGCGGTCGCCGATAAAAAGATGTACGCCCTGCGGGATGTGACGGCCACCGTCAGCTGCATCCCGCTCATCGCGTCGTCCATCATGTCCAAAAAGCTGGCGTCCGGCTCGGATGCCATCCTGCTGGACGTCACCACCGGCACCGGTGCCTTCATGAAGACCGTGGACCAGAGCATCGAGCTGGCCAAGCTGATGGTCTCCATCGGCACCCACCATGGCCGCCGCGTGGCCGCGATGATCACCGACATGGATACCCCGCTGGGCCACAACATCGGCAACAGCCTCGAAGTGATGGAGAGCATGGACGTCCTCAAGGGCAAAGGCCCGGCGGACCTCACCGAGGTCTGCCTGCAGCTGGCCGCCAACATGCTGGTGCTGGCCGGTAAGGGTACGCCGGCAGAGTGCCGCGCCATGGCCGAAGCGGTCATCGCGGACGGCTCCGCCTTCGCCAAGTGCAAGGAGATGTTTGCGGCCCAGGGCGGCGACATCCGTGTGCTGGACGATTACGACCGGTTCGAGAAGCCCGCTGCCCGCTATGAGCTGCTGGCCGAACAGGATGGCTACATCACGGCCAATGACGCCGAGAAAATCGGCTCGGCCAGTGTGCTGCTGGGTGCAGGCCGCCAGAAAAAGGGCGACCCGCTGGATTTTGCCGCCGGCATCGTCCTGCACAAAAAGCGCGGCGACTACGTCCACAAGGGCGAGAGCCTGGCAACCTTCTACGGCGCAGCGGACAAGTTCGCTGCCGCCGCCGAGGAGTACCGCAGCGGCCTTGTCTACGGCACCGAAAAGCCCGAAGAGGCCCCGCTGGTGTATGCCCTCGTCACCAAAGATGGTGTGGAACGGTATTAAGAGATCAAACAAAAGGCAGGGCCGGGATTTTTCGGCTCTGCCTTTTGTGTCAGTTCTGCTTTTGTACGATCAGCCCACTGAGGGCAACGGCAAGCCCCAGAAGAACGAGTCCGGCCCCGGCCTGTCCGAAAATGTCCCCGATTGCACCCACGAGCGGGCTGGCGGGAATCATCAGCAGACTGTAGGCTATGTTGTCCATGCTGATGAGAGTGGCCCGCTGGTCACTGGGGATGGCATCGTTCAACAGTCGGTTCTCGTGCAGGAGCCAGGCACCCAATACGCCTTCAGCCAGCATACAACCCAAAATGCCCACCAGTGCAGGCGCGGCACCCACGCAGAGGCATCCGATGCCGCAGAGCAGGGCACAGAGGGTATAAAACCGCCGGAAACTGTGCAGGTGGATTCGACGACCCCATTCCGTACCCAGCATAGCAGCCAGATTGCTGAACAGTAACGGAAGAAACAGCAGCGAAGTGGGATATCCCAGTTCTACTAGACGCTGTTGAAAGAACATGATGCTCAGATAGTTGGAGCCGCTGATGACGGCGCTGGACAGAATGAGTCTCCCGACTGACGGGCAGGAGCGGAGGACCCGCAGGCTGTCCTGGATCAGCTGAGCAAATTGGGCGGGCAGCTCCCGCAGAGGGTGCTGCTTCCGGCTGGCCTGCGTTTCGGTGACGATGGGTTCCTCTAAACGTGTGATGGCAAGGGCAGAAATGCTCTCAAAAGCGGCGCTCAGAAGATAAAATCCGGAAAAGCCCAGAAATTTGTGCAGAAGACTGGTCAGTGAACCGAGGGCATTGGTAACATTTGTGATCTGGTACTCATTGGCCGATACTTGAATGTAATCTTGTTCGCGGCCCGCTTGCTTCAAGCTGTCGTAGGTCAGTGCAGAACTGGTGCCGGAGAACAGGGCGTTGGACAGTGCGTTCAACGCCATAGCAAGGCAGATGACAAACAGGTTCGGGGCAAAGGCTATCAATAAGTTGTAGGCCACGACCAGGACACCGCCCAAGACGAGGGCGCGCTTACGGCCGAACAGGTCAGCAGCCATCCCGCTGGGAATCTCGGCCAGCAGACTGACCGTATAATAGATGCTTTTGGCAAGACCGATCTCCAGCAGTGAGAAGCCCCGCGCGGCCAGCAGGGCCACCCAGACCGCATCCGTGATGCGCAGGCCGGAGAAGAAATCGGAAAGATAAATACAACAGAGCTGTCTTTTCAGGTTGAGCTGATGGTTCATGGGAACACCCTTTCTATTGAACAAATCAATTTCAAAATAGAAAGTGCGCCTTTTTGATGATCCTTCGTACAACCTCTCAGTCTCGCTCACGCTCGACAGCTCTCCTAGTAGGAGAACCTCTGGCGAAACCGGACACGCGGTGTGGACTGCCAAGGCCTCTCCTACAAGGAGAGGTGGCAATGCGAAGCATTGACGGAGAGGTTGTATCAAAACTGCGTTTGGAAAAGAAAAAACGCACAGCAAAGCTGTGCAGCGCAAAATTCATGCTCCACGCTTTGCTGGAAGAAATATCTGCCAATGAGGACAAGGCCCGCATGTTCACGCAAAAAAGACCTGTGTGTTCCGCAGGGCCTGCCCGGTATGCCAATGGCTTCCCCTTCGGGGGAGCTGGCTACACAGCAGACGGAGAGGGATATCCCCTAAAAATGGGCGCACTTCGAGCCGGAAACGCTTAATCTACGACGCGGGATTTCGAGTAAACCGCGCAGCAGTTCCGACCATTCAGGTGCACCCTCCTTCCAGTAAATCGTTGAATCGACTATACCACATTTCCACACAAAATGCAAGAACGGTTGGGAAAGCTCAGAAAACCGCATAAACAGTGGAACTATCCGTCGAACTGTGCTATACTAAATCTGTATTTTCGTTTGGCAATACACTTCCCACAGGGGAAGAAAAGGAAAGGAATTTTCGACTATGAAGATCATTCTGGTGGGCGGCGGCAAGGTCGGCACAGCGCTGGCGCGGCAGCTCAGCGAGGAGGGCCACAACGTAACAGTCATCGACACGAACAAGGCCCGCGTGGAGCACCTGAGCGAGTCCTACGACGTGATGGGCATTGTGGGCAATGGCTCCTCCATCACCACCCTGTCCGAAGCCGGAATTGAAGAAGCCGACGTGTTTATCGCGGTCACCGGCTCGGATGAGCTGAACCTGCTGTGCTGCATGTTCGCGAAGAAGGCGGGCCACTGCCACGCCATCGCCCGTGTGCGCAACCCGTCGTACAGCCACGAGCTGGACTTCATCAAGAAGCAGATCGGCATCTCGGCCATCATCAACCCGGAAATGGCGGCAGCGCGTGAGATCTCGCACCTGCTGCGCTTCCCCGGCGCCAGCAAGATCGACACCTTTGCGGACGGGCGCGTCCGGCTCATCAAGTTCACCCTGACCGATGCGCAGGAGCTCGACGGCGTGGCCATCCATGAGATTCCCACCCGCCTGAAGAGCGACATCCTCGTCTGCGCCGTGGAGCGCGCGGGCGATGTCATCATCCCCAACGGCAACTTTGTGTTACAGACCGGCGACCAGGTCACCTTCCTGGCCACGCAGGAGAAGGCACACGCATTCTTCCAGCGCATCCATCTGGCGGTGCGCCCGGTGCGCAATGCCATGATCGTGGGCGGCGGTGCCATCGGCTTCTATCTGAGCCAGGAGCTGCTGGAAAACCATGTCCGCGTCCGCATCGTGGAGCGGGACCCGGAGCGCTGCAATGTGCTGGCCGAGTCCCTGCCCGAAGCACAGATCCTGTGCGAGGACGGCTCAAACCGGGAGTTCCTGCTCTCGGAGGGGCTGGAATCCACTGAGGCGTTCGTGGCCCTGACCAACATCGACGAAGAGAACGTTCTGCTGACCCTGTTTGCCAAAAAGCATTCCAACGGCAAGCTGGTCACCAAGATCAACCGCCTGGAATTTGACGACATCCTGGCCGGGCTGGACCTGGGCAGCATCGTCTATCCCAAGTACATGACCTGCGACTACATCGTTCAGTACGTCCGTGCCTTGCAGAACGAGGCGGGCAGCAACATCAAGACGCTCTACCGCATCCTGGACGACCGCGTGGAAGCGCTGGAATTTACGGTCCATGAGGAGAGCCGGGCCACGGGGGTGCCCCTGAGCCGCCTGCACCTCAAAAAGAACACCCTGCTGTGCTGCATCACCCGCGGCAATGAGATCAAGATTCCCCGCGGCGGCGACCAGATCCAGGTGGGCGACAACGTCATCGTGGTCACGCTGGAACACGGCCTGCACGACCTGCGGGACATCGTGGAAGACTGACGGAGGCGCGGCATGAATTATGCGATCGTTTTGCGGCTGCTGAGCTACATCCTGCTGACGGAGGGCGCTCTGCTGCTGCTGCCCGCGGTGGCCAGCCTGTGCTATGGCGAGTGGTTCGTGATGGGCGTCTTCCTGTTCACAGCGGCGCTCAGCGCGGCGCTGGGGGCATTGCTCCACCGCATCAAGACCAAAAGCCAGATCTTCTATATGCGCGAGGGCTTTGCCACCACAGCGCTCTGCTGGCTGCTCATCAGTGTGGTGGGCGCGGTGCCCTTTGTCCTGACCGGCTGCATCCCGAACCCCGTGGATGCCCTGTTCGAGACGGTGTCCGGTTTCACGACCACCGGCGCGTCCATCCTGCCCGGTGTGGAAGACCTGCCCAAGGGCATCCTGTTCTGGCGCAGCTTCACCCACTGGGTGGGCGGCATGGGCGTTCTGGTCTTTCTGCTGTCCCTGCTGCCGCTGACCGGCGGCTCCCACGTCAACCTGATGAAAGCCGAAAGCCCCGGCCCCCAGGTGGATAAGCTGGTGCCGAAGGTGCAGTCCACAGCAAAGATCCTCTACGGCATTTATTTTGGCCTGACCGTCATTGAGTTTGTGTTCCTGCTGTTCGGCGGGATGCCGGTGTTTGAGTCTCTGCTCACGGCCTTTGGCACAGCGGGCACCGGCGGTTTTGGCTTCCGGAACGACAGCTTCGGCAGCTTTTCGCCCTACATCCAGTGGGTCGTGACCATCTTCATGATCCTGTTCGGCGTCAACTTCAACGCCTACTTCCTGCTGCTGATGCGCCGGTTCCGCCGCGCGGCTGCCAGCGAAGAGGTGCGCGCCTATTTCCTCATCATCGCCGTGGCAGTCGGCATCATCACCTGCAACATTTACAGCATGTACAACAGCCTCGGTGAGGCGCTGCGGCAGGCGGCGTTCCAGGTGGGCTCCATCATCACGACCACCGGTTTTTCCAGCTGCGATTTTGACCTGTGGCCCACCCTCTCGAAAGAGATCCTGGTCATGCTGATGTTTGTGGGTGCCTGTGCGGGCAGCACGGGCGGCGGCATGAAGGTCAGCCGCATCCTGATCCTGGGCAAGACCCTGAAAAAGGAGCTCAAGCAGGCCCTTCACCCGCAGGTGGTGGCCCCGGTCCGGATGGACGGCAAGCTGCTCAACCACGAGACCATTCGTGCAACGAACGTCTATGTGGCAGCGTACATCTTCATTTTTGCGGCGTCCTTCCTGCTCATCAGTCTGGACGGCTTTGACATGGTGACGAACTTCACGGCCATTGCCGCCACCCTGAACAACATCGGCCCCGGCCTGAATCAGGTCGGCCCCATGATGAACTTTGGCAGCTATTCCAACCCCGCCAAGCTCGTCATGATCTTCGACATGCTCGCTGGCCGTCTGGAAATCTTCCCGATGCTGGTGTTCTTTCTGCCCGATACGTGGAGGAGATTCTGAGCACTCTGCCAATACGAAAAAGGACTGTCACCCATTTGAGTGGCAGTCCTTTTTGTGTGCAGCAAATGCAGCAACGTTCAGAACGTCAGATCGACTTTTTCCTGTGCGCGGTACTGCAAGGCTTCCAGCACGGAATCTTCGTCGAGGAGCTGCTTTCCGGCCAGATCGGCGACGGTGCGGGCCACCCGGAGGATACGGTCATGGGCACGGGCAGAGAGGCCCAGCGCGTCGTAAGAAGCGCGGAGGAGCTGCTCGGCACCGGGGGTCATCCGGCAGATCCGGCGCACCTGCCCGGCCGTGAGCTGGGCGTTGCAGCGGACGCCCTCGAAGCCGGGGGCGGCATAACGCCGGGATTGGACCTGGCGGGCCTTCAGCACCTGCTGGCGCAGCGCGGCACTGCTCTCGGCAGGGGAGGAGGCGTGAAGCTCATCGAAGGCGACGGGGTCCATCTCGACGCAGAGGTCGATGCGGTCGAGCAGCGGGCCGGACACCCGGCTGCGGTATTGCCGCACCGCGCTGGGCGAGCAGGTGCAGGCGCGGGTGGGGTGGCCGTAGTAGCCGCACTTGCAGGGATTCATGGCGGCTACCAGCTGAAACCGGCTGGGGTAGGTGGCGCTGCCTGCAGCGCGGCTGACCGTGATCTGGCCGTCTTCCAGCGGCTGGCGGAGCACTTCGAGGCTCTCGCGGGAAAACTCCGGCAGCTCGTCCAGAAACAGGACGCCGCAGTCAGCCAGACTGCATTCGCCGGGGCGGAAATTGGCCCCGCCGCCAGCCAGAGAAGCGGCACTGGCCGAGTGGTGCGGGCTGCGGAAGGGCCGATGGGTGATGAGCCCGCGCCCTTTGGGCAGCTGCCCGGCGATGGAGTAGATCTTGGTCGTCTCCACAGCCTCTTCACGGCTGAGCGGCGGCAGGATGCCGGGCAGACGCCGGGCCAGCATGGACTTGCCAGTGCCGGGTGCGCCGATCAGAAGCACGTTGTGCCCGCCTGCGGCTGCGATGACCATGGCCCGGCGGGCGAGGGGCTGGCCCATGACGTCTGCCAGGTCCGGAGCATTGTTCCAGCTCTCGGCGGGGTCGAAGGGGATGGACACTGTGGGGGCAATGGGGGAGAGGCCGCGCAGCGCGTCCACCACCTCCCGCGCGGTGCGGGCCGGGTAGACCTTCATCGCGTCGCCGCCCGCCTCGGCTGCTTCGGCGGCGTTCTCGGCGGGGACGTACAAGGCCCGGACGCCGTCGGCGGCAGCGGCCAGCGCCATGGGCAGCACACCGGACACCGGGCGGAGCGCACCGTCCAGCGCCAGTTCGCCGAGGAAGGCGGTATCCTGCGGCGGGGTTTCCAGCTGGCCGGAGGAGGTCAGCACCGCCAGCAGCAGGGGCAGGTCGTAGACCGGCCCGGTCTTGCGGACATCGGCAGGGGCCAGGTTGACCGTGATGTGCCGGTCCGGCCACTGGAAGCCCAGATTCTTGACGGCGGCACGGACGCGGTCGCCGCTCTCGCGGACGGCGGAATCCGGCAGGCCCACCAGCGAAAATGCGGGCAGCCCGCCGGAGATGTCGGCTTCGACGGCCACAGCAAAGCCGGTCAGGCCATTCAGGCCGTAACTTCTCAGGACAGAGTACATAAGATCCTCCTCAGGGAACCACCGAATGACGGCAAGTTCCCAATTTTTGGCAAAGAAACGGCTAAGAAATCGTCAGAACTCGAATTTCGACAGATTATCATCTTGATTTTCATTATAGTTTGGGGTATTGATAATGTCAATGAGTGAAATGAGGGAGGAAAGACCATGATCGTAAAGGAATCCTGTCAGTACGTCCGCTCTTATTCGGAGCTGGAGGGGCTGCAGCATGCCCACACGCTGTATTACTCTGCCCGACGCATCGAGATGGGCATCGTGCTGGAACTGGCACAGGAACAGAGCGGGAGCTGCACGGTCAGCCGGGTGCTGTGCCCGGCGGGGAATTTTCCGCAGGCCATGCGGGTGATGCGGTACCTGTGTGAAAACGGCATCGGCCCCGGCCAGTGGCTGGAGATTCTGGACGACCTGCACCAGCCATTTTGTCTGCTGACGCCGCCGGACACGGTGCAAACGCCCCAAAATGCGGATTTTGGGAAGCGATTTGTGGTATTTGTATGATTTCTTTGGCAAAACTTCTTACATAATATGGAATTGACACAGACGAGCCAAGAGTTTATAGTATAAGTAGGTTTGGAAAAACTACCCCTTGGCAAAAACAATAAAGGTAAGGTGTGTGTAATATGTATCTGGATGAGTATAAGCGCTGGCTGGCAGCGGATCTGGAAGACGCTGACCTGAAGCCGGAACTGGCCAGGATCGAGGGAAATGATGAGGAGATCAAGGACCGCTTTGCGGTGGCCCTGAAGTTCGGCACCGCCGGTCTGCGCGGCGTTCTGGGTGCTGGCACCAACCGCATGAACATTTATGTCGTCCGTCAGGCTACCCAGGGCCTGGCCAACTGGGTCAAGACCCAGGGCGGCAATCAGACTGTTGCCATCAGCTATGACAGCCGCCTGAAGAGCGACATCTTTGCAAAGACGGCGGCCGGTGTTCTGGCGGCCAACGGCATCAAGGTGCGCATCTATGATGCCCTGATGCCCGTGCCGGCCCTGAGCTTTGCCACCCGCTACTACGAGTGCAACGCCGGTATCATGGTCACGGCTTCCCACAACCCCGCCAAGTACAACGGCTACAAGGCCTACGGCCCGGATGGCTGCCAGATGACCGATGACGCCGCCGCCATCGTCTACGACGAGATCCAGAAGACCGATGTGCTGACCGGCGCAAAGTACATCTCCTTCGCCGAGGGCGTGGAGCAGGGCCTCATCCGCTTTGTCGGCGATGACTGCAAGAAGGCTCTGTACGACGCCATCGAGGCACGTCAGGTCCGCCCCGGCCTGTGCAAGACGGCTGGCCTGAAGCTGGTGTATAGCCCGCTGAACGGCTCCGGTCTGGTGCCTGTGACCCATGTGCTGAACGATATGGGCATCACCGATATCACCATCGTGCCGGAGCAGGAGTACCCCAACGGCTACTTCACCACCTGCTCCTACCCCAACCCGGAGATCTTCGAGGCCCTGAAGCTGGGCCTGAACCTGGCCACCGAGACCGGCGCCGACCTGATGCTGGCGACCGACCCCGATGCCGACCGCGTGGGCATCGCCATGAAGTGCCCGGATGGCAGCTATGAGCTGGTCTCCGGCAACGAAATGGGCGTTCTGCTGCTGGATTACATCTGCGCCGGCCGCATCGAGAAGGGCACCATGCCCAAGAACCCCGTGGCCGTCAAGTCCATCGTTTCCACCCCGCTGGCTGACGCGGTGGCAAAGCACTACGGCGTGGAGATGCGCAACGTCCTGACCGGCTTCAAGTGGATCGGCGACCAGATCGCCAACCTGGAAGCTGCCGGTGAGGTGGACCGCTTCATCTTCGGCTTCGAGGAGAGCTACGGCTATCTGGCAGGCCCCTACGTCCGTGATAAGGATGCTGTCATCGGTTCCATGCTCATCTGCGAGATGGCTGCTTACTACCGCAGCATCGGTTCCTCCATCAAGCAGCGTCTGGAGGAGATCTACGCACAGTATGGCCGCTACCTGAATAAGGTGGACAGCTTCGAGTTCCCCGGCCTGACCGGCATGGAGAAGATGGCTTCCA
>OCPX01002880.1_pt1 | contig 10126 bp, 10 predicted proteins | sample 1538771 | NCBI WGS metagenome assembly OCPX01 (sample SAMN04571725, study PRJEB22368) | human gut metagenome | biome: human gut; material: stool | host: Homo sapiens | place: Luxembourg | collected 2012-11-01 | reverse complement strand
GGAGAAAGGCGAAGAACAAGACAGCGGAAGAAGGCAAGCGGACATACCGCAAGAAAGCCAATGCCGTGAGGTTGTGTGCCGATGATGTGCTCAACCGTGACAAGATGGTTGGCTATCACGACAGTTATGCGGAAGCCATGGGCAAGTATGGCTTGAAGCGAGGTGTCCGTGGATCGGATGCGAGGCATACCACCACGGCACAGTATTATCGTAACATCAAGCGAGAGACGGAGAGACTTCAAAACTGCATGAAACTGTTGCAATCCGATGTGGAGGAAGCGGAGCGACTGCTCAAACAGACCAAGAGTGAAATCAACACGGAGAAGCTACAGGCTGCCAAGACGGAAGCAAAGGCTGCCTTTGTGTCGAAGATTGGTTCTCTTTTGGGCAGTGGAAAATTGAAGGAGGTGGAGCAACACAACCGAAAGTTGTGCGAGCTTGTGACTGACCGAGAGCAATACATTGACGAACTCCATGAGAAGGTGCAGCAAATGGAGGACAGTCACAGCAAACAGCTTGACGAGATGCAGCGGAAGCACCAATCGGAGGTTGCGAATTTAGAGAGCAAGCACACAGTAGAGGTTTCTTTACTCACCGACATCATCCGCAAAGCCAAGCGTTGGTTCCCTATGTTGGATGCACGCTTGCAAATGGAAGACCTGTGCAGGAAGATTGGTTTCTCCATCGAGCAAATCGGAGTGCTTCTGACCGGAAAGGCACTCAACTTTAGCGGTTCACTCTATTCCGAGGAACACAGAAGAAAGTTCAAAGTGGAGAATGCAGAAATCAAGGTGTTCGCTGATTCTACCAAGCCTAACCAATTGTTTTTATATGTCAATAGACAGCCTATTGTTGAATGGTTCAAAGAGCAATGGAATAACCTAAAGTTACATTTGTTTTCACAACGTAAAAGTCTAAGATTATAAAAATCTATGAGGGTACGCTTAGCGCCCTCATGGATTATCAAGTTTTACGATATAACTTTCCTTTAAAATTTCTCTTTATTACCGATGCTTAATACATACCAGCATGAAGTGGTGAAGAAATTTCTGATATACTTCACTCTCCAGACCCAATGAGGCAAGAGCCGTGGGGTAAGATGGAACTTCTGCTTGTAATGAGGATTGATGAACCAAAGTTTTTGGTCAGTTACCGAAAAGCCACATTGGTGTATGAGTCTTTCAAACAACTCTATACTTGTTCGGCAATCTTTTATGCTCATAAGTTCATTTATTGTTCCTTTCTCTTCATTGCATGTTTTTAGCAACAACTTGTATAAAGGGTTTGACAACAAGTGAATGAATGGAAGATGGGAGCAAAGTTTGCTTCTGCAAATCTGTTGATGTCCCCCAAAAGGCATCTGCCATGCTGGAAATCCGACAAACAGCACACCTTTTGTTTTCAGAAATTTTCTTAGGTGTACAAGAAAAAGTTCTTTTGTCGGAACGTGTTCTATCACATCATGCAATAGTATTACATCATATTTATCCTCTTCATTACATGGAACAGGATATTGCATGAAATCACAGCATACAAATGTTGCATGATTACAGATTTCAGAAAAGTATGCCTTAGCATCTTTGATTCTGCATTCCGCAACATCTATGCCTGTCACCTTGCAGCCCAACTGTGCAAAGGGAACTAAGTTTCCTCCTTCGCCACAGCCAACCTCCAAGATTCTACTCTTTGATGTCAGTTCCGTGAAATCTGACAAGTAACTGATGTAAAACTCCTTAGATGTTATCTCCAAGTCACGGAAATACATCTTCCTGTCTGTATGTCTTTTTTGCATGTATCTTATTTTTTGAACTTTCTGTAAATATAGATACAGAAAGTTCATAAAGACTGCACGCAAAATGAGACTTTTTTACCAAGAGAACCTAATGCCGAAAGGCACAGTCAAGGTAAATGGACGTTCTGTCCAAGCATTCTTGACAGCACTTCCATTCGGAATATACCAATTCAGCGTAGGCTCAACAAATAAAGTCAGCTTTGGTGCAAATTGATATTGTATTCCAATGTTTGTGTTAACAGTCCACTGCATTGAAGATGTTGTCTTCCAATCCGTTGTATAGCCAGACTTTCCTCCTACTATATAATCTGCATAAGTCTTTCCATATAATGGTATCTGAATGCTTGCTCCTGCTGAACCATAAGCTGACAGCCTCTTGTACCTCATGAATTGGTATGAGAGCTTGACAGGAATACCGATGTAATGTAACTTTTGTTCCTTGTCAACACGGTAATCGCCTGTACCTAAGGTGAAGTATGATTTCAAGTAAGAGTATTGGAGTCCTGTTTCCAAACTCCAATGCTTTCCAATATTCTTGTTCACAGCCAATCCTAATGTTATAGGTTTGTCATGATGTTCTGCCTCTTCAATTTTACCCTTGTTGTTATCGGCAATATCCATCATGGCAACATTTTCAGCCGTATGGTCTGTTGGAGTTAAGCGATGTAGATATTCCGCATACTCTTCCCATGTCGTAAAGCTCTTTTCTGATGGTTGTTCACTCGTTATATCATCACCGCTGCCTGCTATAATCTTATAGACGTTTTGTGCAAGAGTAGTACCCAAAGAACCTGCTGCAAGCAATTGCCATTTACTTTTCTTGTGCGTCCTTGTATCACCTGCAATCCATTTTTCCTCATTTGGAATAGGTGTATAGACAGAATCTTTTATGATGATACTATCTCGCTTGTTATCTGCCAAAAAATGTTGGCTCTCCTGCAAAGAATCGGATATTTCGACAATAACATTTTGACCAGCCTTAATAGAATCACTAACAGTTATTACAGTGTTCTTTCCATGTTGAACACTTAGATAATTAGAGCATAAAACAGCATTTTGCGCACTACTAACAGAAACATTAGGTTTCTTTTGCATAGACGTAATGCCTTTACTTGGCTTTCGGGTTCTAACTATATTCACATCATTTTTAGAAACGAGTTTCTTCTTTGCTGTAAAATATCTATATACAGGAATGACTATCAACGCCAATGCGATGAGAAGCATAGCCCTTGGAAACAATGTATTTCGCAACATTGCCTTTGCCCTTGCCAATTGTGAGGAAGAACTATGTGGGGCAATATCAAGCAATTCTCCGATTTCTCGATGTGATAAGCCATCCAATACGGACATATTGAATATTTTCTTATACCCTTCTGGCAAATTGTCTATTGCCGACATGATTTCCTCATACTGAATTGATTGCTGGGAAGCACTGTCATTTTCCAACACGATACTAAAATCTTCCTCTATTTCAGACAAGGAAATGAAATTGTACTTCTTACCTTTCTCCTGATATTTCAAGACAAGGTTAGTGGTGATACTTGTAAGCCATTGACTAAACCTATGAGTATTTTTCAAGTCTTTCAACGAAACAAACGCAAGTACAAAAGCATCTTGGACAAGGTCATCAACGACAGCCTTGTCCTCTCTAAGAATATTGATGCATATCCCTTTCATCTTAGGATAATACATCTGGTATAATGTGCTGAAAGCGTCAGCGTCACCTAGTTTTGCTTTTTCTACTAATGTTGTTATATTCGAAGCCATGAGCGAATTGTTTCGTACTATCTATTTTGATATAGATACACCAATGGCTTGATGACTGCACGAAATTTGGTTAAAGAATGTAAATATGAATTATTTTAAGGCATTGATTTTGGAACAGACACTCTGCACATGGTCGAGCCCATACAACATTGAGCGAGAATCTATTCCCATCCAAGAGAATAAAGTCTGAATTTTCTGGTATTCATTGACGATGTAACTTGTGTCAATTTCCGATGCATGAAGTCTGAAACAGATAGGTTCATGGTGTGCAATTCTGTTTCTCAAACTGTTCACCTTGTCTAGTTCATTGAATATGTATGTGTTGTTGTATTGAATCGCAGCTGACGAACGAGGTTTGTTAGGGAATGCCCTTAGCAGACATTGTCCTGTCACACGATATTGTAGTGAGGAATACATATATTTCCAAACACCAAATTCCATTTCTGCAATCAGTTTGGAATGAGAGTATATGCCTTGTCTATTCAATCGGTTGTATGCCTTTTCTATGATTTTCCTTGTCTCGTTCATGCGTCCATTGGAGAATATTCCATTGTCTTGAACAGAATCTTTCAGCCAATTCTCTCCCAAGGTCGGCACCAAAAGACTATCAATCGCATTACGCAATGCCACTTCAAAGCAGCTAACTATCGTAAACATCTCCTGCGACAAACGTAAGTTGTAGCGATACAAAGCCATAGCCTTGCGAGTGTCACCATTCGCAGCATCCTTATATCTCTGCATTCGTTTGGCAGACAAGATTCGCTCAAATTCTAAATATTCCATAAAAAATCGTCCATTTACTTGGTTGTAACAAGAAAAAACACTATCTTTGTAGCGTTGATTCCCGGTAGCCTCTGATTCGTCAAGCTATCGGGTCTTGTTTTTATATGATTCTTGCCTACAAAAATACATCTTTTTCTGTGATTACGATTATGCCACATTATATAATTACAGAAATTTAACTGTAAAAAGTTGCAAAAATCCCTTGCGGTTTCGTGTTATTGTTGTAATTTTGCAGTTAATAAGAGTTGTTAGGTAAGCAAACGTATGCAGATTGCAGAAATTAGAACCGTTGCTAAATCATTACCTCCATTGAGGTGAAACACTCATAAATCGCTCATTCTAAGCTATTCAGCAGATTTTAGCGTAATTTTCGATAAAAATCAAGTAGCATTACTTTATATCTGCTCAACTGGTGATGGAAAACAGGCTATGCGTAGTCGTTTATTTGGATATTGGTTTGAAGGTTCAGATACCAAGCTGTGTTATTCAACAATGAGCACGTCTTTGGTTGATGCTGACGGCGTGGTTAATGAAGCGACTATAATTGTAAGGAACGATAATCCTAACATGATAAAATTGATAAATGAATTTTCTGAGACAGCCCAGTTGTTAAGTCAAAAGCCATGAAAACCCTCCTCACTCATCGTTTCTCTCAATCTGAAATCAAGGAGTTGTGCGCCTTGACTCATGGCGCGCGTAACAATCATCTTAAGGAGGAACTGTATCAGTTGACGCTTGACGATGACCGCCGTGTGGCTGTCAATGCGCTTTGGGCGTTCACCCATTTCGATGCTGACGATAATGTTTGGCTGTTTGCCAAGCACGACCAGCTTATAGACCGCTGTCTGAAGGAGCATGACACCACTAAGCTCCGCCTTATCCTCACTATGCTTCTTCGCCAACCGTTTGAAGAAGAAACCATCCGTACCGACTTTATTGACTTTTGCCTTGCTCGTCTCACTGATGCCCGAGCACCGTATGCAATAAGGGCGCAGTGCATCAAGCTTGCCTACGAGCAGATGTGCCACTGGCCCGAACTGCTTGATGAACTGCGCCAGACACTTGACTTGATTAGCTGCGAACCGCTGTCACCAGGGCTGCGCACAGCTTGGAAGCAGGTGATGAAGAAAATTTTATCCTGTAACGCATATTGAGACACCTAATGCGTATCTTTGCATTTGAATTAATTATACTACTATTATGGAAGAATCAAGGAAACTCTATTATGGATTTATACCGAGAGTACTTAACGAGGAACTCCTGTCATTTCTATGTAACAAGCATAAGGGCGAAATAGGACTTGGAGTTAAGAAGAATTGTCCTCGTCTGCGCATACGCTATGTTATTGACAAGAATAGATTCGGTTATGCCGACTTTGGTGACTTCTTCTTTTGGGAAGATGGCGGTCTGTATGTTTGGCAACAGAGTGAAGAATTTGAAGAAGACCATAATCCTGACATTGTAGAAGACTACTTCGGACATTCTTGTGAAGGACGTGGCTATACGTTGCGTTCTATCTTTGCAGGAATAGACACAGGTTATGATGACAGCAATGGTAGTAGGATGTTCACTGGCGATGTTGTGCTGGTAAAAGAACCTAATGGATACGAAATGGGAGCTTTATGTCTTGCTTCGCCACGTGGTTTAATCAGTGATGGGTTCTATGGCTTTCCTTTGGACAATCACAGTTTGACACTGGATATGTGTAAAGAGGATGGTCATAATCTTGAGCGTATCGGGACTATATTTTATCAACTCGACCCTTGCGAAGAACCTGTTTCTATATGGGAGCAAGCATTGACCTTCAACAATACTTACCGTGATAAAGAGGAAGAATCCGTCTTACGTACTATGGCAAGATACACGCCAAACTTTGATAAGGAAGTATGGAAATACTTGGGACTTGAGATACTTGGAATCGAGGAGTTTAATTGGAAAAAATAACTATATAATATAATCAAAATGAGTACAAATAATACACTTAGTACAAGGTCGACACAACCTGAAAAAGCACGTCTTGGAGCAGTGGGCGAGAATATGGTTGTGTCTATGCTTATGCAAAATGGATGGGATGCCTTCAATGCGAATTGTACAATAAAAAATTACAAATCGATTGATATCGTCTGTCTTAATAGCGAAATAAAAGAAACGCCTAACTATCCATGGAAGCCAGTGTCTGCTCTTATTCAGGTAAAGACAAGTGTACAAAAGAATATTCCAACAGGATTTACAATAGAAGATAGTCTTAAGCGCGATTTGCTTAAGGAGAAAGTAATGGGACCGTATGTGTTTGTTTATGTTAATATGGTAAATGAGGAATGGAAGTTTAGGTACTTTATACTTTCACGTAGTCAGTTTATCGAACTACTTCATTCTGCACATGTTTGGTACAAGTATGATTGGTATAGAGAAAAAGAAATATCTGAAAAGAGTCCTGCAGGAATAGATGTCAAATGGCTTATGGGAGAAGATGAACCTGAAACGAAAAGACATAAAGCTTTTGTGAATCCGTTGAAAGGTGTTTCATGTGAGGATTGTTGGGAGAATATTTGGAAGGATTAAGCCTATGTCACTCATTCAAAAATACATCTGGGTTATCAAGACCATTCATCGTTCTGGCCGCATTACATTGAAAGATCTCAATGAAAAGTGGCGTCAGAATATAGACCTTAGCCGTGGTGAGAACTTGCCACGGCAAACATTTGATCGTTGGAAAGGTGGTATTCTTGATATGTTCGGCATTGTGATTGATTGTGAACAACATGGCAGATACCATTATTATATAGCCAATCCCGAAGTTTTAAGCGAAGGAGAGTTGCGTACATGGCTTCTTGACACCTACGGCACGGCAGAAACAATATCAAGCTGTATATCCATCCATGATAGAATACTGACAGAAGATATTCCTTCAAGCCAAGACTTTCTTGCAACAATACTTGAAGCGATGAAGTCAAATGTAGTTCTACAGATGACGTTTCGTTCTTTTTCGATGCAAGAGGCAAAGACGTTTCTTGTTGAACCGTACTGTGTGAAAATGTCCGCACAGCGTTGGTATATGTTAGCAAGAAATGTAGACTATAACTACTTGCGTTTGTATTCTCTTGATAGAATAGAAGGTGTTAACTTAACAGATGCTCATTTTGTTTTGCCAAAAGATTTTTGTGCAAAAGAATATTTTGCAGAATACTTTGGAATTGTATTGGATGAATCTGCTCCGCTTCAGAGAATAGTGTTAAGGGCAGATAAATATCATCAGCACTATATGCGCACATTGCCGTTGCATCACTCGCAAAGAGAAATCTATGCATGTGATGATTATGCCGATTTTGAATTAACATTGCGTCCAACCTACGACTTCTATATGAAACTAATGAGTTTCGGCAATATGATAAAAGTGCTAGAGCCCAAAAGTCTTCAGGAGAAGATATGTAAATGGTTGGATAAAACAATAGAGGTTTACAAATAAAGATAGTTCAACAAGTATGGAATCAAGATTATTTCAAGCCTTAAAAGCTTTCAAAGGCGCTGATTGTTGCGAAGCAAACCTGTTTAAAGAGTTTAAGAAAATTGCTGAAGAAGCATTCTTCTCAGGCTATTTTCTTGTTAATGGCGGTTGTAAGGATGCGTATAAACTAAAGTTGACCTGCATCGAATTTTATTACCACGAGGATGATGGCAATACTAAAGATGAAAAAAAATATCTGAAAGGGAAAGATGAATTTGGCTATGCTTTAGGTGCTGTATGTCCAAATCCATCGGGCGTTGATGTTTTGTTTGATGATCCACAAAAGAAATATCATGCGTCTTTCTTGATTAGAGGCTATAAAGCTATAGAGCCTGGTAAAAAGGAATGGGAGAATAATGAAAAAAGAAAAGATTGGGCTCCTCATGATTTTTGGTATGATTTATTTGGTGGAGCAAATATGCTAAGCAATGGCAAGTTTAGTATAGAATGGATAGATGAGTCTGATGAAACGCGGGGCTATGCAGAACCTATGCAACGAATCAAAATAAACGACAACAGATTATGGGGATTTAAACGAGTTGAAAAGCTATGATAACAGAACAATATAAAGACAAAGTGTTTTTTTCACAGTTGCTACGTACAGATTATCCCAATATCTATAAGGATGTTTGTGAAATTCTGGATGCTAATAACGTAGCGCATGAAACGCTTCCTTTAACTAAGGATTATTGGTGTCGTGACTATATGCCGATACAATTTGCATGTGATCGTTTCTCCCAATTTGTCTACAATCCCGACTATCTAAGAGGAAAGGAAAAATATATTACTGACGTAGATAAAGTAATGAAGAAGATTGATAGAACTAATTTAATCGTTAATCATTCTTCTTTGGTTATAGATGGTGGAAATATTGTTGTTGGCGAAATAGAACAACCAAATACTTACACCACTAAATCCTTTATTGTAATGACAGACAAGGTGATGATAGAAAACGAAGGATTATCTAAAAAGGAGATAGAATCTAAAATTCGGGATTCTTTCAAACCTAAAGAATGTAATTCTACTATTGATGAAATAACTATAGTATGGTTGCCATGGGATAAAAAGGATGTTTGTGGGCATACGGATGGAATATTAAGATTTGTCGGCGCACAAAAAGATGGCAAACCTGTAGTGTTAACTAATCTTTCAGTATATGATGATGGTATTGCTACTCAAATGCGTAATATCTTGATGGAACATTTTTATGTTATAGAGTTGAATCTTTCTGAATATAACGAATTAAGTTGGGCATATATCAACGCTCTTCAGACACGTGATGTTATTATTGTTCCAGGAATTGGCAATACAAAACTTGATAATGAAGCAATGAGTCATTTTATTGCTTTATATCCAAATTATAGAGGAAGAATTTATCAAGTTCAGATGAAAGAATTTATCGAGAAATGTGATGGAGCTTTGAATTGTTGTTCATGGACAATTAGTGAAGATATGTCTAAATTACATCACGATATAGAGAATGATAAAAGATTCTATAATAGAGAAGTATCAGAAAGATTCTAATAGTGTATGCTTTGATGAAATCCGATTCCTTGGTGACTATTATCCTAAAAAACTAGAGAATGATAATAGGGAATTGAATCGTTTGTATTATGGTTATTAATACATAGTAGTAGTGTAAACTGAACTGTGTCACGGCTCTGTTTACACTACCTATTCCCATCAGCAGCATACAATTATACAGTCCTTTCCCTCCCATCTTCCAGACGATGATGCCGTCTGCTCTTGGCTTCATCGTCAGGAAGATATGGTAGATATCCTCATCAATTTGATTTTATACCTATTGAGGTATTTTTTTCAATTTCCTTTCTTTTATTCATAGAAATATATTAATTTTGTGCAGATTAATTGACTTCGTGTATTCGTACACTTAGTTTCAATTGATTCATGCCTCAGTTCACGCCGAGCCTTTTACGGGTATTTATACTTTAAACAAAGGAGAAAGGGTGGGTAGAGGCACGACATAATTAAGGCGTTTACTTGACGCTCTGTTTGAGACAGCTTGGAATCTCGCAAATTCAAAGTCATTATAGTCTTGAACTTAGCAACGGTAGATGCCCCGGGTGTGATTATATCATTCCTGTGTGGTTCTCTGTAAGCCATCATTGTACCCTTATAGGTGCAGTGCGTGGTTGTGTACACATACCTCACGGGTAGGATTATCATATCGGCGTGGGCTCTGACGTTGTCTGTTCGACTATAATAGGGGTTGTCGTTTAATTCTAAGAATTCAATATCTATAGACGAGGGTATGCCTT
>OCPX01002870.1_pt1 | contig 10160 bp, 5 predicted proteins | sample 1538771 | NCBI WGS metagenome assembly OCPX01 (sample SAMN04571725, study PRJEB22368) | human gut metagenome | biome: human gut; material: stool | host: Homo sapiens | place: Luxembourg | collected 2012-11-01 | reverse complement strand
TTTTTTTATTTCCGATGTGTCCTTGCGCATTTTTTCAGTGTGTCCTCTAATCGGTTCTCTCCCGCAAAGCTGATCTTCACTACCATGCCCTTGTCGAGATAGCAATAAGGGTTCTTGATCTGCGAAATGAAATCGACCATCCGCTCCCGCTGCGACAAGTCTTTTCTAATTTCCACTTCGTTGATGTCTACCAGTTCCTTGCGGTTCACATTACGGAGATCGGTCTGTGCCATCTGGCGCAGGCTTTCCATGGTGTGATAGGTTCGTGCAGTTGTTTCGGTCATTCACTCATTCCTTTCTGTTTTTGGGGTGGTGTGTCAGCCTCTTTCACTTATAGAATTGGAGAAAGGCCATTTCGCAAGGTATTTCAAAAAATTTTTTGTCTTTTTTCAAAAACACCTTGCGAAACACGCTCTGCCCGATTCTAAAGATAGAAGAACCCGAAAAATGCGTAAGGCAACGGCTTCACCGTAAGTAGGGCAAGATTCGCCTGGAGTAACTCAAAATTCACTTTCGTGATTTTTCGTTACCGGCAATCTTGATGGGGATTCCGCTTCCCCATTCCCTCGGTACGCACAAAATCTCTGATTTTGGCTATCTGGCTTCCACTAAAGTGGTCGCAGCCGACCGCCTACGGCTTGTCGGGATTTGCTTCGCAAATAAATTTGAAGGGAGTTTCTATCTATGGGCAGAAGAAAAAAGTGCGAGCAGATAAAAAGAACAAATAACGTAATGGTACGTTTTACAGATGCAGAGTATGCTTCTATTTCCATACGCCTGCTGATAATTTTGTACGATCACCTGAAAATGATGTTCCGTCAAATACTGATATGAACGTGACCGATACGCAGCAAGTTCTGCACTTTCTTTCAGCTGATAGACCGCATACTGATTGATATTCATTTTGCCACCACATCCTGAAGATACGGTTTAAGGTTAAGTCTGGAAAATTCCATGTCCGAAATAGAGCGCATCTTTTTCATGGTCGATGCTACCAGCGAAAAAACTTCAACATCGTCCTCGACAAACGGAACAACTTCCTCGATATATCTCATGGTTTCCGTCCGTGTCGGCTGCTCAAACATTGCCATAACCATCATCTCATCTGCATTAAACTTCACCTTGCTCACAGTTCCATTTCTCCTTTCTTCTTTGCCTTCTTCGGTTTTTCCTGTTCCTGATTGGACTGCTGTTCCTGCGCCTTTTTGCGGTTCTTCAACGCTTCACGAACAGACTGCCGGGTGCTGGGGCGTTCCTCTAACTCCTTGCTTGCCTGCCGCTTTTCCAAAAGCGTTTTCATATCCGAAATTGCTTTCTGCACCAGCGGACTTTCCCGGTAATGCTGGATATGGTTGACGATTTCTGCCTGCACTTCTCCACCTACCATCAGGTCAAACATTCCCGAATAGATGCTTCCATCCTCAAGGGAAAAGCCAATGCTCTTGATTCCCTTCATCCGCTCTGCCGGAATCTTATCGTAGACTTCCAATGCCTGCTCCAAGGTCAGATTGTCATGGAACTCACCCATCACTGGGAACTCTGCACACTCTGCCACATAAAAGCTGATGCTTGCTTCTGGCGCAGGCTTCTCTGCCGCCAGTTTTTCTTTCATCGCTTCTGCCCGCTGTGTTTCTGCACGGTAGGACTGTTCCTGAAGATATTCAGCGCTAATCACACCACACTCAGAAACGCTGTGACCGTGTTCTGCCAGAACTTCTTCCATCATTTCCTGCACGGGTCTATATCCATCCACTTCGATGATACCGCCGTCCATTACCGTGAAGTCCTTATTATATAAGGTATAGTCGTAGCCATCCTCGCTGGTCTGGATGTAAAAATAGCCATCGTTGATTTCATAGGCTACCGCCACATCCTGCACTTTCAACGCTTCTGCCACCAGTGCGACCACATGGTTCTGGATGTATGGATTATCCCAGCCCGGAACTTTCTTGTAGTCCTCTACGATCATGTCAATACCGTTCTTACACTGCACAATGTCCAGACTGCCCGGAAGTGGATCAGGCGTTTTCTCTACGCCAAGGGCTTTCAGATGAAAATTCGGAACCTGCTGATAGCAGGACATTGCATCATCGAGATTCCCGAACTTCTCAATTTTCATCGGATTGGTCTGCAAATCTGTCACAACATAGAACTGCTGAACAAACGGTTTTTCTGGCTCCCGCTGCTGTTCAGCCGCAAGTTCTTTACGGTACATATCCACAAACCCGTTCAGCACAGCCGGGTGACTGCGCACGATCCAGTCGGTGCGGATATTGCTGCCCCGTTCTCCCTTGCAGGTGGTGTCTGCCCATTCCTTATTACTGTGTGAATAGCGTCCGTCATGATTGTTATAATTCAGCGTGTACGCCAGAATATAGCCCATGCGCTCCATGCCAAACTGTTCAACGACGGACTTCGTAGCATCGTCTGCAAGGTGCATTCCATCGAAATTGTCTGCAATCGCTTCTTCAATGGCATTTCTGCAATCTTCATTGAGCTGTCTGGAAATGCGGTACAAATCCACCTCGCCATTCTCTGCTGCATAGGCAAAAGATTCGTAATAAACCGGAACATCCGAATTATCCGTGCGGCTTTCCTCTGCCACAGGCACAGCCTGTTCTTCTTTTTGTGAAGTCGGATTCTTTTCTGCAAAATACTCCTTTACGGCATCCTGAAAGTCCTCATCAAAGCCGTTCCACAAATCTTCTGCCACCAGTTTTCCCTGCTCATTGACCGCAACGCAGGCAGCTTCATCCCCGTATTCCTCATGCTCCAGCAGGAAGAACTTCTCGCCGCCGACCTCCGTTTCATCAATCGCATACCATGTACCAACATGACCCTCAACTGCAATCTGGTCGGAGTCACCGTGTATTAAGCCATCCTTTTTATGCTCTTGTTCTTCCATAAACTCCCGTACAGTCAGCAATCCACCCGTGAAGTTCAGACCTTCCGCGCCCAGTTCCAGCCGACCGTCTGCGCCAAGGTCAAGTTCTTCTGCCATCAGAACAGATGCCGCATGGTTTACGATCACTGTTTTCTCCACCAGAATCGGCTGCCCCGGATCATAGTCCGACCCGCGCAGGTCATAGCGGTACAATCCATCCGGCACATCCTCATCCCGCAGTCTGCTGTTGCTGAAAAGACCGGGCTTATCAAAGATTTCAATTTCCTGCAACTGTTCATCCAGAATCGTTTCTTTCTTCAAATCCATCTTTCTTTCCTTGAAAAAATCCGGCAACTCTGCAAAGCCGATGCTGTCCACATAGCAGGCTTTGATCGACTTGCCATCGTTCAGCACCACAACATCACTGACGGAAAGCGAATGCCCGGTAAAATCCGTTGGACGCTGGATATTGAAGCGTTCGTAAATGGCTTCAAGTGTATCTTTTTCCGTAAGAGGCTCGGTATAGACCAGCTCATAGTCTGCACGGTTCGCTTCCATCCCATGCCGTTTTACAAAGTCCAGATTCATAAAGCGATAGTCGTGTTCCGGGTCACGGGCAGTGATCTGGTAGATGCCAAACTGCTTTTCACTGCCGGAAAGCAGCTTCTGCTCCTTAACCAACACATCCAGCCGGGTTATCAGCTCCGCCGCCTTTTCTGCGGACTCTCCCTCTGATTCCTCCACTGCGGCTTGCAGCCATTCCCGGATCGGCTGAACATCCCCAGCCTGAATCTGTTCTTTCAGTGCTTCAACTGCCTGTTCCCGATCCTCCGCGCTATCTTTATAGTGGTAGAAATCGAAGTCAAAGGCGAAATTATCAAGGTCTGCCGCCAGCTTTTCAACGGGTGTTTTTTCGCTGTTTTCCATTGCTTTCTGCTTGTCCTTTTCCAAATCTTCCTGGGCAATCTGGAAATAGTCACTTCCCCGCTCGATTTCTTCACGCCCTGTGACAAGAACCGGCCATGGACTAACGCGGATAAGATAAATCTGCTTGCCCTCATCAAACAGGCGCAGAGCCTGTTCCCGGCTTATCACCGTCAGTGCAGCGTCCGGGCGGGCATACTCATCTTCCAGATACTCTTCGTTCTTTTCCAGCAAAACTGCACTCCATGCGTCTGCCTTGATTCCGAAGATGCCATCATGCTGTTCGATCTCTTCCTGACTGGCGAAGTCTCCTGCCGTGCCATCCTGAAACAGCGGATAAATCCGTTCACCCAGCCGATGCCACTCCCGTGCGCCTTCCTTTGTCAACGGCAGAACATCATCTTTCAGATACCCATATTCGTGCATTTCCGAAAGACCGATCATGCCATCCGGCAGACTTTCGATCTTCTCCTCTGCTTCCCACATCAGGCGATTGATTTCTTCCGTGTTTTCAGCCGCAACCGCAGCCGCCAGATTGTTGGCAAGTTCTTCCGTTGCCGCCCGGTCATCCAGCTTGTAAGCAAAGTTTACAATGAGATTTCGCTGGCTGTTGTCAAAAACGGTTTTGTCCCGTTCCTTGTCCGCAATCAGCTTTTCAGCATATTCCATCGCCGTCATGCGCTCCACACTCCTTTCTGCCACCGCCGTTTCCAGTTTTTCAAGAAAATCAGCAGCGGTCAATCGAATCGTATCCATCGAATCTTTCAATTCTTTCAGTTCCTTGCCGCTTGCCCAGCTTGCTACATACGGGAACGAGTAGTCCGAAGTATCAATGCCAAGTGCCGAGCAAACCGTAAATGCAATGCTTTCCGCTTCTGTTTCTTTGGTAAGCTGATCTTTTTCCTCGCCGCGCTGTTTCATCTGGTCGCTGTCATGCAGCATGGCATGAGCAACCTCATGGATCATCGTCTTGATGGTCTGGCTCTCACCCATATCGGCACGAACACAGATTTCTTTGTCCATGTGGCTGTAATAACCTTTTGCGTTGCCCTCGATCTCTCCAAAACGAATTGGCACAGGAGATACCTGTTCGATTGCCTCTTTCAGCAGGGTATAATCCTTGACACGGGCAGTCAGTTCATTCACTTCCAGCGTAGGCAGCGGTTCTCCGTCTGTCTGGGCATAATCGAAAACCGTTGTTACCCGGAACCGGGGAATCACCCTCTCCACCACTTCGATTTCCGGCTCCCCGCTCTCATTCAGCACCGTAAGCCCAGTGTCCTTGTCGATTTTCTCCCTCTCTTCCCGTTCCTTTACCGGGGCAGGCGCGATGATCTGGATGCCCTTTTCACCCTTTTTCACATAGCGGTTAAACTTATTTTTCCAGGCATTGTACCCAGCCACCAACGTAGCATCTGGACGCTGCATTGCGATCAGCAGCGTATTATTGAAGCTGTAATTGTGGAATTTCGACATTGTAAGCAGGTACTTCGTATACATTTCCGAAGTAAAAATGTCCTTTACGCCCTGCTCCAACCGTTCCGTGATTTCTTTGAGCTGGTCTGCCCGCTTATCTGCCATTCATGCCCTCCTTTACAAAATCTGCCCCATCAGATTCCCTTTCGGAGATCTGACGGGGCATTCTCAGTTATAGTTCCATATCGTGACTTTTCTTTTTCTGCGGTTTCGGCTCTGCCATGCGTTCTGCCTGCTTTTCGTGAAGCTGTGCAAGGATCGACGGACGTTTTACGCTGTCTGCACTCCGCTCAATCTCACGTTTCGGCGCAGGAAGTTCGCTATCCGTTACTTCCTCATCCATGCCAAGAGCCGCATCATCCCCCTTTTCGTCCATATCCAGCAGGGCATTCAATTCTGCAAGCCGTGCAGATTTTTCGTTTAATTCCGCCTCCTGCGGGAACGGACGCTGCACTTCTTCCTTTGCTTCTGCCAACTGCTGCTGTAAGGTTTCCAATCTGCGCTCCACCTGCGGCAGTGTCTTTTCGATAGATGCCAGCGCATTGAGAATACGCTGGATATTGCCAGCCGGATCACTGCCAAGTTCAATCGTATAACTGCTCTGCCGCTTGATGGTCAGCTTGAATGTCTGGGCGAACGCATCAAACCGGGAACTGATTGCAAACCCTCCCAAATCTGCGATTTGCCCCTCTGTCTTAGCGATCTTCATTGCGGCACAGGCTGCAAGAATTGCCGAGCCTGCTTCCTTGCGGTCGGTATAAACCCTGTCCTCCACCGTGATGGAGAACTTCTCCTTGTCCTGTTCCAGCAACGGCTTTGCCACTGCAAGGTCAGCTTTCAGACCTGCTATGCGCTCTTTCGCTGCCGTGATTTCTGCCGGATACCGCCGTGCAATATCCGATTCCAGGCTGTAAATCTGGCTGGTGTGGTTGGCCCGCATCAGCTTCAGCTTGCTGACCTGAATATCCAAATCCATCTTTTCCTTGATGTAGGGATTTCCTGTTGCCAATGCTTTGATTTCTGCATAGGTCAGCGCGGTATCGTCCACATCATCGCAGGCACGAACAGGAGATTTCGAGGTCATAATCTGCGAGATGAACTTCTGTTTATTTTCCAGAATTTGCCACATATATGAATCGAACGTATTCTCTGTGACGTAACGGAAAATCTTCACTTTCTGATTGCGGTTTCCCTGACGAAGAATGCGTCCTTCCTGCTGTTCCAGATCAGAGGGCTTCCACGGGCAGTCCAGATGATGCAGGGCGATCAGTCTGTCCTGAATGTTTGTACCAGCACCAAGTTTCGGGGTCGAACCAAGCAGGATACGCACCTGACCGGAGCGCACCTTTGCAAACAGTTCTGCTTTTTTGGTTTCGGTATTTGCCTCATGGATAAAAGCAATCTCCTCACGGGGGATTCCCTTTGCCACCAGTTTTTCCCGGACATCATCGTACACATTGAATGTTCCGTCTGCTTTCGGGGTCGATAAGTCGCAGAAAATCAACTGGATGGATTTGTCGGGCGTGGTTTCTTCCCATACCTGATAGGCATTCTCCACGCAGAGGTTGACCTTACTTTCCGGCTCATCCGGCAGCAGGTCATTGATAAGCCGCTGATCCAAGGCCAGCTTTCTGCCGTCGTTCGTGATTTTGAGCATATTATCGGTTCTCGGATCGACATTTCCGTTCCGCACACGCTCTGCACGGTCGGCAAAGCTGCTCACCATTTCCTGCTGTGTTTCACTGGGTTTCAGCACCTCATTGATGTACTCTGCTTCTGGCACAGGCAGATTCAGCATATCTGCCGTCTGTACGTCTGCGGACTCCTTGAACAGTGAAATCAATTCAGGGAGATTGAAAAACCGGGCGAACCGCGTCTTTGCACGGTAGCCCGTTCCCTCTGGGGACAATTCGATTGCCGTTACGGTTTCGCCAAACGAAGCCGCCCAGCTATCGAAATGTCCAAGATGAAGTTTCTGCAAGGTGTCATACTGCAAGTAGCGCATAATGGTATACAGCTCTACCATGCTGTTCGATACAGGCGTACCTGTTGCAAAGGTCACACCCTTGCCGCCCGTGATCTCATCGAGATACTGGCATTTTGCAAACATATCCGAGGATTTCTGCGCATCGGTCTGAGCAATACCAGCGATATTCCGCATTTTTGTGTAGAGGAACATATTTTTATAGAAATGGCTCTCGTCTACAAACAGGCGGTCAACACCAAGCTGCTCAAATGTGACTACATCATCCTTGCGGCTCTGGTCGTTCAGCTTCTGGAGTTTTGCCTGCAAGGTTTTCTTCGTTTTCTCCATCTGCTTGACCGTGAAACTCTTGCCATCGTCCTCTGCCTTCGCTTCTGCAATCGCAAAGGTGATGTCCTGAATCTGCCGCTCGATCATGGATTTCTGCCGTTCCGGGGAAAGCGGAATCCGCTCAAACTGCGAATGCCCGATAATGATAGCATCATAATCGCCCGTAGCAATCCGGGAACAGAACTTCTTTCGGTTGGATGGCTCGAAATCCTTTTTCGTTGCCACCAGCACATTGGCATTCGGATACAGCCGCAGGAAGTCTGCACCCCACTGTTCCGTCAGATGGTTCGGCACAACATAAAGATTCTTCTGCGCCAGACCCAGACGGCGGCTTTCCATGCCGGCAGCGATCATCTGGAAGGTCTTGCCAGCACCCACACAATGCGCCAGCAGCGTATTATTGCCATACAGGATATGCGCCACTGCATTTTTCTGGTGCGGCATCAGAGAGATTTCCGGGGTCATGCCCTCAAAGCGGATGTGACTGCCATCGTACTCACGGGGACGAATCGCATTGAAAATCCGGTTATAGGTCGCACACAAATCCTCGCGGCGGTCTAAATCCTTGAAGATCCACTGCTTGAACGCATCCCGAATCGCTTCCTGTGCCTGCTGCGCCAGCATGGTTTCTTTTTTGTTCAGCACTCTCCTTTCTTTTCCATCCTCATAGATGGTATCGTAAATTTTGGTATCCCGGAGATTCAGCGCATCTTCCAGCAGTCGATAGCCGTTGACCCGCATTGTGCCATAGGTGTTCGTCACACGGGGATTACTCCGGTCAAGTGACTTTCCGCTGATGTTCCATGCGCCGCTGATTTCCGAATAGGTTGCCTTGATGGAACTTCCGATATAGTAACTCGGCGTTTTGAACACCCGCTCCATGAAGTCCGTAATGTACTCTGCCTTGATCCAGTTTGCACCAAGCCGCACTTCAATCTCCGAAGCATTCAAATCTTTCGGCTGTACCCGCTTGAGATACTCGACATTGACCTGATACTCCGGGTGGTTTGCAGCAAAGGTTTCTGCCGTTGCCAGCTTTTCCCGGACGTTGCCGGACAGATATTCGTCCGCCGTCACCCACGCCTGTGTGACAGGATTTCGGAAGATAACACCTGCCAGTTCTTCGGTCACTTCCTGCTCTGTCTTTCCGCAAAGTTCTGCCATAAACGGCACATCGACCTTTGCTTTTTCTCCAATGGAGAGTGCCAGGGCTTCACTCGGAGTATCCACAGAGGTGACGGGTTCCGGCTTGCGAATAGTGCGTTTCGTGAAAATATCTGCCAGCCGCTTGAGGTTTTTATCCTCGTCCAGAATCTCAAGAGATGCCAGCAGACAATAGCTGCTATCCTGCCGGAATGCCCGTTTGTTGGCGGTGCTGTTGATCAGACCATACTGCGCTGTGAACCGCTTATACTGGTCTTTCAGCTTTCCTTGCAGCAGTTCCACTTCGGCATCCGTACCATCGTGCAACTGGCAGTCCAGCAATTTCTGTGTGGTTTCCCGCAGGGCAATCATCCCCAGCACACGCTCTGCCGTGACCGCAGGCAGGTCAACCTTGTTCATATAGGAGTTTTCACGGTAATAGACCTGTCCGTCCACATTGGTGTAACTGAAATTCTTCACGTTTGGGTCTGCCGGAAGTGGTTCTGCGTTCTGGTCAAGTTCATCGTCCGTGATTTCCGGCTCAGTGATTTCCGCATGGATGTTCTCAACGGCTGCTTTCAACTGTTGTGCAAGGTCTGCGCCCTCGATGGGCTTGACCGTGGTTTCCTGTTTGCCGTACTGTGTACTTTCAGTCGTGATCTCACCCAGCACCATTTCAGGATGCTGCGCAAAATACTGGTTGATGGGGTATCCCTCCGGCGTTGTGCCAAGGTCTACCCACTCTGCCCGCTCCACTGCCGCCCGGTCACGCTTTTGCAGGAACAAAATGTCAGCTACAACACTTGTGTTCGCATTGCGCTGGAACGCATTGTTTGGCAGGCGAATTGCACCGACCAGATCGGCACGGTTGGCAATATACTCTCGGACAGAGGAATCCTTTTATCCATCGTACCGCTGGAAGTGACTACCGCCACCACGCCGCCCGGACGAACAAGGTCAAGACTTTTTGCAATAAAGTAATCATGGATGAGGAAGTTGTGGCGGTCATACCGCTTATCCGGCACTTTGTAATTGCCGAACGGCACATTACCCACCACACAATCAAAGAAACTGTCCGGGAACTGCATTGTTTCAAAGCCCTGCACTGCAATTTTGTTCTTCTGATAAAGCTGCTGTGCAATGCGTCCTGATACGTTGTCCAGCTCCACACCATACATCTTGATGTTCTCCATGCTTTCAGGCACAAGACCCATGAAGTTACCGACACCGCAGGACGGTTCCAGTACATTGCCTTTGCTCAGACCCATGTTGGAAAGGGCTTCATACATTGCCTTGATAACCGTAGGCGAAGTGTAGAAAGCATTCAGCGTGGATGCCCGCGCTTCGCTGTACTCATCTGCCGGGAGCAGAGATTTCAGTTCCGCATACTCCTTTGCCCAGTCCGCATTCTTCTCGTCG
>OCPX01002858.1_pt1 | contig 10194 bp, 6 predicted proteins | sample 1538771 | NCBI WGS metagenome assembly OCPX01 (sample SAMN04571725, study PRJEB22368) | human gut metagenome | biome: human gut; material: stool | host: Homo sapiens | place: Luxembourg | collected 2012-11-01 | reverse complement strand
CACGACACGGACGAGGAAAAGAGCCTGCACGTCAAGATGAGCGGCTGCCACGGCTTCTGCGAGATGGGCCCCCTGGTCCACATCGAGCCCATGGGCATTATGTACATCCACGTCAAGCCCGAGGACTGCCACGAGATCCTGGAAAAGACCGTTCTGGGCGGCGAGATCATCGACCGCCTGGTGTACCGTCTGAACGGCGTGGCCTATCCCCGGCAGGAGGACATTCCTTTCTATAAGAAGCAGCACCGGGTGGTGCTGGAGAACTGCGGCACCAGCGACGCCGAAGACATCGAGGAGTACATCGCCAAGGGCGGCTACTCCGGCTTCGAGCGTGCCCTGTTCGAGATGACGGACCAGCAGATCTGTCAGGACATCATCGACTCCGGCCTCCGGGGCCGGGGCGGCGGCGGCTTCCCTGCCGGCAGCAAGTGGGACGGCGCCCGCCGGCAGCAGGCCGACAAGAAGTACATCGTCTGCAACGGCGACGAGGGCGACCCCGGCGCCTTCATGGACCGCTCCATTATGGAGGGCAACCCCCATTCCGTGCTGGAGGGCATGATGATCGCGGGCCTGGCCGCCGGCAGCGACGAGGGCTATATCTACGTCCGGGCCGAGTATCCCCTGGCCGTGTCCCGGCTGAAAGCCGCCATTGCCAAGGCCCAGGAGCTGGGCCTGCTGGGGGACGACATTCTGGGCAGCGGCTTTAACTTCCACCTCCATGTGAACCGGGGCGCAGGCGCCTTCGTCTGCGGCGAGGGCAGCGCCCTGACCTCCTCCATCGAGGGCAAGCGCGGCATGCCCCGGGTGAAGCCTCCCCGCACCATTGAGCACGGCCTGTGGGGCAAGCCCACCGTTCTCAACAATGTGGAAACCTTCGCCAACGTTCCCCTGATCATCCGCAACGGCGTGGACTGGTACCGGCACATCGGCACCGAGAAGAGCCCCGGCACCAAGGCCTTCGCCCTGACCGGCAACGTGGTGAACACCGGCCTCATCGAGGTGCCCATGGGCACCACCGTCCGGGAGGTCATCTTCGACATCGGCGGCGGCATTCCCGACGGGAAGAAATTCAAGGCCGTGCAGATCGGCGGCCCCTCCGGCGGCTGCTGCTGCGCCAGCAGCGAGCATCTGGACCTGCCCCTGGACTTCGACTCTCTGAAGAAGATCGGGGCCATGATCGGCTCCGGCGGCCTGGTGGTCATGGACGAGGACACCTGCATGGTGGAGACTGCCCGCTTCTTCATGAGCTTCACCCAGAACGAAAGCTGCGGCAAGTGCGTTCCCTGCCGGGAGGGCACCAAGCGCATGCTGGAGATCCTGGACCGCATCGTCGGCAACGAGGGCACCATGGAGGACCTGGAGCTGCTGGAGAATCTGTCCAACACCATTACCGAGACGGCTCTGTGCGGCCTGGGTCAGAGCGCCTGCAAGCCTGTGCAGAGCACCCTGCGCTATTTCCGGGACGAGTATCTGGCCCATGTGGTGGACCACCACTGTCCCATCTGCAATGGCCGCAAGCGCCATCTGGAGATCATCCCCGAGCTGTGCAAGGGCTGCGGCAAGTGCGCCCGGAACTGTCCCATGGACGCCATTTCCGGCCAGATCCGCATGCCCCACGTCATCGACACCACCAAGTGTATCCACTGCGGCGCTTGCTGGGGAGCCTGCCCCTTCGGCGCTATCGACGCCATTGAGGAGGAGGTATGACCATGGCCAAGGGAATCATGATCGTAGACGGCCAGCGGGTGCCGTTCGACGGGGAGAAAAACGTCCTCTCCGTGATCCGCAAGGCGGGCATCGACATGCCCACCTTCTGCTACTATTCCGAGCTTTCGGTCCACGGCGCCTGCCGGATGTGCATCGTGGAAAACGTGAAAACCGGCAAGATCGACGCCTCCTGCTCCATGGAGCCTCGGGACGGGCTGGAGATCCGCACCAACACCGCCCGGCTGCTACGGCACCGGCGGATGATCCTGGAGCTGATGCTGGCCTCCCACGACTGCAGCTGCACCACCTGCGCCAAAAGCGGCAACTGCCGCCTGCAGGCCCTGGCCCAGCGCTTCGGCGTCAGCCGGGTCCGGTTCCCGGACACCCGGGAGCGCTATGAGCAGGACAACACCAGTCTGGCCATTTTCCGGGACCCCAACAAGTGCATTCTCTGCGGCGACTGCGTCCGGGTGTGCGAGGAGCTCCAGGGCCAGGGCATCCTGAACTATGCCCATCGCGGCAGCGAGCTGCAGGTGATGCCCGCCTTTGACAAGAAGCTGGACCAGACCAAGTGCGTGGGCTGCGGCCAGTGCGCCGCCGTGTGCACCACCGGCGCCATCACCGTGAAAAACCAGATCGGCCAGGCCTGGCAGGCCCTCCACGACCCCAAGAACCGGGTGGTGGTGCAGATCGCCCCGGCGGTCCGGGTGGCCCTGGGCGAGGAGTTCGGCCTGCCCGCCGGCGCCAACGTTATGGATAAGCTGGTGAAGGCCCTGAAGCTCATGGGCGTGGAGGAGGTGTACGACACCAACTTCGCCGCCGATATGACCACCATCAGCGAGGCCCAGGAGTTCCTGGACCGGCTGAAAAACGGCGGTCCCTTCCCTATGTTCACCAGCTGCTGCCCGGCCTGGGTGAAGTATCTGGAGCTCAACGACCCCAAGTATCTGCACAACATCTCCTCCTGCAAGTCCCCCATGGAGATGTTTGCCGCCGTGCTGCGGGATAAGTACCGGGAAAAGGACGCCGCCGACGGCCGCCGCACCTATCATGTGGCCATCATGCCCTGCACCGCCAAGAAGATGGAGGCCGCCCGGCCCGAGTTTACCCAGGAGGGCCGCCCGGACGTGGACCTGGTCATCACCACCCGGGAGCTGGTGGATATGATCCGGGAGGCCGGTATCCAGCTGACGGAGCTGGAGCCGGAGGCTCCGGACCTGCCCTTCGGCCTGGGCTCCGGTGCTGCCGTGATCTACGGCGTCACCGGCGGCGTGGCCGAGGCCGTGGTGCGCTACTGTCTGCCGGATAAGAGCAACAATGCCCTCCAGGCCATCCGGGTCACGGACCTGCGGGGCGACGGGGCCATCCGTGAGGTGAACCTCACCGTGGAGGGGCAGGAGCTGCACCTGGCCATCGTCAACGGCCTGTCCCACGCCAAGGAGCTGATCGCCGACGTGGAGGCCGGAAAGCGCTTTTACCACCTGGTGGAGGTCATGACCTGCCAGGGCGGCTGCGTAGGCGGCGCCGGTCAGCCCTATGGCCTGACGGCGGCCAAGAAGCGCCGGGGCGCGGGCCTGTACGAGGCGGACTCCTCCGCCATGTTCAAGCGGGCGGAGAAGAACCCCATCGTCACCCGCCTGCTGGAGGACTACGGTCCCGACCGCTGTCATGAGCTGCTGCACGTCCATTACGGAGAATAATTGAACACGCCAACAGGCCGTCCGGCACCTGCCGGACGGCCTTTTTATACCCCACGCCTTGGCTCTCCCTCTGGGAGAGCTGTCACCGCAGGTGACTGAGAGGACCTGTAGGGGCTTCCGATTCTCTGCCCACCGCCGCCGCCCATTCGCGCAAAAAGGGAGGGCGGACAGATGGTCTGTCCGCCCTCAAGTGAGGAGAAAAATGGTAAGAAAAAAGCAATATTACAGCAGCATGGCCAGCAGCCACACCGCGCCGATGGCCGCGCCCCCCAACAGGGCCGCCAGCCACGGGGACATACGCAGCCGCCGCCGGGGCGGTGCGCCGTGGGTCCGGGCATAATCCTTGGCAATGCGGATGGCCTGGTCCACCACCTGCTGGGAGGTGACCCCTCCGCTGCCCACGGCTGCGTCGTTGCGCACAATGAAAATGGCCTGTTCGAAAATATGCGGGTCCGGGGAATCCACCACGATGACCCGGCGGGAAAGTCCTTTTACCAAGAGTTATGCCCTCCTCTGTTGCGATTTCGTTTGACAGCTTCAGTATGCCCGCCACATAGGGGAATATACCCCCTTACACCGGCTTTTTTTCGCCGGAGGACAGGTGCAGCACCAGCACGGCGCAGTCGTCCTCCAGCCCCTTGCGGCCCCGGGATTCCGCCAGGATCAGCGACACCAGGGCGTTGGCGTCCCGGCCGCTCCACCCGGCCAGCAGATTCTGCAGCCACTCATCGTTTCCGGCGTCGGCGATGCCGTCGGAGACCATCACGAAGAAGCTCCCGGCGGTCAGCTGCAAACGGGTGCACTCCGGGGCCTCCCGGACGGCCTGCAGCCCGGCGGGCAGGGACTGGCCGGTATAGCGGCTGACGCTGCCGCTGCGCTTGAGATAGGACGGAGCGGCCCCGTACTTATAGAGGGCGGCCTGTCCGCTGGCCCGCTGCAGGGCCAGCAGGTCAATGGTGGTGAAGCCTCCGCCGCTCTCTCCCCGCAGGGACAGGGCGGTGTTCAGGGTTTTCAGAGCCGGGCCCGGCTCGATCCCCGCCTCCAGAAACTGCCGCAGCAGCCGGACGGTCATGGCCGCCTCCCGGTGGGCGGCCTCACCGCTGCCCATGCCGTCGGACAGCAGCAGATACACGGTGTCTCCCACCTCGAAGGTATCCAGCTGGTCGCCGCAGACGCTCTGGCCCTGCCGGGGCCGCAGGGACGAGGCCACCCCATAGCCCATGGCCTGGGCTCCGGTGGCCTCCGCCGGACCGGCGGAGGCCAGCATATCCCCCAGCTGGGCATATTGCTCCCGGGCCTGGTCCCGGACCTCCGACAGCCGCCGGTGGTACTGCTGCCGCAGCAGATAGGACCGCAGCTCCACATTCACCGCCCCCACAAAATCCGACAAATGGACGCACCGGGAGGTGAAATACAGGGGAAAATCCCCGGCCTGGGCCTCTCCCTGCTGCAAAAGCCGGGGACAGGCGTCGTTAAAGGCGTTGTAGGTGGCGCTGTAATTCTGCCGCCAGCAGGTATCCCGCAGGATGCACCGGCGGCACACCTGCTCCGCCGCCCGGTCAAATACCACCGAGGGATTCTCCGGCTTCTCCGGAGCGGTGCCCCGGAAGAAGCTGTCGTACAGGTCCCGCAGGGCGGCGGCGGGCTTGGCCAGGCGGTCCGGCCGGGGCGGCTTTTCCGGCTGGGCCCGTTTTTTCTCCGGCGGCAGACTCAGCCGGGGCAGCGGCAGCAGGGACAAAATTCCGCCCGAAAACAGCTCAATCATCCGATAAAGCGGCTCTTCCGTCCCGAACAGCAGAGTACAGCCCCCGCCAATGGCCCAGAATGTCCCGATACACACCGGGGCAGGGGCGGAACGCACCCGGGACAAAGCGGCGCAGGAAAGGCCCAGCACCGCCATAGGCGCCAGGTCCGGCTCATCCCCCAGCAGACCCAGGCACAGCCCCATGGCCGCCCCCCAGGCAGCCCCCCGGGCCGGTTCCATCTGCCGGACGCTGCGCATCAGAAAAGCGCACGTCAGACACATTCCAACCGATATTCCGACGATCCGGAAAGCCCCCGCCGAAAGGCACAGCCCCGCCGCCAGCAGCAGGGGCAGCCGGTCCCGGCGGCGCAGCAGCAGGTCCGTGACCGCGGCGGTGAGGCCCATGCAGAACACGCACAGGGCCCACAGCCGGATGGGCCGGGCGATGAGATACGCCGACTGCACCAGAAGCAGCAGCGCCGCCGCAAGACCCGGCCGGAAAAACCGCCGGGGGAAAAATTTCGTGTCGAAAAAGGCGATGCTGCCGGAAAAGATCAGAATGGCCGCCGCCAGCTGCCGCAGACCCGCCTGAAACGGCAGAAACAGAAACGCCCCCAGTCCGCAGCCCAGCACGCAGCACAGGCCCGGCAGTCCCGGCCCGGCCGCCGCCGTGATGGCCAGAGGCAGCGGGGCGCACAGGCCCCCGAAGGAGCCGGCCGTCAGCAGGCAGGTCAGGGCCGCCCGGCCCAGGGGTTCAAGCAGCCGCCGTTTCTCCCGGGGCAGTGGCAGAAGTTTCATGGACAAGCCCTCCTTTGCCCCCTATTGTAGCCGGGCGGCGGACGAAAAAGTGTCGGGAAATAGCACAGAGGGCGTATTTTCAGGGCGGAATGGTCTTTGTTTGGTCAAATGTTAAGAAAATGTTACGGAAATCGGCAGATTTGTTTAAAATATTCTTCTTGTTATTGCCGGACAAATAGTATATAATACCCTATATTATTGTGCTTATGCCGCCCTCCGGCGGCAGTCTATAGAAAGGAAGTTAGCTATGATTAAGGTTCAAACCGGTCAGGGCGAGATCACCATCAGCAGCGCGGTATTCACCACCATCACCGGCGCGGCAGCCACCAACTGCTTCGGCGTCAAGGGCATGGCCTACCGCAGCATGACCGATGGCCTGGTGCGGCGGGAAGCCATGAGCAAGGGCGTGAAGGTCACTTATAACGAGGACGGCACCGTTTCCATCGAGCTGCACATCGTTGTGGAAAACGGCGTCAATATTGCCACGGTCTGCCGCTCCATCATGAGCGAGGTCAAGTATGTGGTCACCAAGAATACCGGGGTGGAGGTCCGCGAGGTCAACGTGTGCGTGGACTCCGTTACCGTGTAAGCACCCGGCCAAAGGAGTAACAAAGAGATGACAGATAGAATCAGCGGCAGCGCCTTCAAGCAGATGATCGCCTTCGGCGCTGCCTGTGTCGCCCAGCAGAAGCAGGCCATCAACGATCTGAACGTGTTCCCGGTGCCCGACGGCGACACCGGCACCAACATGAGCCTGACCATCCAGACCGCCGTCAACGAGCTGAAAAAGTCTGAGCCCGCCACCGTCGGCGAGGCGGCAAAGATCACCGCAGGGGCCCTGCTGCGGGGCGCCCGGGGGAACTCCGGTGTGATTTTGTCCCTGCTGTTCCGGGGCATTTCCAAGTCCGCCAAGGGCCTGGTGGAGATGGACGGCCCGGCCCTGGCCGCCGCCATGGGCGAGGGTGTGGCCACCGCCTATGGCGCGGTGATGAAGCCCGCCGAGGGAACGGTGCTGACCGTGTCCCGGCTGGCCGCCGCCCGGGCCGCCCAGGCCGCCCAGGAGAATCCCAGCGCCGAATACGTGCTGGAGCAGGCCATTCTGGCCGGGCAGGAGACCCTGGCCCAGACCATCGACATGAACCCGGTGCTGAAAAAGGCCGGTGTGGTGGACGCCGGAGGCAAGGGCTACCTCATCATCCTGGACGGCATGCTGCGGGCCCTGCGGGGCGAGGAGCTGCCCCAGGTGGAGGAGGACGAAAAGGCCCAGGATAAGGCGGATTTCGGCGCCTTGAGCCTGGAGGACATCACCTTTACCTATGACACGGTGTTCATCGTGCGCAAGAAGGAGGGCGTGTCCATCGAGCCCTTCCGGGCGTATCTGGACGGCATCGGCGACAGCCTGGTCATCGGCGAGGACGACGAGGCCTTCAAGGTCCATGTGCACACGGATATCCCCGGCCAGGCCCTGACGGAGGCCGCCAAATACGGCACCCTGGAGCTGGCCAAGATCGAGAATATGCGCACCCAGGCGGAGGAGCTGGCGGCCGGCAAGCAGGCCCAGAGCACCGACGATCTGGACGCCGTGGAGGAGGAGCTGGAGGCCATGGAGGGCGGCGTGGCCGCCCCGGAGAAGCGCTACGGCTTCCTGGCGGTGTGCGCCGGTGACGGCCTGGCCGCCACCTTCCGGGATCTGGGCGTGGACCGCATCGTGTCCGGCGGCCAGACCATGAACCCCTCCACCCAGGCCATTTTGCAGGAGGTGAACCGCACCCCCAGCCAGGTGGTGTTCGTGCTGCCCAACAACAAGAACATCATCATGGCCGCCCAGCAGTGCGTGGGCCTGACGGAAAAAGAGGTCATCGTGGTGCCCACCAACACCGTGCCCCAGGGGATCTCCGCCATGATGGCGGTGGACCCGGAGGAGGCCGATCCCCAGGTGATCCTGGCGGCCATGACGGAGGCGGCGGAGAACGTGGTCACCGCCCAGGTGACCTATGCCGCCCGGAACTCCGATTTCGACGGCTTTGCCATCAGCGCCGGGGACTATCTGGCCCTGACGGACGGGAAGCTGTTCGGCACGGATCAGAAGCTGGAGACCCTGCTGGATCAGCTGGCGGCTCTGGCGGCGGACAAGGGCGCGGAGTTCATCACCGTGTTCTATGGCGACGGCGTCACCCAGGAGGACGCCCAGCGGGCCGAGCAGCGCTTTGCGGATGCCTGCCCGGAGGCGGAGGTGTCCATGCTCCCCGGCGGCCAGCCTGTGTATTACTATATTATCTCAATTGAATAATATATTGCGCCATTTGCGCAAAAAAGACGCCGGAGGGACCCCCTCCGGCGTCTTTTGGCATCGCCCGCCATTCCGCTGCTTTTGGGCCGGGTAGAACCCGGCCCCTACAGGTGCTCTACTGGTGATGCTCTCATCGTCTTGCTGAAAAAATCTCCATCTTGCCCCGGGGGGCGGGGTGTGGTACAATGGCCTTACTTTATAATAAGGAGCGTGCCGGTATGATGCACCTGGAAGCGGACGTATTCCGGAAATTCGACAAGCAGTGGGCCCTGGTCACGGCGGGGACCCCGGAGCATTACAACACCATGACCATCAGCTGGGGCGGCCTGGGCACCCTGTGGAGACGGCCGGTGGCCACCGTGTATGTGAAAAAGAACCGCTATACCTTTGAATTTATGGAGCAAAACGACTATTTCACCGTCAGCTTTTACCCTGAGGCGCAGCGCCGGGCCCTGTCCCTGCTGGGCAGCACCTCCGGCCGGGACGGCGACAAGGTGGCGGCGGCGGGCCTGACGCCGGAGTTCCTGCCCCAGGGCATCACCTTCCGCCAGGCGGAGACCACCCTGGTCTGCCGCAAGCTCTATTGCCAGGACTTCGCCCTGGACCAGATCCCCCAGGACGTTCAGGACATTTTCTATCGGGACGAGCCGGTCCACCGGATGTACATCGGCGAGGTGGTGGACATCATCGGGAATGAAAGCCTTGCCAATCGCCCCTGAGTGTGCTATACTCAGGGCATAGCATACGGAAGCTCATATAGCCTTGCGGATATGGTGCAAGGCGTTTCTACGGGGCCGCCCACGGCCCTGCTATGGGTGCTCTGCCGGTGAACCGGCGGGGCGCCCATCTATTTTTTTCTGAAGGAGCGATGCGGTATGACACAGGTTTTACGCGGCAACATCATCCAGGCCCCCCGGCTGGGGGAGCTGGACATCCGGGAGCACGGCTATCTGGTGCTGGAGGACGGCGTGGTGCAGGGGGTCTATGACGCGCTGCCCCAGGCCCTGGCCTCCGCCCCCATAACGGACTACGGCGACCGGCTCATCATGCAGTCCTTTGTGGATATGCACCTCCACGCCCCCCAGTATCCCATGCTGGGCATGGGCATGGACCTGCCCCTGCTGGACTGGCTGAATACCTACACCTTCCGCACCGAGGCCCGGTTCGCAGACCCGGACTTTGCCCGCCGGACCTATCGCCGCCTGGCCTCCGACCTGATCACCAACGGCACCACCCGGGTGTGCATGTTCTCCTCCCTGCACACCGAGGCCACCTGGATCCTTATGGAGGAGCTGGAGCGGGCCGGGGTCACGGGCTATGTGGGCAAGGTGAATATGGACCGCAACGCCCTGCCCGGCATTCTCCAGGAAACCACGGAGGAGTCCGTCTCCGAGACCCTGCGCTGGCTGGACGGCTGCCATTTTGAGCACGTCAGACCCATTATCACCCCCCGCTTCACCCCCAGCTGTTCCGACGAGCTGATGGCCGCCCTGGGGGAGATCGCCCGGGACCGGGGGCTGTATGTCCAGTCCCATCTGTCGGAAAACAGGGGGGAGATCGCCTGGGTGAAGGAGCTGCACCCGGACTGCGCCCAGTATTGGGAGACCTATGACAAGTTCGGCCTCTGGAAGGACCACACGGTGATGGCCCACTGCGTCCACTCCGACGCACGGGAGTGCGCCGCCATCCGCCGGGCCGGGGTGGTGGTGGCCCACTGTGCCGGGTCCAACATCAACCTGTGCAGCGGCGTCTCCCCGGTGCGGGAGATGCTGCAGCAGGGCATCTGGGTGACTCTTGGCTCCGACATCGCCGGCGGGGCACAGCTCCCCATGTACAAGGTCATCACCATGAGCATCCGGGCCTCCAAGATCAAGCGCATGGAAACCGACTGGTCCGAGGACTTCCTGACCGTGCCGGAGGGGTACTATCTGGGCACCACCGCCGGGCACCGGTAT
>OCPX01002853.1_pt1 | contig 10209 bp, 7 predicted proteins | sample 1538771 | NCBI WGS metagenome assembly OCPX01 (sample SAMN04571725, study PRJEB22368) | human gut metagenome | biome: human gut; material: stool | host: Homo sapiens | place: Luxembourg | collected 2012-11-01 | reverse complement strand
AGTGAGTATTGGGGAGCAAGGCTTTCGGCCGGAGGACTCGATGCCATCAATGGGAGCCATCCTCAAGCCACGCGATCGCGTGGCCCAAGGAATCCCCGCCCTTTAGGACGGAGGAGGAAGTCAACCGCCGAATCGCCGCCAGGAGAGGCGTTCGGAGAAGGGGTTCTCGCGTCCGAGGACGCCGTCGGAGACGACGTCCGCCACGGCCGTGCAGAAGTCGGCGCCGTGGATGCCGCCCGCAATGCTCAGGTGCAGCCCCGGCATGCCGGAGGCGCCTGCGACGGGCAGGCCGTCGGGGCTCGAGAGCACGGTGTGCGAGAGATAGCGCCCCTGAGACCAGTCGGTGGCGGCGGGGAAGAGCTTCACGCCCATTTCCCAGAGCGCCTTGTACTCCTTGTCGACGGGGCAGTGCTCCTGGGCGCCGAGATGCCAGCGGCCCATGATGCGCACGAACGTGTCGAGCGGCAGTGCGATGCGTCCCTCGGGCGTCCTCACGGCATGGCGCATCACGCAGGCGTCGCCCGAGAGGCTCACGTTGAGCACGGAGCGGGTGACGGGCGCAAGCGGCACGCCGCCGTAGGCATGTTCGGGAAGAATTTCAAGGGCGCCCGTGCCGCAGGCGACGACGACGGCGTCGGTCCTGACGGGCTCGTCCGCCGCCACGCCGCAGATGCGGCCGTTGTCGGAGATGAGGCCCGTCGCCTTCCTGCTGCAGAGGATCTTCACTCCCGCTTCGGCGAGGTGTTCCCTGAGCTGCTTGGCGTAGTAGCTCACGGACCAGGTGGTCGCGCGCGAGAATGAGAAGCTCCCGACGTCCGTGGCCGCATAGAGCGAGGGCTCGATGGCGGTGACGTCCTCAAGCGTCGCGGGGGACGCTTCGCCGGCCTCGGGCGAGACGATGATCGTGCCCGCGCTTTCCTGAAGAATGAAGCCGTGCTCCTGCGCCTCGGCCCTGAGCATCGACGTCGAGGCCTCGGAGAGCTCCGCGGCGAGCGCGTCCCTCGCCTCGCATCGCGCGGGCTCGCGGCATGCGGTCATGGCGGAGATGAAGCTCGGGTGGCGAACGGCCGCGCCGCTGCCGTAGACGAGTTCCGAGGTGTTCGAGGCGAGCGCCTTGAGGCGCGCAAGACGTCCTGCCGGACGTGCGATCGGCGCGGGTGCGGGGTCGCCGAGAACGGCGCCCGCACAGTAGCTCGCGCCCTGGCAGGGCGCGCGCTGGGCTTCGATGACGGTGACGTCGGCACCTTTTCTGACGAGGGACAGGGCGGTCTGCAGGCCCGTGAGGCCTGCTCCAACGACTGCGGCGTGCATGTACTGGTATTTTTTTTGGGAAAAAAGGAATCGGTCATTGTAGCCCAGTCCGCCGGCATGGGCCTCCCCCGCACGTACGGCTGGCATATACTGAAGGAACCGCTTTTTTCCGGAACATCCGCCATGACCGAACATACGACCGCCGAGTGCCCCTATCCGAAGCTTGAGGCTCCCGTTCCCCGCGCCGAGCGAGAGAACGATCCGCTCACCGAAACGTCCGTCGCCGAGCGCGTGCTCCTCGACGGCCGCTTCATCAAGGTGGTCGAGGAGGACGTCGTCCTTCCCGACGGACGTCCGAGCCGCCGCTTCGGCCTGCGCCACGGCGGCGCGGCCGGCATGATCGCCCTGGGGGCTGACGGCACGATCGTCCTCGAACGCCAGTGGCGCCATCCGCTGCGCAGGGCCTTCTGGGAGATTCCTGCGGGCAAGCTCGATCAGGGCGAGGCCGAGCTCGACTGCGCGAAGCGCGAGCTCGTCGAGGAGTGCGGCATTCACGCAGCGCGCTGGACGCGACTCGGCGAACTCAACAACGCGATCGGTTATTCCAATGAACGCATCGTCGTGTTTCTGGCCGAGGACCTCTCCTGGGGCACGCAGGCCCTTGACGAGGGCGAGCATCTCGAGGTTGTCCGCGTCGATCTGAAGGAGGCGCTCGACATGTGCGCCGACGGCCGCATCACGGACGTCAAGACCATCGTCGGCCTCTTCTGGCTCGAACGCCTTCTCGCCTCGCGCAGCGCCTGAGGCGCACGGTCCGCAGGGCTCGGGTGTTTGGCAATTCGACGGGCTCTGTGGTAAGATTCCAAAAGTCTCGAAGCGGGTGTCGTATAACGGCTATTACCCCAGCCTTCCAAGCTGGAGACGAGGGTTCGACTCCCTTCACCCGCTCCATGAAAATCGCCTCGCAGGCATTCGGCCCGCGGGGCTTTTTTGTTTTCTGAACTCCTGTTTCCCAGGGCCCGGAAATCGTAAGCGTTTTTGCGTAACCATACGCCCCTGAGGCAGTCGTTCCCAGAGGCGTAGGTGTTAAAGGTCCGCGACGTCGTCAAAGGCCGTTTCGGTGGCAATTTCCTCTATGTCAATGAGGTCGTCAGGTGCTTCCTGCGCATCGTTCTGCTCGACGAACTGCCCACTTGTCGGCACAGGAAGGTTGAGGATTCTGAACAGCTCCTTCTTTTCCTCGACAATCTCGTCGAAAACCCATCCGTCGTTGACGTGGGTCATGTAGATATTGTTGAGCTTGGCCAGAAGTTTATGGTCGCTGTCATAGTGCACCCGATACTTCTTTTGGCCATTCTTCCCAACGGCTCCCTGATTGTAAATTTTGATCCGAGCCCGAACTATGGCGCTTATGGCGATCGCAAGCATCTGCAGGAAGAGCTTGCCCTCCCAAGCTTCAGTCGTATGAACCTGCGTGCGATTGCAGGACAGACGGGACTTGAGCGTATTGAAGGCGTGCTCCACCTCGTTGCGCTCCTCGTAAGCAATGTAGCATTCAACGGCGTCGCTGATTGCATTGCTTACCAGCACGCGAACGCCTGCGTACTTCAGCTTCTCGCACACCTTCCTCAAGTTGATGGTTATGGTCCCATCTCCGGCCACATCGCCATAAGTATCAAGCAACTTTCTCTTTGATGACGGACCATCGAGCAGTCTTGGGTACAAAGAAAATGCACTTTTCTTCGTAGAAGTCGCGGTCTTCTTCGTAACCCTCACCTTCCTCAATGAGTTCTTGATAGCGCTCCTCAAAGCTGTCAGAAATGTATTTCAAAAAAATCAGTCCCAGGACAATGTCCTTATAGTCAGAAGGCTGAATATTGCCGCGCAATTTATCTGCCATCGCCCAAAGATCTTTTTCAATATTTAATGCCACAGACATAATGTTGATTTATTGATTTGAATGTTTGTTGCTTTTGAAATGACGATACAAAGTTGAGTGAGATATTTCGAACTCGCGTGCCACTTTAGAGAGTGGAATTCCTTGCTGAATTTTTGATCGAGCTTTTTCGATGATTGAAGGGTCAGTTGGTTTTCTTCCTTTGTATGCACCGCGCTTTTTCGCTAATTCGATTCCTTCTCGCTGACGTTCGCGTATTAGGGAACGTTCAAACTCAGCAACAGCACCGAGCATTGACATCAACAATCTGGTCATTGCATGTTCGGTACCAGAAGCGTCTAACAAGATGTTCTCTTTTAGGAACTTGATGTTTATTCCCTTGGCGTGTAACTCTGTTGTTATCGACAACAAATCTGAAAGATTGCGTGCAAGTCGATCCATACTGCAGACAACGATCGTGTCGCCCTCACGAACGTAATCCAGCATTTGCTGAAACGCAGGTCGCTTGGTTGTTGCACCGCTGGCTTTATCTTCGAAAACCTTGTCTACGTTTTCATGCTTCAGTTGCTCAAGCTGTCGAGCAAGGTTTTGGTCGATGGAGCTAACGCGCACATAACCTACGATTTGTCCTTTTATGGTCAAGTCGTTCCTTTAGGATGGTCAAGATGCACTTATGTGTCAAAACTCTTTATTTATATCCTATTGACACACTTGAGGCAAGAAGTTTTGTATGACTGGTTAGAGTCTACCCTAAAAAGACGCGATTGCTGCAGAAAAAACATCGAGTCGTTCCGCTTGTACGTCGACTGTGAACTGATGCTTAGACCTCCTCACTACCCGAGATCAAGGTCTGAGAACCGATCTGTCTTAACTATGTCGACGGGATCCCCTGAGCCTTATGACGCTATGGCGCTCGAATGCCCGTCCCCCGACGGAGGTAGCTCTTGTGAAAGTAGCCGGAGGGGGAGGGGGAGGCTTTGTCGATGCACTGCTAAAGCCATTTCATATTTCACCGAAAGTTATAAAAAAGACAAATCAGGTGTATTCCAGTCTGGAATAGTGTGGTAACAGAGTTTCTTAAAGAAAGTCTTAGCTAAATATGGCAATATACCATTTTAAATGTTGATTGTTTTATCAGATATAAATTACCTGAGCTTCTGGTCAGTGCAACATATAACTTGTTTACAGTGATAGGAGAAATATTTGAGCAATCAAAAGAGTCGCTGTCTAGGTTTTCGAAATTGCTTGTTAAAATAACGCAGACATTATTAAATGTGCTTCCTTTTGAATAAGACCAATTCATTGCGTTAAATTTGTATTGATCAGCTCTATTGTACACAAGCTTTAATACTTCGTCGTCAGCCAGAATTTCCGAAGCAAATTCATCGGCCCATATAAGTTCACCTTTATTTATTCCTGCAGAAGTGATTGGTATGTCAAGTTTGTTTTTTACGTAATTGCAAATTTCTGTCGAGCATCTTCTAGATTGTGATAAAGAATGTTGATCGACGTCGAATCCTATTTTTTCTAGATTTTCAATAAAAGAGTTGAGCGTAATGTTCTTTTTGAATGGTTTTCCTGAATTGTTCGTTGCGGCTACTGAATGCTGATAAAAATCTCCAACTAAAACAGTGTCAGGAAAATACGTGCAAAGTAGAAGTAATAGATCATAGTCGAATTGTCGAAAATCCTGAAACTCATCAATTAAAATTTTATCGTAAAAAATTGATAAACGATTTATTGCTCGTTTTATTAAATTGCTGTTTCGATCTTTTACTTGAAGCGCTAGTTCTGATAACGTCTCGCAATAATACTGACAATCCTTTGTAATGTAATGGGTTAGATATTTTTTCGATGAATAATATGGGTTCGGCCTAAAATTTCTTTTCTTTGATTCGATTATTTTGGATGGAGGAGGTGAGGTTATAATGCCTGTGCTTTTGAAATCTAAATTATCAAAAAACTCGGCAATAGTATATTCGTATGGAAGAATGAAATGATTGTAAACAAAGGAATCGAATGTTGAAACTGTGGTATTTTTATGGATTGTTCCATTGGCGTCAAATAGTTCTCTTCGTATGTTGTTAATGTTTTCGTGGGTGAAGGCTAAAATTAGATTTCTTTTATTTTCATCTAAATTGTGACATATATGATAAGTTTTACCTGCGCCTGCAACAGCCAGAATTACTTTTTTAGCCATTCAATTGCCTCGCAAATATGATCCGGGATGATAAGCTTAGTGTTTGATTTTAAAATTTTATAAGCAGATTCAACTTTTTGATTCAACATTTTTCCTAATGTTTTATCCCCTATGTCGGCACCATTAACGAGATATTTGCTATTTCCATCTGGCTTAATTAATTCATCTAACACGCATTTGTTTCTTTTGATAAGGCACACTTCCCAGGTCCAGTCGTCTACTGTTTTACCCATGAAAACATGTTGATTTTTATTCTCTAAATTAAACTTTTTGGCCTGAGAGATTCTCAGTTCATCTTTATCGTTATCCGTAAGAACTGCAATTTTCTTATTTGTGCCCTTAAGGACTCTTAGATATCTTTTATATGAAATACCATTGCAAGAAATGATGGAAATGTTATCTTCTTCAATGGTGTGAGAAGTTACTTGTTTATAAAAGGCGGGGAGTAACAAAAATTCTGTAGGCCCTTCGACAAGAAAGGATTTTTCTGAAAGTAGCAAATGCAAAAATGAATTGTGGTCGGATTTAATAAAAAAGTCGGCATCATCTGGATTGATATTTCTTAAAGATATGACTTGATTTCCGGCAATCCATAGTACATTAGTTAGGTTTAGTCGACTGGCTATTAGATTGTTGTGTGTTGTTAAAATAATTTGAGAGCTATCCTTGGTTCTTGAAATCTCATTAAGCATTTTATTAAGAGTTGAAATGCTTAAATGGTTTTCTGGCTCCTCAATTAGGATAACGTCAACCTTACTATTTCTTTCTAGTGCTATTTTGGTCTTAATGAGGTTTTCCATTCCGCGGCCGCGATTTTCTAATGGTATGGATCCTTCGAAGACAGATACAACACTTTCTAGAATTACTTTCTTTGCATCTATTCCAAATTTACGATTTTCATCAATAGGTGGTAATTCTATCTCGGTAAAAATTTTCTCGAGTCCAGAACGAAATTCGTTTTTCGCATACATGCGAATAGAATCATCATATTTACTGGTGAATAGTGATTTATTGTAGTAGTTGAATGACTGGCTTGAAATTGTGTCCGATGTGTCGATAGAAATAGAATTGAATGGTCTTTTTAATGTTTGATATGGCTGATGAGCGAAGGTTGTCCACGTTAAGGAGTAATATTCGTAAGGGATTTTTCCTTGATTTATAGATTCCTCTACATCTGGATCGATGTTTTCATCGTATTTGCACTCAAATAAAATTCCAAACTTCTCAGAATGTGATTGTTTATCTCTGTGCATTTCTCCAAAGAAGCGAATGGAATTTCTGTTGTTTGTGTCAAGCTCAAACTCAATTTCAATTAGTATCTTTGGGAGTGTTTTTACGCTCGGCTTGCATTCAAATTTATGTACTTGTGTTGCATTAAAGAGATCTTTGAGTATTGATTTATCAGAATTTTTGTATTGCTGGTTTAAGACTAATTTTATTGCATCTAATATGGTGCTTTTCCCGACTTCGTTTTCTCCGACAAGAATATTCATGTGTTTATTAAATTCAACATCAAGATTGTTGAACTTTTTGAAACCTTCGATATGCAATGACTTTATGTAATTCATATTAGTGCGGGCTCAACGCTGTTGAACTATAAATAGATGAATCTGGGAACATGTGCAACACTCAGTGTTTTGGCGCTATCTCTCTGTCTAGGAAGCTGTGCAGGTCACCAGCGAATAACAAGGTGGCGAGCGATGGATATATTTGACGAAGATTGAAAGGAATTAAAAGCTCCGCGCATACAGCTCCGCGCATACATAACAAGTGTTCTTTGAGCTTGTATGCGAGGCATTCATGTAGCCTAGATAAATTACCCGGTCATTTCCGCCGGATTGTCGTTATCTATGGATAGCATTGCTTGACGCAACTGGACTGCAGCACGAAGCTGCCAGTCAATAAAAGCGCTCCACATCTCGGGCTTTCCCTTGATGTCGCATCCTTCGCGATAGAAGCGGATGCCACACGATTTTTCGGCTTCGTATGGTTCGCCTTTTACGCCGAGAAGTTGCTCGAGTTCAGCCAGGTGAAGGAATACAACCTTCCCGAACGCTTTGTCCTTCGAAATGCAGACTTCAACGCCGATTCGGCGCTTTTGGATAAGGGCTAGCAGGACCAGATGGTATCGAGACGTTTGGACGCTGACGTTAGACCAGTGCTGAGCTAGAGCCTTCTGTGGGCGCATAACCTTGGAGAAGCTTGGGTCTGAAAGAGCGGCCTCGCGGTACGCTTGCCAATATCCAAGTTGAGTTGTCCGGGTGTCACTCAACCCAGTCTTTGCTTTCTCGACGCGTGCCCACTCGTTGGGAGATTCAACCACGTTGAACCGCGGTGCCATCTGGGAGTCTCCAATGCGCCACACTTCGATTTCAACAAGGAAAAAAGAGCACTCGTCATCAGTGTGTTCATTCAACCATTCAATTGCCTTTCGGTGTTCATCGCGTGCTCGGGCGACGACCCAGATGACAACTTCGGCGTCCTTGCCCGCAGCGTATGTAATGATTTTGCCGAGATGGTCGTGATTGGTATCTTCAAGTTGGTTCTCAATGACTACTCGGCGGTCGGAGCCTGATTCTTTAGCAAAAATATCAACGGCGAATGAGCCTACAGCACTCTCCACATCTACGAACTCGAGATCGATGGAACAAGCTTCTCCGAGTTGTGTAAGGTTTTCTTCTTGAGCCAGCCACTTCGTAAAGTCCAGCGCCTCATGTCGCCACACGTCACGGACGGGGATTCGTTCAATTTTTCCTAGCTGAACTTGTGGCATGTGATCTATCTCCTTGAATAACTTGAAATAACTGTTACACAGTTGGAAATGAACGTCAAGCTTTTCGGTGGAGATTTCATGTAGATGGAACATCGCCAGATATGAGCGAGCAACAAAACTTTCCCCAGTCTTCCATCAATCTTTGGCGCTCTGTGCTCAAACGTGCACGGTCGTATGCTCCGTGGTAGTCGTCAGAGGCTTTACAGTGCAGCAAGCAAAGCTCAGCCGCTTCCTGGTCGTATCGGCGGTTGTTGCCGAGTCGGTCATCCTTTGCCCGCGTGCGAAAACCGCTGCGTGCGGTACCGTGCGCCGTTATGACGCAGACTTTGCCTTCGCGCTTGGACTTATCCGGGTCAATCCACCCGGTTCCATCTAGAGCTTTTTGTCTGGCGTGCATTCAGCGGATCAAAGCAGTTGTTGCCGCGTCAGAAAAGCTACCGCCATTGGAGGCTTTGAAGATCAATTCGTCAGCTTTGGGTCGGTTTGGGCGAACCTTTTCCAAGACGTCGATGGCTTGCTGCGACAAGTAGATGGTACGGTCGCGTTTGGGGTCTTTGATTTTGTCGTGCTCGGGCGGAATAGCCCAAAGCCGGTTTTCGAAATCAATTTCGCCCCAAGTTGCGAGCCGAACAGCCTTCATGCGGCTCGCTGTAAGAATGGCAAACATCATCATCCAGCAGCTTGTCCCTTCCCGGTGGTTAAGCGCTTGGATGAACGAGGGAATCCTATCGTAGGGGAGAGCTGCGAAATTCTCTTTGCGGACGGCGTTCTTACGAGCGCCTTCCATGAGAACGCCAAGAGGCCCTTGAAGCGAACACAAATCCTCTGCCGCTTCACTGTAGTTCATCGCCCGCGCCCAGTTCAGAATCGCTCTGATGTTACGCAACGCCTTTTTTGCCGTGATGGTTTTGGTTGTCCAAATCGGGACCAGCACGTCACGAATGTCTTCGATCGTAATCGCATTGATGCTGATGTCGCCGAGGCGAGGTAGCAAGTGTCTGGCAAGAAGGTTGGACGTGGCGTAGGGCTCCTTCCGGTCGTTTACCCAGTAGTTGTTTTCCACTCGGTATTTCAGCCACAAATCCATGACCTCCCCGAATGTTTTGGAGGCGGGAGTTGTCTTTGAAGACGATTGTTCCGTCTTTGCTTGCCGACGAGTTGCGCGTGTGGGTGTTGGGTTGATGCCTTCAGAAAGGCGCGCACGGATTTCCGTGGCCTTGGCGCGGGCCTCGGACAGCGACATGGAGCGGCGCAGTCCGAGAGACATGCTGCGCCGATTTCCGAATGTGTCTTGATACCGGAGGATGTAGCTTTCTGAAGCTCCGCGAATGCGAAGGTAAAGTCCTGGGGTTCCGCCGAGCGGATAGAAGCCCGGTGACTTTAGCTGCCGGAAGATGACGAGCGGCATCGGGGAGACAAATTTTGGCATGATCGGAAAGGTTCCAAAAACGAAGAAAACTGCGCCAAATCCGATCTTACGGTGCTTCAGAGGGTCACCAAAAGGGTCACCAAAAATGCAGGTCCTGTAAGGTTTTGTACAGTTACAAAAGGTTCTGTTTAGTAATTTTGTAAGCGTGTTGCAAAACAGTCACAGATAAAGAAAAAGGCTTGAAGTTCTAGCGCTTCAAGCCTTTGTTCTCCTGCAGTTTCAAGTGTTTATCACTAATAACAAAACTGCAGTTTTTGTAAGTTTTGGCGGAGAAGGGGGGATTCGAACCCCCGAGGCCCTTATTCGGACCTGCACCCTTAGCAGGGGTGTGCATTCGACCTCTCTGCCACTTCTCCGCAGAAATCCCTCCGCATGCGGTCGCGGTCGATGCGTATCGCAGGCGGGATGCTCTTGTATCTGCCGTCGGATCGGATTAGTCATTTCCGTCGACCCTCGAACATCAGGAATGAAAGCATAGCATGTCAAAAGGGAAAAAGCAAAAAAAACTTTAAAAAAAGTCCGCCGCTTCCCTCCGAAACCACCGGCGGTCGCCGGGCGGCCGAGAAACGGCTGCCCGACAAAGACAAAGCCGCCGATACTTTCACATCGACGGCTTCTGAATTGGGTGGTGCGGTAGGCAGGATTCGAACCCACGACCC
>OCPX01002835.1_pt1 | contig 10245 bp, 8 predicted proteins | sample 1538771 | NCBI WGS metagenome assembly OCPX01 (sample SAMN04571725, study PRJEB22368) | human gut metagenome | biome: human gut; material: stool | host: Homo sapiens | place: Luxembourg | collected 2012-11-01 | reverse complement strand
ACTGAAAATAGAAAGTTTGGATAAGATCCATGAGGCGGCTAAGGAGTTTATCGCCGGGATGGATGATCGTACGGTCTTTGCCTTCTATGGTCCGATGGGGGCCGGTAAGACTACCTTTATCAAGGCGATCTGTGAGGAATTGGGTGTGGAGGATGTGATCAACAGTCCCACATTCGCTATTATCAATGAGTACCGTAGCGATACGACGGGAGAATTGATTTATCATTTTGATTTTTACCGGATCAATAAATTGAGTGAGGCGGAGGATATCGGAACAGAGGATTATTTCTATAGCGGAGCTTTATGTTTTATCGAATGGCCGGAGAAAATAGATGAGTTGTTGCCCGGAGATGTGGTAGATGTAACGATCTCGGAGAATCCGGACGGTTCACGTACTGTAGAGGTTAAGTAAGTCTATGGATCCTTCCGAATACTTTATCTTATCCTTGTTTATCGCTTTGGGATTGTTCTCAATCGTAGCGGCGATCTGTAATTTTGATTGGTACTTTAAAACCAGCGGGGCGATGACTTTCGTGAACTGGTTCGGTCGTGGCGGCGCACGTATCTTCTATGCGTTGTTGGGAATCGGGCTGATCGCTTGTGGGGCGCTGGGACTTATGTATTGGTGATAAAAAGTAAATTATACTTACTTGTCCTAGTAAGTATAATCAAAATGCCTAAGTAAGTATAACTTCGTTGTCTGATGAAGTTATACTTACTTTGAGAAAGGCCCTATTCCGCTAATTGGAAATCAAGTTGCTTACGTTCCAGATTCGCTTGCGCTACTTTGATAGTGATAGGGTCTCCCAAACGATATTGACGTTTTTTACGACGGCCCAATAAACAATAATTCTTCTCATCAAACTCATAGTAATCGTCATCCAGATCACGGATTGGTACAAGCCCCTCGCATTTATTCTCGTTCAGTTCTACGTAAAGTCCCCATTCGGTGACACCGGAGATAACGCCGTCGAATACCATGCCGAGCTTATCCTGCATGAATTCTACTTGCTTATATTTGATGGATGCACGCTCTGCGTTGGCGGCGACTTGCTCCATGCTGGAACAATGATCGCATAAATCCTCATACTTCTTTTGTATAACACTACGGCCACCGGCTAGATAACGTTCCAGCAATCGGTGTACCATCATATCCGGATAACGGCGGATAGGAGAGGTGAAATGTGTATAGTATTCGAAAGCCAAGCCATAGTGGCCGATATTCTCCGTGGAGTAACGGGCCTTTTGCATGGCACGGATCGCCACTGTCTCGATCAAGTTCTCTTCCGGCTTTCCTTGTACATTGTCTAATAAGGAGTTAATTCCTTTGGAGACATCCGTCTTCGTACCGTCTGTTTTCAACTTATAGCCGAAGCGACGGATAAAAGAGGCGAAATTCTCCATTTTATCTGGGTCTGGAAGCTCATGGATACGATAAACAAATGTCTTCTTTGTCTTTCCTTTAGGGGGACGGCCCACGAACTCGGCTACGGTACGATTTGCCAATAGCATAAACTCCTCGATTAACTTATTAGCGTCTTTTGAGACCTTGAAATAAACACGGACTGGTTTCCCTTGTTCGTCGATCTCGAATTTAACCTCATAACGGTCGAAGTTGATAGCGCCACTCTTGAAACGGCGTTCCCGCAATTTCTTGGCAAGGTCGTTCAAGGCTAGAATCTCCTCTTTATAATCTCCCTCGCCGGTTTCGATCACCTCTTGTGCCTCCTCATAGGTAAAGCGGCGGTCGCTCTTGATGATCGTGCGGCAGATCCGGGAGTTTTGTACCACGGCATCGCTATTTAGTTCGAAGACAGCGGAGAAGCATAATTTTTCCTCGTCGGGACGTAAAGAGCATATTTGGTTGCAAAGTCGCTCGGGAAGCATCGGTATCGTACGGTCTACCAGATAAACGGAAGTCGCACGGCTTTGTGCCTCTTTATCGATGACACCGTCCGTTTTCACATAATGTGTTACGTCGGCGATATGTACGCCAACCTCCCAGTTCCCGTTATCCAAACGGCGTGCGGAAAGGGCGTCGTCGAAGTCTTTCGCGTCCTTCGGGTCGATCGTGAAGGTTGTTATCCCCCGGAAATCCTCCCGGTTCTCAATTTCCTCCGGAGAGATCGCTTCCGGGATCTTATCCGCCGCTTTGATCGCTTCCGGGATCTTATCCGCCGCTTTCTCTACCGAGGAAGGATATTTGTAAGGCAATCCGAATTCGGCAAGGATCGCATGCATCTCGGCGGTATTCTGTCCGGCGATACCTAATATATCGATGACCTCACCCAGTGGATTCTTGGCTTCATCCGGCCATTCCACGATACGTACGATCGCTTTGTCGCCGTTCTTGCCCCCTTTCAGTTTATCCTTAGGGATGAAAATATCGTTAGCCAACGTCTTGTTTTCCGTAATCAAGAAGGCAAAGCCTTTAGCTACTTGAAGTTTACCTACGAAAGTACGCTCCTTGCTCTCAAGGATTTCCACGACCTCACCTTCCGGCTCAGCACCTTTACGTTTGGCGAAAAGCTGTACTTTTACTTTGTCTCCATCCATGGCATGCCCGGAATTACGTTCAGCGATAAATACCGGCGTACCTCCGTCTTCAGGGATGAAAGAATTCTTTCCATTGCTGCGGCGTGCGAAAGTTCCTACGGCTAGGGTTCCCAATCCGTTGAGACGGTAACGGCCACGGTCGATCTCGGTGATGATATCCTCGGCGGACAAGTCATACAGGATGTCTACCACCTGCAATTTCTGCACTTGGTTCTCGACTCCGATGATCTTGCTGATTTGTTTATAGTTGAAAGGTTCCTTGGGAGCGGATTGGAAAACGGAAATGATGGCTTGGATCATCGCTTCTTTTTTCATACGTTTACCAACACCCTTTTCCTTTTTTCCTTTTTTCTCCTTATTGTTATCTTTTTTTGCTGGTCTATTCTTTGCCATTCTGTATAATTATTTGCATTTGTTTTTGTGGAGACGGGGCACACCTCGTCTTTTGCACGCCATGTCTACAAAGGAAACAATTTAAATTGATATTTGGTTGACAATTGTGTTAATTAGATTTATTAAGCTCGCGGATTCTTAATGGAAACAATTCGCCGGCACCCCTTTCGCTCCGGGCTTGCAACAGAATACGCTACCGCTTAGTGGATATTCCTCAAGCTGTTCCTTGCTTAATCCGGCACGGGCGGTCGTTATATAAAGCGTGTCGAGCTTATCCCCTCCAAAAGCGCATGACGCTACGTGGGGGGCCGGCACGACAATTTTTGTCAACAGATCGCCGGTATAGGGATTGTAACAATAAACACCGCCACCTCCCCATTGAGCCACCCAAAGGTTGTCGTTGCAATCTATCGTCATTCCATCCGGGGAGCCGGTGCCCTCGGGTATATTTACGGCTACGCCATCGTACAATATGTCACCGGAGCTATCGTCATACCGGAAACGTATGATCTTACGGGTAGGTGTGTCGTTGTAATACATGTATTTCTTGTTGGCGGACCATACGATCCCATTGGAGATCGTGACTTTTGTCAACTTTGTTTCGACGGTTCCGTCTGCCCATACACAATAAAGGCTGGCAGCCCCTTTAGGTGCGCCAAATCCCATGGTGCCGATCCATAAGCGTCCGGACGGGTCGCATTTCCCATCGTTGCAACGAATCTTCCCGTTATTGTCCGGGATTGGGGCGATAGATGTCGTGTTCCCATCTGTTAGGTTTACACGTATGATCTCGTTTTGTAAAGCGACGACTACCGTACTGTCCGTTTCCGGTACGACGGTAGAGACCATGCGGTCGAACTGCCATGAACGGCAGTTTTGCAAGTCCGGTATATACTCATATAACGTCTTTCCTTCAATATCTACCCAGAAAAGTGTATTGCGATCGGGATGCCAAATCGATCCCTCCCCTGTAGTAGCTTCCGCCCGAAACGCTAGATCGGGGCTGATTATAATAGGATCGTTTATACAAGAGGTTCCTTCAAACATGATAAATGCCAATATTAATTTAATAACTATTTTTTTCATGGTATGCTATGAATCTGAGTTTACAAAGGTATAAATTTGTTTTATAATGCCATGATAAAAGATTATTTATGTAACTTTGCCGCTTAAATAAAATTACCGATGAGCGTAGAGATAAGAGAAGTTACCAGTAAGAAGGAGCTTAAGAAGTTTGTCAAGTTCAATATCGAATTATACAAGGGTAATCCCTATCACGTACCGGGTTTAATAGAGGAAGAGATGATGACGCTGGATAAGAAGAAAAATCCGGCGTTCGAGGTGTGCGACGCTATTTACTTCCTTGCCTATAAGGACGGGAAGGTGGTAGGCCGTATCGCCGGTATGGTGAATCGCCCGAGTAACGAGGCTTGGGGACAGAAACGTGCCCGCTTTGGTTTCGTTGATTTTATTGATGATGACGAGGTGGTTGATGCCCTTTTCGGCGCTGTCGAGAAATGGGCCCGCGAACAAGGCATGGAGGAGATCCACGGTCCGATGGGCTTTACCGATATGGATCACGAGGGTATGTTGATCGAGGGTTTCGATCAGATCGGTACGATGGCTACAATTTATAATTATCCCTATTACCCCAAGCAAGTGGAGCGTATCGGATACGGAAAGGATCAAGATTGGCATGAATTTAAGATCTATATACCGGATGGCGTTCCCGAGAAGCATTTGCGTATCGGCGAGATCGTGAAGAAGAAATACGGATTGAAGGTGCTGAAGTTCAAGAACGCTAAGGAGATTATGCCTTACGCCCGTCCGGTATTCCATACATTGAATGCGGCTTTCGCTCCCTTGTATGGTTTCGCGCAATTGACCGAGAAGCAGATCGATTATTATATCAATATGTATATCCCTATGCTGCGTTATGATTTGGTAACGCTGATCGTAAGGGAAGAGGATAATGCGGTGGTTGGCTTTGGCATCTCCCTGCCCAACCTATCGAGAGCCTTACAAAAGGCTCGTGGGCATATGTTACCCTTCGGGTGGATTCATTTGCTGAAAGCGTTGAAGAGCAAACCGAAAGTAATCGACCTGTATTTGACAGGAGTCTTGCCGGAATATCAAAGTAAAGGCGTGAACGCTTTATTATTTAATGACTTGATTCCGGTCTATAAGCGTATCGGTGCCGTTTACGCCGAGAGTAACCCGGAGCTGGAAACGAATAGCGCCGTACAAGCGCAATGGGATTATTTCAAGCGAGAGCATCATAAATCAAGAAGAGCGTATATTAAAAAGTTATAAGAGATATGGATGAGCTGAATTCAACGATACAACAACCTACGGAATATAACGATGATGACATCAAGACACTGGACTGGATGGAGCATATCCGCCGGCGTCCCGGTATGTATATCGGAAAACTGGGGGACGGTAGCTATGCCGATGATGGTATCTATGTGTTGTTGAAGGAGGTGCTGGATAACTCTATCGACGAGTACATGATGGGGTACGGCAAAAGTATCGAGGTGACTATCGAGGAAGGTACGGTAGCCGTGCGGGATTATGGCCGTGGTGTCCCTCTGGGTAAGGTCGTGGATGTGTCTAGCAAGATGAATACCGGCGCTAAATACGATAGCAAGGCGTTTAAGAAATCCGTGGGTTTGAATGGTGTGGGTATCAAGGCGGTGAATGCCTTGAGTAGTTATTTCTTGATAACCAGCTACCGTGACGGAGAGTGTAAGCGGGTGGAATATAGTAAGGCGATCGTCACGGAGGAATCGGATATCCAACCGACCGGGGAGGCGAACGGTACGCAGGTGTTTTTTGTCCCGGATCGGGAGATCTTTAAGGATTATCATTATAAGGACGAGTTTATCGAGGGGCTATTAAAGAACTATGTCTTCTTGAACTCGGGACTTTCCATTATTTACAACGGCAAGCGTTTCTATTCCCGCAACGGTCTGGTGGATTTGTTGAACGAGAATATGACCACCGAGCCTCTTTACCCGATCATCCACCTGAAAGGGGAGGATATAGAGGTGGTTATCACGCATAGCAACCAATATGGAGAGGAATATTATTCGTTCGTGAACGGCCAGCATACCACCCAAGGCGGTACGCACCTTTCTGCTTTCAAGGAGTCTATAGGCCGTGTCATCAAGGAATATTACAATAAGAATTTCGAGTATTCGGATATTCGTGCGGGTATCGTGGCCGCTATCAGCATAAAAGTGGAGGAGCCTGTATTCGAGAGCCAGACAAAGACCAAGCTCGGTTCGAAAGATATAGGACCGGACGGCCCTACGGTAGCGAAGTTTATCGGTGATTTCATCAAGAATGACCTGGATAACTATTTGCATAAGAATATGGAGACTTCGGAGCTTTTGCTGAAGAAGATCTTGGAGTCCGAGAAAGAGCGCAAGGCGATCGCCGGTGTTACGAAGCTGGCCCGCGAGCGTGCGAAGAAAGCGAATTTACATAATAAGAAACTAAGGGATTGCCGGATTCACCTGACCGACTCGAAAGGGGATTTGCTAGAGGAAAGCAGTATCTTTATCACGGAGGGTGACTCGGCTAGCGGTTCTATCACGAAGAGCCGTAACCCGAATTACCAAGCTGTATTTAGTTTGAGGGGTAAGCCTTTGAATAGTTATGGCTTGACAAAGAAGATCGTTTACGAGAACGAGGAGTTTAACTTGCTTCAAGCGGCCTTGAATATTGAGGATGGCTTGGAAGGTTTGCGGTATAATAAGGTGATTATCGCGACAGATGCCGATGTGGACGGGATGCATATCCGTTTATTGTTGATTACCTTCTTCTTGCAATTCTTCCCCGATTTGATTAAGCGTAATCATGTTTATATCTTGCAAACCCCGTTATTCCGGGTACGTAACCGGCAGAAGACGTGGTATTGTTATTCAGAGGAGGAACGCTTGGCTGCCATAGCCGCTGCCGGGAAGAATCCGGAGATCACCCGATTCAAAGGTCTGGGAGAGATCTCTCCCGATGAGTTCAAGCATTTTATCGGCAAGGATATACGCCTTGATCCGGTGACAATGAAGAAAGAGGACCTCGTGAAAGATATGCTCGAGTTCTATATGGGGAAGAATACCATGGAGCGACAGAACTTTATTATCGATAACTTAGTGGTTGAAGAAGATGTCATCAATTGAAAATAAACGTATTGCGCTTTTTCCCGGTACCTTCGATCCTTTTACGATCGGGCATCAATCCTTGGTAAGGCGTGGGTTGGAACTGGTGGACGAGATCGTGATCTCGATCGGTATCAACGATAAGAAGCTTACCTATTTCTCCTTGGAGAAGCGGATGGAAGCGATCTGGAATCTATACAAGGATAATCCAAGGGTGAAAGTCATGTCATATAATCAATTGACGGTGGATTTCGCTAAAGAGGTTGGAGCCGGCTTTATCTTAAGAGGAATCCGTACGGTCAATGATTTTGAATATGAGAAGACGATCGCGGACGTGAATCGTAAGTTGACGGGTATCGAGACTTTTATCTTGTTTACGGAACCGGAGCATACGCATATTAGCTCAAGTATTGTCCGTGAGTTGTTACGCTACGGCAAAGACATTTCCCAATTCGTCCCTAAAGAGACGAGATTGTATTGAAAATTATGAAACGAATATATCTGATGAAAAGAATCGTCTTATCCCTGCTGATCGTTCTAGGTGTGTTTACCGGAGCGACAGCGCAAAAAGCGAATATGGATGCCCGGAAGCTCCAATTGGCTTTATTCGCCATCTCTAATCTATATGTCGACTCTACTAGCGAGACGAAGTTGGTGGAAGACGCTATAGTCGGCATGTTGGATAAGCTAGACCCTCATTCCAATTATATGGACCCGGAGGAGACGAAAGAGATGACCGAGCCTTTACAAGGCAATTTCGATGGTATCGGCATACAGTTCAATGTGTTGACGGATACGCTTTACGTGATTCAGGTAATCCCCGGAGGTCCCTCTGAGAAGGTGGGGTTGATGGCGGGCGACCGTATTATCCAAGTAGACGATACCTTGATCGCCGGCGTGAAGATGAAGACTACCGATATCATGAAGAAACTACGCGGACCGAAAGGTACCGAGGTGCGTGTGAAAGTAAAGCGAGGCAAGTCGCCGGAATTGATGGATTTCAAGATCGTTCGCGGTAAGATTCCCGTGTATAGTCTGGATGCCGCTTATATGGCGGATAAGAATACTGGTTATATTAAGTTGAACCGTTTCGCCGCTTCTTCCGCCGATGAATTCAGGGAGGCGTTGGAGAAGCTCCGGAAACAGGGCATGAAGAACTTGATTCTGGATTTGCAGGGAAATGGCGGGGGATATTTGAATATCGCCATAGAGTTAGCGGATGAGTTCTTGGATAAAAACCGGTTGATCGTTTATACGAAAGGGAGTAAGCAACCTCGTGAGGAGGCGAACTCTACCGCTCGTGGACAATTCCAAGAGGGACGTTTGGTCGTTCTGGTGGACGAGTCCTCGGCTTCGGCCAGCGAGATCGTCTCCGGCGCTATTCAAGATTGGGACCGTGGAGTGATCGTAGGTCGCCGTACCTTTGGTAAAGGTTTGGTACAGAAACCGATTCCCCTGCCGGATGGTTCCATGATTCGTTTGACGGTTTCCCGTTACTATACACCCACCGGACGTTGTATACAAAAGCCTTACGAGAACGGGAAGATCGAGGAGTACCACCATGATCTGATCGACCGTTATAACCGGGGGGAGTTGATGAGTGCCGATAGCATTCATTTCCCGGATTCAATGAGGTATAACACCTTGGTTTCCGAGCGTACCGTATATGGAGGTGGAGGTATTATGCCGGACGTGTTCATTCCGGTAGATACGGCCCGTTATACGGATTATCACCGGAAACTGGTAGCTTCCGGTTTAGTCAATCGGGTGTCCATGAATTATCTGGATCGTAATCGGAACCAGATGATGGCTAAATATCCGAAATTCCAGCAGTATAAGCAAGGTTTCGTGGTCGGAGAGGATATCATGGAGGAGCTTCTTAAGATGGCCGGCGATGAGAAGATTGAGTTTGAGGAAGAGCAATATAATCGTTCGAAGCCGTTGATCATGCTTCAGATCAAGGCGCTTATCGCACGGGATCTCTATGATATGGCGCAGTACTTCCAGATTATCAATGATGATAATCCAAGTTACCAGAAAGCGCTTCAGATTATTAATAATAAAGAAACTTACAATAGGCTTTTAGGACGTTAGCCAACGTAAACTGATAAGGGTATGTATTGGACGCTTTTTCTGACATTCGTGAAAATCGGTATGTTTACCATCGGAGGTGGTTACGCCATGTTGCCGCTTATCCAGCGGGATGTGGTAGACCGGGGGTGGATGACGAAAGAGGACTTTATCGACGTTTTCTCCGTGGCCCAATCGTTGCCGGGTATTTTCGCCGTGAATATAGCGATCTTCGTGGGTTATAAACTGAAGAAGACATGGGGCGGTTTTGTTTGTGCCTTGGGCACGATTCTCCCTTCTTTTGTAATCATGCTCTTGATCGCGTTATTCTTTACGCAGGTAAAGGATAATGTATGGGTGGAGAAGGCGTTTATGGGATTGCGTCCGGCGGTGGTCGCCTTGATCGCCGTGCCTTGTCTGACAACCGCACGTTCTATCAAGTTGAGTTACGTGCAAATGATCATACCTGTCGGGGCGGCATTGCTGATCTGGATGGGTGGGGTGTCTCCCGCTTGGATTATCTTGGCGGCTATAGCCGGAGGTTTGGTGTATGGTTTAAATAAGAAGGGCTGATATGATTTGGTTACAATTATTATATGTATATCTGAAGATCGGTATATTGGGCTTTGGTGGTGGGTATGCGATGTTATCCTTGATACAAGCCGACGTGGTGGACCGCTATGGTTGGATTTCCTTGCAGGAGTTTACCGATATTGTCGCTATCTCTCAAATGACACCCGGACCGATCGGTATCAATAGCGCCACCTATATAGGGTATACGGCGGTGCATAATGCGGGGTATTCGGAGACGATGAGTATCCTAGGGGGAGACGATGAGTATCCTAGGGTCTTGCCTGACGACATTTGCGGTATGTCTGCCTTCTTTCTTATTGGTCCTTCTGATCTCTTATTTCTTCGCTAAGTTTCGGAATAATAAATATGTAGAGGCGGCTTTCCTTGGATTACGCCCGGCTACGGTGGGACTGATCGCTGCCGCTGCCTTGCTATTAATGAATAAAGAGAACTTCATCGACTACAAGAGCTTCTTGATCTTTGGTGCCGC
>OCPX01002834.1_pt1 | contig 10249 bp, 8 predicted proteins | sample 1538771 | NCBI WGS metagenome assembly OCPX01 (sample SAMN04571725, study PRJEB22368) | human gut metagenome | biome: human gut; material: stool | host: Homo sapiens | place: Luxembourg | collected 2012-11-01 | reverse complement strand
CAGGCCGACATGGGAGGCCGAGGAGCTGTCGCCGCCGTCGGTTCCGTAGAAGAACACGAGGTCGCCCGGCTGGAGATCGCCCTTCGAGATGGGCGTACCGTAGCTCAGCTGACGGTTCGCGCCGTGGGGCAGGCTGTAGCCGAACTGTGCGTAGACGTACATCGTGAAGCCGGAGCAGTCGAACCCGCTGGGGGATGCGCCGCCGTAGACATAGCGGACGCCGAGATAGCGCTCGCCCTCAGCAACGAGATCCGCACCGGTGCCGCTGCCGCCGCTCGGAAGCGACGTGCTGCCCTTGCTGCTGCTCGAAGAGGACGAGCTGCCCTTGCTGCTGCTCGAAGAGGACGAGCTGCCGGAGGTAGTCGTCGTGACGGGCGTGGGCTTGGAGTCCGTGAGCGTCAGATAGTCGCCGGACATGAAGCCGGTGCTGCCGTTGTAGGAGACGTGGAACCAGCCGTTTTCAAAGCCGCTCACGTCCACATAGCTGCCGGAGGAGACGCTGGTGACGCGTCCGGCGCCGGCATCCGGCGCGGAACGCATATTCAGCGAATCGGCCAGCACGAGCGCGTAGCAGGAGAAGCCCTCCGTTGCCTCGGAAACGGTGAGGTAATCGGCGGCGATGTAGCCGCCCTTGCCGCCGTAGTCGATGCGGTACCAGCCGTCTGCCGCGCCCATCACACATACGGCTGCGCCGCGGTCAAGCGTGGAGACGATGGAGCAGTCGGTGTTCGGCTCGCTGCGCATGCGCACGCCGGAGCCGACGACAAGACCCACCGCGAGTACGGACGTGCTCGACTCGGGCAGTGTCTCGGTGAGCAGCTGTGAGGGATCGTGTCCCTCAGCGAGGGTGACAAAGGCGGAGGCAACATAGCCGGTCAGATCGCCGGTCTGCACCTGATACCAGCCGTCGAACACATCGAGCACGGTCAGAACCGTCCCGCGCGAGAGCTCGGCGAGTACCTCGGAATCGGTGCTCATCTCAGCGCGCAGATTCACGCCGGAGCCGTTAATGATGGCGAGCTGGCTGTCCTGCTCGACGGGATCGTCCTCCAGTGACGTCTCGGCCGCGATCTGCTCCTCGGTCATGGGATCGTCCACGCGGATGGGCGCGCCGTTGAGCGTCAGCTCGTCGCTGCGGACATAGCCCTCCTTTTCGCCGAAGATGACGCGGAACCAGCCGCTCTCGAAGCCCGTGACCTCGAGCGAGACGTAGCGGTCGGCGGAGCCGATACCCGCGGCGGTCAGCTCGGGCGCGCTGCGCACGACGGCGGTGCCCGCCGTGACGGAGCCGGTCGTCTCGAGATCATCGGCGGTGGGGGAGACCTCCAGCTCGGAGACGGGGAGGTAGCCGTATTGATCGTTGTAATTGATGTGGTACCAGTCGCCGCTCTGGCCGAGGACGGCGACGTCCGTTCCGGCGGTGAGCTGCGCGAGCTCGGCGGCGTCCGACTCCGGGCCGGTGCGCATGGTGCTCTGCGCCGCGGTGACGGCGCCGACACCGATGGCGCGCTGCCCGGCGAAGACCGACGTCGCCAGCAGGGACGCCAGCACGGCCACGGCCAGAACCACGGACAGAATTTTTCTGCTGGGCGTTTTCATGTGGTGCTTCCTTTCTCGTTCGTGCAGGGGGGATTATTTACCGGACAGCGCACGCTCGAGCCAGATACAGCCGACGTCCATTGCCGCATAGAGATTGTCCTTCTCGGACCTCTTGACCACCCGGTCGCGGGACTTCAGATCCGGATCCGTCAGCTGCAGCTGCACGGAGACGCGGGTCGCCACGTCCATGTCCTTCTCTTTCTTCGTGTCGAGGATCTGGAGCAGGACAATGTATTTGTCCGCCATGCTGCCGTAGTAGATCAGATTGTCGACGCGGCGCAGGGGGTGGTTTTTATAGACAAGGCCTTCGCCTTTTTTCGTTTCTGCCATGAAAAACTCTCCTTTACAATTTAAATATGTAACCAAATTGTAACACAGTGCGGACGTTCTGTCAATTCCGCGCCTATGAACAAACTATGAACGGCGAAAAGCCGCGGTTTAGGCCGGTTTGCGCTTGAAAAAACGCGGCTTGCCTGCTATACTAAATTAGTTATCGTATGGAATGAGGTGAAGTGCGTGTACCTGAAGGCACTGGAAATCCAGGGGTTCAAATCCTTTCCGGACAAGACTGTTCTCAACTTCGGCGAGGATATCACGGCCATCGTCGGGCCGAATGGCTCCGGCAAGTCGAACATCTCCGACGCCATCCGCTGGGTCATGGGCGAGCAGAACAGCCGCCAGCTCCGCGGCGCGAAGATGGAGGACGTGATCTTCGGCGGCACGGAGAAGCGCAGCCAGATGGGCTTTGCGCAGGTGACGCTCGTGATCGACAACACCGAGCACATTTTTCCCACCCGCGACGAGGCGGAGGTCGCCGTGACGCGGCGGTACTACCGCTCGGGCGAGTCGGAGTACTATATCAACCGCCAGTCGGTGCGTCTCAAGGACGTCAACGAGCTCTTCATGGACACGGGCATGGGCCGCGAGGGCTATTCCATCATCGGACAGGGCAAGATCGACGAGATCCTGTCCGTCAAGAGCGGCGAGCGCCGCGAGGTCTTTGAGGAGGCGGCGGGCATCAGCAAATACCGCCACCGCAAGGAGGAATCTGAGCGCAAGCTCGAGCGCACGCAGGAAAACCTCGTGCGCATCAACGACAAGATCGCCGAGCTGGAGCTGCAGGTCGAGCCGCTGCGCAGACAGGCGGAGACGGCGAAGAAATACCTCGTCCTGCGCGACGAGCTGCGCGTGCTGGAGATTTCCGTCTGGCTCGAGAACCTGCAGGCGCTCAAGACCGGCGCGCTGAAGCTGCGCACGGACTTCGAGGCGGCGCAGGCGGACAAGAACCGGGCGCAGGATGCGCTCGACGCGGTCTATGCCGCGGCGGAGGACTGCGCCGAGCAGATGCGCGCGTGCGACGTGCGGGCCGAGGGGCTGCGCAGCGAGATGGGCGCGCTCGAGAGTCAGGCCGCGGAGCAGGAATCGGAGATCGCCGTGCTGCGCACGGGCGTCGCGCACAACGAGGAGTCGCTCGAGCGGCTCGCGCGCGAGATGGAGGATTCGCAGGGCCGCGCCGATGGGCTGCAGAGCCAGATGGACGCGCTCGAGCGCCGCGCGGCGGAGATCGAGAGGCAGACGCAGCAGATGCAGACGGAGCTTGACGGATGGCTCGCCGGCGCGCAGGAACTGGCGCAGCAGGCGGGCAGCGCCGCGCAGGAGGCGGAAGCGCTCCGCGCGAAGGAAGCGCTCAGCGCGTCCGCGGCCGCGGATGCGCGCGCCGAGCTCTCCGCGCTGCAGGCGGGCATGGACGCGGCGCTCGCGCGCCGCACGGCCATCGGGCAGGAGCTCGCTGCAGCGGAGGAAAAGCTGGAGCAGGCGCAGCACGAAGCGAAGGAGAACCGCCATGCCCTGCGCGAGGCGCAGGAGGACGAGCAGGCCGCCGCGAATATCATTCAGGGGCACAGCCTGCGCATGGAGGGCCGCAGGCGCCGCGCCGACGAGACGCAGCAGGAGAAGCTGCGGCTGACGATGGCGCTCAAGACGCTGACCGATCGGATCGCCCTGCTCGGCGAGATGGAGAAGGAGTACGAGGGCTTTTCCCGCGCGGTGAAGCTCGTGATGCGCGCCGCCGAAAAGGGCGCGCTGCGCGGGATCCGCGGCCCGGTGGCGAGCCTGATGGAGACGGATCCGGCCTATACCGTCGCGCTGGAGATTGCGCTCGGCGGCGGGCTGCAGAATATCGTCGTCGGGAGCGAAAGCGACGCGAAGAGCGCTATCGCGCTCTTAAAGCAGCGCGACGGCGGCCGCGCGACGTTCCTCCCGGTGAGCACCGTGCGCGGAAATGCCCTGCGCGAGCAGGGACTGGAGCAGGAGACGGGCTTTGTCGGCATCGCGAGCCGCCTTGTGCGCTATGACCGGCAGTATGACGGCATTTTCCAGAACCTGCTGGGGCGGACGGTCGTGGTCGAGGACATCGACTGCGGCATCGCCATCGCCCGGCGGTACGGGCACCGCTTCCGCATCGTGACGCTGGACGGACAGGTCATCCATGCCGGCGGCTCGATGACCGGCGGCAGCGTCAGCCGCAGCGCGGGCGTCCTGTCGCGCGCGACGGAGCTCGCGGCCCTGCGCGAAAAGCAGGGCGGGCTTGAGCAGCAGCTGCATCAGGCGGAGGAGCGCGCGGCGGAGACGGCGCGCGACCTGAAGAAGGCGCAGTATGAGCTCGACGTCGCCAAGGAGCAGCAGCGCCAGGCCGAGAGCCGCATGCTGACGCTCGAGGGGCGCAAGAACCACTACGACGTGCTGACCGAGAGCCTGGAGGCGAGTTGCGGGAGCCTGCGCGCCGAGGCGGAGACGATCACCGCGCGCACCGCGGCCGACCGGACCCGCGCGCAGAGTGCGCAGGAGACGATCGACCGCTGCGAGCGGGAGGTGCAGGCGCTGCGCGCCGAGACGGGCGAGAAGCTCGCCGGACAGTCGGAGCTGCTGACGCGCAGCGGCGACCTGTCGCAGAAGATTACGGAGCATAAATCCGCGCTGGCGGCACTGCAGGCCGAGCGCGAGAGCGCCCTGCGCAGCCGGGAGGATCTGGCGGCGCTGCGGGCGGATATGGAGGCCGACCGCGCCGGGCGCGGGGAGCTGGCGGAGAAGTTCCGCCGCTCGAACGAGGACGCGCAGGCCGAGATTGCGCGCCGCACGGAGCAGGCGCAGGCGCTGCACGCCGCGGCGCAGGAGAAGCAGGCGGCGCTCGACGCGCTCTCACAGGAGAAGCTGGCGCTCGAGGCCAGGCGCACCGCGACCGAGCGCGAGAGCCGCGAGGCAAACGACACGCTGCTCGCCAGCGAGCGCGAGGTGAGCCGCCTGGAGCAGAAGCTGAACGCCTCTGCCATGGAGGAAAAGCAGATCCTCGACCGGCTCTGGGAGCGCTATGAGCTGAGCCATTCCGAGGCGCAGGCGCAGCGCGTGGAGTTGGAGAGCGTCCCGAAGGCGACGCGCCGCATCGCGGAGCTCACCCGCGATATCAAGGCTCTCGGCACGCCGAATATCGGCGCGATCGAGGAGTTCGAGCGCGTGAACACGCGCTATACCTACCTCTCCGAGCAGCGCACGGACGTCGAGCGCGCCATGGGCGAGCTGACGGGCGTGATCGACGAGCTGACCGACCAGATGACGAAGATCTTCGCCGAACAGTTCCGGCTGCTCAACGAGACGTTTCAGGAGACGTTTCTCGAGCTCTTCGGCGGCGGCAAGGCGCGGCTCGAGCTCGAGGATGAAAGCGACATCCTCGGCTGCGGCATCGAGATCAAGGTGCAGCCGCCGGGCAAGCAGCTCAAGACGATCACGCTTCTCTCCGGCGGAGAGAAGGCGTTCGTGGCGATTGCACTGTATTTCGCCATTTTGAAGGTACATCCCACGCCGTTCTGCGTGATGGACGAGATCGAGGCAGCGCTTGACGAGAGCAACGTCGTGCGCTATGCGCGCTATATGCGCCGCATCGCGGGCAAGACGCAGTTCATCGTCATCACCCACCGCCGCGGCACGATGGAGGAGGCCGACGTCCTGTACGGCGTGACGATGCAGGAGCGCGGTATCTCCAAGGTGCTGACCATCAACCTCAACGACATGGCAAAGGAACTGAAGATCAAGTAAGGAGGCAGGTATGGGACTGTTCAAGAAGATTAAGGAAGCATGGCTCGCGTCGATGAGCTTCGATAACCTCGACGACGCGTTTTATGAGGAGTTGGAGGAGGCGCTAATCCTCGCGGACGTCGGCGTGGAGACGGCGTCGGACGCAGTGCATCAGCTGCGAAAGCGCGTGTACCAGAAGCTGCTGACCCGCGCGGACGAGGTGAAGGAGGCGCTGCGCGACATCCTCGCCGAGAAGCTCGACGTGGGCGAGACGGCCCTCAACCTCAGCACGCAGCCGAGCGTCATCCTCGTCATCGGCGTCAACGGTGTGGGCAAGACCACGACCATCGGCAAGCTCGCCAAGCGCCTGAAGGCCGAGGGCAGGAAGGTGCTGCTCTGCGCGGGCGATACGTTCCGCGCCGCCGCGGCCGACCAGCTCGAGATCTGGGCGGAGCGCGCGGGCGTCGACATCGTGCGCCAGCACGAGGGCGCCGACCCCGGCGCGGTGCTCTTTGACGCGCTGCAGGCCGCCAAGGCGCGCGGCAGCGACGTCGTCATCTGCGACACGGCGGGCCGCCTGCACAACAAGCAGAACCTCATGAACGAGCTGGCCAAGCTCCGCAAGATCATCGACCGCGAGGTGCCGGACGCCGCGAAGGAGACGCTCCTCGTCCTCGACGCGACGACGGGGCAGAACGGCCTCATTCAGGCGCGTACCTTCAAGGAGACGGCGGGGCTGACGGGCATCGTCCTGACGAAGATGGACGGAACGGCCAAGGGCGGCATCGTCATCGCCATCGCGCAGGAGCTGCAGACGCCGGTGAAGTTCGTCGGCGTCGGCGAGGGGGCGGACGATCTGCGCCCGTTCGACGCGCGCGAGTTTTTGCAGGAGCTGTTTTAACGGAAGAAAGGAGCGGCCAGGATGAAACGTGCAGACGGAAGAAGCTGCGACGAGATGCGCCCCGTGCGCATCACAACGGATTTTGTAAAGTTCCCCGAGGGGAGCGCGCTCATCGAGTGCGGCGACACGAAAGTGCTCTGCTGCGCATCGGTGGAGGAGCGCACGCCGCCGCATGTGAAGCCCGGCCACGGCTGGGTCACGGCGGAGTATTCCATGCTGCCCCGCGCGAACCGCGAGCGCTCGCGCCGCGACATAGATAAGCTCAAGCTCGCCGGGCGCAGCGCGGAGATCCAGCGCCTGATCGGCCGGAGCCTGCGTGCCGCCGTCGACATGGAGGCGCTCGGCGAGCGGACGATCACGATCGACTGCGACGTGCTGCAGGGCGACGGAGGCACGCGTACCGCCTCGGTCACGGGCGGCTTCGTGGCGCTGGCGCTTGCATGCCGGAAGCTCGTGGAGCAGGGCGCGGTGGAGAGAAACCCCATCCGCGGCTTTGCCGCCGGCATCAGCGCGGGCATTGTGGACGACACGCCCATGCTCGACCTGCAGTACAGCGAGGACAGCCGCGCGCAGGTCGACCTCAACTGCGTCATGGACGAGCGCGGCGGGATCATCGAGCTGCAGGGTACCGGCGAAGGCCGCGCCTTCACCCCGGAGGAGCAGCAGGCGCTGGTGCACCTGTGCGCCAAGGGCTGCGGCGAACTGATCACGCTGCAGAAGAAAGCGCTGGGGGTGGGCGAATGAGCCCGCAGATTCTGGAGGCGAGTATGTTGATCCTCTTCGGATGCTCGTGGCCGGTGAATATAGCCAAATCCGTCCGCGCGGGAACCGCCCGCGGCAAGAGTATCCTCTATGAGCTGATTGTCTGCGCGGGCTATGTGTGCGGCATCGCGGGGAAGTTCCTCAGTGCACAGACAGGCTGGGTCGTCTATATTTACATACTGGATCTGATGATGGTGCTGACGGACGTTGCACTCACGCTGCGCAACCGGTATCTGGACCGTCTGGCGGATGAACGGATGAGGAGGGAACACGCATGAAATTTGTATTGGCATCCCACAACAAGGGGAAGCTCGCCGAGATGCAGCGCATCCTCGGCCAGCTCGGCGTGGAGGTGGTGCTGCAGTCCGACCTCGGCCTTGCGCTCGAGCCGGAGGAGAACGGCACGACCTTCGCCGAAAACGCGATGATCAAAGCCAAAGCCGTCATGCAGGCCTCCGGTCTGCCCGCGATCGCGGACGACTCGGGTCTGTGCGTCGACGCACTCGGCGGCGCGCCGGGGATCTACTCCGCGCGCTACGGCGGGCTCGACGACGACAAGGCGCGCTATCAGCTCCTGCTGCAGAATCTGCGCGGGGCGATGACGCGCGCGGCGCACTTCCACACGTCGGTCGTATGCTGCTTCCCGGACGGCGATGTGCTGACGGCGGAGGGCGAGTGTGCGGGCACCATCGCCTATGCTCCGCAGGGCGAGGGAGGCTTCGGCTATGACCCGGTGTTCTTCGTACCGCAGCTGCGAAAGACGTTTGCCCAGCTCACGCCCGAGGAGAAAAACGCGATCTCCCACCGCGGAAACGCCCTGCGCGCCTTCGCGGAGAAACTGAAAGAATATATGGAGAAGAACGGATGGAACTGACAAGCAAACAGAGAGCCCAGCTGCGCGGCATGGCCGCCGGCATCGACACCATCGTCCATGTGGGCAAGGACGGCATCGGCGACAACCTCGTCAAGCAGATGAATGACGCGCTCGAGGCGCGCGAGCTCATCAAGGGCCGCGTGCTCGAGAACTCGATGTATACCGCGCGCGAGGCGGCCGAGGAGCTGCGCGTCAAGGCGCGCTGCGAGGTGGTGCAGGTCATTGGCAGCAAGTTCGTCCTCTACCGGATGCAGCATGACAAGTCCCGGCGGAAGATCGAGCTCATGCCGGAGAGGAAGAAGCGCGTATGAGAATCGGCGTATATGGCGGAACCTTCAACCCCATCCACAGGGGACATCTGACGGCGGCGCGCGCGGCGGCGGACGCGCTGGGTCTGGAGAAGGTGCTGCTGATCCCGGATAACCTTCCGCCGCACAAGGCGCTGCCCGCGGGCAGCGCAACGGGCGAGGACAGGCTGGAGATGTGCCGCCTGACGGCAGGTGAGGTGCCGGGCATGGAGGTGCTCGACCTCGAGCTGCGCCGCAGCGGCCCGAGCTACACAAGCGACACGCTCGCAGAGCTCCACGCGCAGTATCCGGACGACGAGCTGTGGCTGCTCGTGGGGTCGGATATGTTCCTGTCGCTGCAGGAGTGGCACGAGCCGGAGAGAATTCTGAGCCTTGCGGGCATCGCGGCCTTTCACCGCACGCGCGGCGACGAGACGGAGCGCTTCGCGCAGCAGAAGGCGAATCTTGAGCAGATCTACGGCGCGCGCGTCGCGCTGCTGGAAAATCCAGACGTTGTGGAGATATCCTCGACGGAGCTGCGCGTGCAGCTCGCGCAGGGGCGGGGGAGGAGCTTTCTCACCGAGGCCGTTTGCGGCTACGTCCTGCGCCGCGGGCTCTACGGTACGCACGCCGACCTCAAGCACCTCACGCCCGAGGAGCTGCGCCCGATCGCGCTGAGCTTTCTCAAGCCCAAGCGCATGCCCCATGTACTCGGCACGGAGCACGAGGCGGCGGTGCTCGCGCGGCGCTACGGCGCGGACGTGACGAGCGCGCGCATCGCGGCGCTGCTGCACGACTGCACGAAGAAGCTCTCTATGGAGGAGCAGCTCGCCCTGTGCGAACAGTACGGCATCGCGCTCGACGAGCTTGAGCGCAAGAACCTCAAGCTCCTGCACGCCAAGACCGGCGCGGCCATCGCGCGCGACCTCTTCGGTGTGAGCGACGAGATCTACTGGGCCATCTATTGGCACACGACCGGCAAGGCGGACATGACGAAGCTGGAGAAGGTCATCTATCTGGCCGACTACATCGAGCCGAGCCGCGATTTCCCCGGCGTGGAGAAGCTGCGCCGCGCCGTGCACGCCGATCTGGAGCACGGCCTGCTCATGGCGCTGGAGGACAGCATCGAGGAGATGCGCCAGCGCGGCAACCCCGTCCACCCCAACACCGTGGAAGCACGAGACTATCTTTTGAGAGGAAAAAACCAATGAAAACACCGAAGGAACTGGCCCTGCTGGCGGCGCGTGCGCTGTCGGACAAGAAGGGCGCGCAGATTCAGGTGCTGGAGATCGGCGACCTGACGACGCTGGCGGATTATTTCGTCCTCGCCACCGGCTCCTCGAACACGCAGATCAACGCCCTCGTCGACAACGTCGAGAAGGTGCTGCACGAGGAGGCAGAGGAGGAGCCGCTGCACCGCGAGGGCTATCGCGGCGGCACGTGGGTGCTGCTGGATTACGGCTGCATCGTCATCCATGTCTTCAACGCCGAGGCCCGCGAGTTCTACGGGCTCGAGCGTCTCTGGCGCGACGGCAAGCCCGTCGACATCTCCGGCGTGATTGAAGAGCATGCGTAAAGTGAGAAAAAGCAGCCAGCGGGAGTGAAGTGACCCCCAAAAGTTAGACAATATTTTGAAGTAAAAATTGTTCAAGCAGCCGAAAGGGCTTGCTGTCTGTGCATTGCAGGCGGCAAGCCCTTTCGCATTGCCTTGATCCTGCGGTTGTTGTAGTAATCCAGATATTCGATCAGTTCCTGCTT
>OCPX01002804.1_pt1 | contig 10322 bp, 7 predicted proteins | sample 1538771 | NCBI WGS metagenome assembly OCPX01 (sample SAMN04571725, study PRJEB22368) | human gut metagenome | biome: human gut; material: stool | host: Homo sapiens | place: Luxembourg | collected 2012-11-01 | reverse complement strand
CGTGCGCAGAAATGAGTGGAAAGAATGCAATATACCTACACAGAACTGGCAGCGTATCTGCTGCTGTACAGCTTTATCGGATGGGCACTGGAGGTTGCCTTTTTTGCAGTAAAAGAAAGAAGATTTTGCAACCGCGGATTTTTCAGTCTGCCCCTTTGTCCGGAATACGGCATAATGATGGATATTCTGATCCTTTTGCTGCCGGAGCAGGGGACAAAATGGCTGCTGCAGTTTCTGACCACTTGGATGGTCGTGTCCGTTGTGGAATATTTTTCCGGAGGGATCGCAGCCAAAATCTGGAAAAAGCATTTGTGGAATTACGAGGATGTGACACTGTTTGGCGGGAAGAAAAAGAGTGTGCTCCTTTCGCTGATCAAGGCAGCAGTTGTGATGACGGCGGTGCTGCTTTTGCATCCTCCGGTCTTTATCCTGTTTTCGATGATTCCGACAATTGTGCTGCGGATCATAGACATAGTCGGCTTTGGGCTGATGGCTGCCGACCTGGTGTCGATTCTGATTGCAGTCAGGAAAAGCAGGAGCCTGACAGAGCTGAAGAAAACCCAGGGGAGACTTCTGCAGGAACAAAAGGAAGTCAAGCAAAAGCTTGGAGGCAAGATCTATCATGCAGTCTGGAAGCGGTTAAATCGTGCATACCCGGAGATGGAAGCTCTGGAGGAGGCAGATCGGGCAGAACGATATGTCTTTGCAAGAGGCGTCTGTGTGGATAAGCTGATCTGGGTATTTATGATCTGTGCATTTCTCGGAGATCTGATCGAAACGCTGTTCTGCAGGGTGACGGGAGGCGTATGGATGAGCCGGTCCAGCGTAATTTACGGCACCTTCAGTATTGTCTGGGGCTTCGGTGCGGTCATTCTGACAGTTGTATTGCAGCGGCTTGCCGGAAAAGAGGATCGTTATATTTTCCTGGCGGGCAGTGTGCTGGGCGGCGTATATGAATATCTGTGCAGCGTATTTACAGAGATTTTTCTCGGGACTACCTTCTGGGATTACAGTGACATGCCCTTTAATATCGGCGGGAGAACCAACCTGCTGTATTGCATTTTCTGGGGACTGTTATCCGTTGTCTGGGTAAAAATTTGTTATCCGACGATCAGTGGATGGATCGAAAAGCTGCCGCCCCTTGGAGCAAAAATTGCGACCTGGGCAGTTATCGTGCTGATGAGCTGCGATGCGGTGATTTCAGCAGGCGCCATGGTACGCTATGTGGAACGGCAGGATAGCGCGGCAGTGCAGGAGAGCAGTGCGGACGCAGGGAATGCCGCAGGCGTAGAAAACGCCGCGAAGGAGGAAAGCGTCGCGGACGCAGGGACTGCCGCGGGCACGGAAAACACCACAGGAACCGTGCGGGCGGAAAAGAAGAGCGTGATCGACACATTTTTTGACATCAATTACCCTGACGAGCGGATTGAGAAGGTGTGGCCGAACATGAAAGTGGAGGTGCAGTAAGGGGACATGGATCTTTTCGATTATATGAGACAGACCAATCAGGAAAAGGAAGCGCCGCTGGCGGCAAGGCTGCGGCCCCGGACGCTGGATGAGGTAGTCGGGCAGCAGCACATTATCGGAAAGGACAAGCTTTTGTACCGTGCGATTCAGGCGGACAAGCTTTCCTCCATCATTTTTTACGGACCGCCCGGAACGGGCAAAACGACTCTTGCGAGGGTGATCGCGAATACGACCAGCGCGGAGTTTATGCAGATCAATGCGACTGTGGCAGGCAAAAAGGATATGGAAGAGGTTGTCGCAAAGGCAAAGGACAACCGTGGAATGTTTGGAAAAAAGACGATCCTGTTCATTGATGAGATCCATCGGTTCAACAAGAGTCAGCAGGACTATCTGCTTCCCTTTGTGGAGGATGGAACCCTGATCCTGATCGGTGCGACGACGGAAAATCCGTATTTTGAGGTAAACGGAGCGCTGCTGTCCCGTTCGGTTATTTTTGAGCTCAAGCCGCTTTCAAAGGAAGATATCGAAGAACTGATCCGACGGGCAGTCTATGATCAGAGAGGAATGGGTGCCTATCAGGCACAGATAGAGCCGGATGCGCTGGAGTTTCTGGCGGATATTGCAGGCGGAGATGCACGTGCGGCATTGAATGCAGTAGAGCTTGGCGTAATGACGACACAGCGCTCAGAGGATGGAAAAATCCATCTGACCCTGGAGGTTGCCCAGGAATGTATTCAAAAACGTGCAGTAAAATACGACAAAACAGGCGATAATCATTACGATACGATTTCGGCATTTATCAAGAGTATGCGGGGCTCCGATCCGGATGCGGCGGTTTATTATCTGGCGCGGATGCTGTATGCCGGGGAAAGCGTGACATTTATCGCCCGCAGGATGATGATCTGTGCGTCGGAGGATGTTGGCAATGCAGATCCGACAGCGCTGCAGGTAGCGGTTTCTGCATCCCTGGCAGCAGAGCGGGTGGGCATGCCGGAGGCGCAGATTATTCTGGCACAGGCGGCGGCCTACATTGCATGCGCGCCGAAAAGCAACGCAGCGGTCAACGCCATTGCGTCTGCAATGAAGACGGTGGAAGAAACCGGAAATCTGGCGATTCCGGTGCATTTGCAGGATGCCCATTATAAAGGAGCAGCAAAATTGGGACACGGAAAAGATTATAAATATGCACACGATTATCCAAACCACTATGTCAGACAGCAGTATTTACCTTATGAGCTGTCCGGAAGAGAGTTTTATCAGCCCGGTGGGATGGGATATGAAGTAAAAATCAAAGAGCACATGCAGCGGATACGCAGGGAAGCGGCTAAGACAGAGCAAAAGCCGCAGGATGGAGAAGAGCAATGAAACAGATACCAAAGCGGGTCATGATCGTGTCCTTTGATGCGGTCGGAGCAAAGGACCTGGAATATTTACAGACCCTGCCGAATTTTCAGCGTTTTTTTGAACAGGCGGCGCTGTGCAGCCATGTAAACAGTGTGTGTCCGTCCCTGACATATCCGGCCCATACATCCATTGTGACAGGGCGGATGCCAAAAAATCACGGGATTGTGAACAACACAAAAATCCAGCCCAACCGGAAGGATCCGGACTGGCTTTATCATCGCAAATGGATCCGCAGCACGACGCTTTATGACGAAGCGAAGAAAAAGGGAATGACGACGGCCGGGCTTTTGTGGCCTGTTGCGGCAGGCAGCAGGATGGACTACTATGTGCCGGAGATTATGGTGACACGCAAATGGCAAAATCAGATCCTGATGAATGCGACGAACGGTCCGTTGTTTTATCAGCTGGATCTGAACAAACGCTTCGGACAGTTGCGAAACGGGATCGCACAGCCTCAGCTGGACAATTTTATTCAGGCATGCGCGCTGGATACGATCTACAAATACAATCCGCAGCTGTTTTTGCTGCATCTGACGGATGTGGATGCGAACAGACATCTCTATGGCGTGGAGAGTAAGGAGGCAAAAGAAGCTCTTAAGCGCCACGATAAGCGTCTGGGCGAGATTGTAAGGGCACTGGAGGAAACCGGAGAGATGGAGAGCACGACGGTCGTGCTTCTGGGGGATCATTATCAGAAGGATGTGGACAAGGTTGCCTTTGTCAATCATGCACTGTGGAAAGCCGGCTTGCTGACGGTCCGCAACGGCAGGATCAAAAGCTGGAAGGCCTATGCCAAAAACTGTGACGGAAGCTGCTATATCTATCTGCATCCGTCTGTAGAAAACAATGCAGAAGTGCAAAAGCGTACAAGAAAAGTGCTGGAGACGCTGAAAGGACGGGAGAATTTTGGAATCGAAAGGATTCTGACCCGGGAAGAGGCAGCAAATATGGGCGCAGACGAAAACTGCTTTCTGATGCTGGAAGCAAAGGAAGGATGGTTTTTTCTGGACGAATGGGAACAGCTGACGGCAGCAGAAAAAGACTGCGCACATGGCATGAAGGGGACCCACGGGTATCTGCCGGGTGAGGCAGACTATCAGACCTTTTTTGCAATGTCGGGATGCAGTGTAAGAGCTGGTGTCCGGGTAGAAAAAAATATCGCGCTCTGGGATGAGGGCGCGACATTGGCAGCACTTTTGGAGATAGACCTCGGAAAAACAGATGGCAGTGTGATCCGGGAGATGCTGCAATAACATACTTTAAAACAGGGCGGTTGTCAGATACTGATAAATCTCCCTGTTATTTTTTTGCCAGTTTTCGCAAATGGAAATTGCGAGCTCTTCTGTAGGAACCGTAAGGCGGATGGTCACCAGGTTGACGTCCTTATCCACTGCAGTCAGCTCTGTTTCGAATTCCCCGTTGACAGCCTTATAGTAGTTGCTCTGGATCGAAGATTCGTTGCGCATTTCCAGTTCATTTTTTTTAAGATATTCGCCGATGTCTGTCTTGATTGCGTCACTGATGCGGTTCTCAAAATAGGAAAGGGTATTGCGGCCCTCCTCTGTGATCTGTAGATGGGTTCGGTTGACCAGTGTTTTGGCAGTGATCAGCCCGGCCTGCGCCAGCTCATTGATAACCTGCTGCAGTGTCAGGTAATTGGTGTATTCTTTTTCCAGAATGAGATCGCTGACCTGCGCCATTGTGAGTGGAAAGGATACCTTGTTGAGCAGATAAAGAACGATCAGTTTATAGAGTGTAAGAGGTTCCTGGTTCATAATTATCCCCTTGTCTGAGATTTCGTTGTTTCATAAGGGCATGCAGCCCGTTTAAGACGTTTCGTTTCGAAAGACTCCACTGGGGCGCGATCAGGAGCTTGCGGGGACCGTCTCCGGTGACCCGGTGGAGGCAGATATCCGGAGAAAGTGCAGCGATACAGCTTGTCAGCAGATCGAGATATTCTTCCTGTGTCAGTACAGGAAGCTTTCCGGCTTCATAAAGCAGGGCAAGATCTGTTCCCTTTAAAATATGGAGAAGCTGCAGCTTGACACCAAAGGGATGCACCTGATTGACGGCACGGATACTCTCTTGTAGGTCGAGCTGGGTTTCCCCGGGGAGTCCGAGGATCAGATGGACGATAAAGGGAAGCCTTCTGGCATGGAGCTTTGCGGCAGCATCATAAAATACGGAGGTCGGATATCCCCGGCGGATCCTTGCTGCAGTGTGGTCATGAATGGACTGCAGACCAAGCTCGATCCAGATAAACCGGTCAGGATACAGCAACCGAAGGCGGTCAAGTCCCTCCAGAATGATATCGGAAAGACAATCCGGGCGCGTCGCAATGGAAATTCCTGCGACCTCCGGAGAGGAAAGTGCTTCTTCATAACAGGAAAGCAGTCTGTCCGGATCACCATAAGTGTTGGTATATGCCTGAAAATAGGCGATCAGAGACGGTTTGCCGGGTTCCGGTGTCCATTTGGAGGACAGAAGTGCCTTGGCCTGATTTAACTGATCTGTTACAGAAAGCTGCCGGGAAGCAGCAAAATCGCCGCTTCCGCCTGCAGAGCAGAAAATGCAGCCTCTTGTATCGAGGGTGCCATCCCGGTTGGGACAGGTACAGCCGATATCCAGTGCAGCCTTGTAAAGCTTCCGTCCGTATGTATTTTTACACCAGGCGTCCAGCGAATAGTAGGGCTTCTGGTGCCAGAGATCAGCGGATGTTTTTCTTGACTGCATCTGCAACAACGTCCGCAACTCTGGGATCGAATGCCTCTGGCATGATATTGTTTTCGTTTAATTCTTCGTCAGAAACGAGGGCTGCGATGGCATTAGCGGCAGCCAGCTTCATTTTATCGGTGATCTGTTTTGCATGTCCTTCCAGAGCACCGCGGAAGATGCCGGGGAATGCGACAACGTTGTTTACCTGGTTCGGGAAATCGCTGCGTCCGGTGCCGACAACGCGTGCCCCTGCTTTTTTTGCGAGATCAGGCATGATCTCAGGAACGGGGTTAGCCATTGCAAACAGGATAGCATCGGAATTCATGGAAGCCACCATCTCTTCCGTCACAATACCTGGAGCGGAAACGCCGACGAAAATATCAGCACCCTTTAAAGCATCTGCAAGGGAACCGGTTTCGTGAGCCAGATTGGTGCGTTTTACCATCTTTTCCTGCATCCAGTTTAAGCCCTCTGCGCCATCGCAGAGAATGCCGGATTTATCGCACATAATGATATTGGAAAAGCCGTAGGTTATCAGCAGGCGGGTGATGGCAACTCCTGCACTTCCTGCGCCGTTTACAACAACGCGGCAGTCTTCCTTTTTCTTACCGACTACCTTTAGGGCATTGATGATGCCGGCGAGTACAACAATAGCAGTTCCGTGCTGGTCATCGTGGAAAACAGGGATATCCAGAGTCTCTTTTAAGCGCTCTTCGATTTCGAAGCAGCGGGGTGCACTGATATCTTCCAGATTGATGCCGCCAAAAGCGGGAGCAAGCCAGGTAACAGCTTTGATGATCTCTTCCGTGTCCTGAGTATCCAGGCAGATGGGAACTGCGTTGACACCGCCGAATTCTTTAAATAAGACAGCCTTGCCTTCCATAACGGGCATAGCGGCCTTCGGACCGATATTGCCGAGTCCCAGTACGGCGGAACCGTCGGAAACAACAGCTACAGTGTTTGCTTTCATCGTATAGGTGTAAGCGGCAGCCGGGTCTTTTGCAATGACCTTACAAGGCTCCGCAACGCCGGGAGTATAGACAAGTGCAAGGTCTTCACGGGTGCGGACGGGTGTTTTGGAAACGGTTTCAAGCTTTCCCTGCAGCTTCGCATGCAGTTCCAGCGCTTTTTCCTGATTTGTCATTTGATTTGCCTGCTTTCTTTTTTATTTAATAAGGAATGATGATGTCGGGGCATACGCGCCATTCGTAGCTCTCTGTATATCATCATATCTGATTTATTTGAGTGAATCAAGGAAAAAATCTTCCTATTCTGTTTTGAGTGTGGTACAATGAGCGAAACAGAAGGAGACGTTTGACTTGTGTCTCCGATGTGTAATAAAATTCACTAAAATGACAGGCACTTTTGATTTCTGACAAAAGACCGCTGTTTCCCGGATCGGGATGTTCTGGCGCATTTCAAAAAGATCGTTTCATGTAGAATTCCGTATGAAAATCAGGGACGAATCACGATGGCAGTAAAAGGAGTAAAGATTGAAAAATAAAAATTTTCAATCGCGAGATTTGTGTCTGCGCGCACTTGACACAAACTCGACATGCGCAAAAAGCGTGCGCAGAAATGAGAGGAAAAAATGATAAGAGAAAAATATGAATCTCTGGCAGTGCATGATCTGAAGGAGATTGCAAAAGCAAGGGGGATAAAAGGACTTTCTACAATGAAAAAGGCGGAAGTCATTGATGCGATGCTGAGGTTGGATGCCCAGGAGAATGCAGAAATCAAAACAGAACGCAGCGTCCCGGAGAACCGCCCGGCAGAGCGCAAGGATGCTCTAAAGAGGGACGCGGCAGAGCGGGAAGATGCTCCGAAGAGGGGCGCAGCAGAGAGCAAGGATGTTCCAGAGAAGGGCGCAGCAGAGCGGGAAGATGTTCCGAAGAGAGGCGCAGCAGAAAAGCAGGATCCTCATGACGGTGGGGCAGAACCGGAGAGCAGAGCAGGGGATCGGGAAGAAAGACGGCAGCAGAGAACAGGAAAGCGCTTCATCAGCAATGGTTCTTATCATAATGGACGGACAGGAAGCCGCGACAACAATGGTACGCGGGAAAATACTGCAGCTGCAGCGCCCCGTGCTGCTGCGCCTGTGGCAGAAGAGGCACAGAACCGTGTGAGCGCGCCTGCACCTCGTTATAATGAGCGCTACAACAGTCCGTATAATCGCGGAACTGCACCGATCCAGAGTCCAGAGGACGACAAGTTCCCGACAGAGCTGGACAGCGGCATCACGGTAAAGGGTATCCTGGAGGTCATGGCTGAGGGCTATGGCTTTATCCGCTCGGATAATTATATGCCGGGAGATAATGATATTTACGTGGCACCCAGCCAGATTCGTCGGTTCAATTTGCGGACAGGCGATATTTTAGAGGGAAATACCAGAGTGCGGACACAGAATGAAAAATTCTCCGCCCTGCTTTATGTCAAGACGATCAATGGTTATACCACAGAGGAAGCATCCAGACGAAGCAACTTTGAAGATATGACGCCGATCTTTCCGAACAGCAGACTGAAAATGGAACGCTTCGGCTGCCCGGTGGCGATGCGGGTCATGGATTTGTTAAGCCCTATCGGTAAAGGACAGAGAGGTATGATTGTGTCCCCGCCGAAGGCTGGTAAGACAACCCTATTAAAAGAAGTGGCCATGTCGGTAAAGAAAAATTATCCGAACCTGCATCTGATCATTCTCCTGATCGATGAACGTCCGGAGGAGGTAACGGACATGAAGGAGACGGTGGCAGGGCCGAATGTTGAAGTGATCTATTCCACGTTTGACGAATTACCGGAACATCATAAACGAGTTTCCGAAATGGTTATTGAGCGTGCAAAGCGTCTGGTCGAGCATAAACAAGACGTTATGATCCTGTTAGACAGTATTACCCGTCTGACCCGTGCCTACAACCTGGTGGTTCCGCCCAGCGGACGTACCCTGTCCGGTGGTATTGACCCGGCGGCATTGCATATGCCGAAGCGCTTTTTTGGTGCAGCCCGCAATATGCGCGAGGGCGGAAGCCTGACGATTCTGGCCACTGCACTGGTGGACACCGGATCCAGGATGGACGATGTCATTTACGAGGAATTTAAAGGAACCGGTAATATGGAGCTTGTGCTGGATCGAAAGCTGTCTGAACGCAGAATTTTCCCTGCCATCGACATCCCCAAAACCAGCACGAGAAGAGAAGATCTGCTGCTGAGTGCAGAGGAGATGGAAGCAATCAACGTGGTGCGCCGCGCGTTGAATGGTATGAAATCCGATGAAGCTGTGGATAAGGTGCTGGATCTGTTTGCAAAGACGAAAACCAATATAGAGTTTGTGCAGACGGTGAGAAAGATGAGATACCTGTAAAAATACAGCGCATGCAATAAAAGGTACGAGTGAACTGTAACTAATAAAATACGAAAGAGGGAGCGACCGGAACTGCCGACCGCTCCTTTTTTGTCCGTTCATTGAAAAATCTGCACAGGATGTTCTTCCTTTTCCAGGAAATCAAAAAAATACTTGCATAGGGCAAAAGTTTATGCTATATATAGTTGCATAAAATATACAACGAAAGGAAAGCGAACGATGAAGCTGCAGGAAACCCTGGAACATTTGAATTTTTCAAGGCTGGAAGCACAGATTTATATGGCATTGATCGGTTCTGAGCCCATGTCTGCCTATCAGCTGGCAAAAAAAATCGCAATTGCACGCCCTTCTATTTACAATGCGCTGGAGCACATGCTGGATAAGGGGATGGTGGAGCTGGTTCCGGATCAGACAGCACTGTATGCCGCCCAGGAACCGGAGGTGCTTTTGGGGCGGATGCAGGCGGAAATGACAGCAAACCTTTCTCTCGCCAGGCAACAGCTGAAAGAATATGAGACGGCGAAGCAGCCGGAGGTGCATTTCGTATTCCGGGGCTTTGAAACGGCGATGGCAAGGGCAGGGAAGCTTCTGGAGGATGCCCGGGAGGAGGTTTATCTGAATGCAGATTTTGATCTTTCCTGTTTTGCAGAGACCTTCCATCGGCTAAAGGAAAAAGGCGTGCGGATCGTTGCGTTTTCCTTTTATGATCTGGGACTGAACCGGGAGGATGTGGAGTTTTATACCCACGGAGGAATGCTGACAGCACATCAGCCCTCCCGTCTGATGCTTGTGACAGACAGGCAGATGACACTGACAGCGGACTGCGGTGCATTTGCCAACTGGAGCGGTACGGTCAGCAACAATGGGCTGATGGTGAAAATTTTGTCGGAGCATATTCAACACGACATCACCTTGCTGCAGCTGCAGGAAAAGTATGGACTGGAAATGTATTGAAATGAGATCGGCTGCAGTTTAAAAGGATGCAGACTGGAAAAAGGAGGTCTGAACATGATTCATTTAGAAGCGGTTTATCATAGAGCGTCACAGCAGTTTTGCTATGCATTGAATGAGGAAATTTTGATGGTAGGGCTGCAGACCGGAGAAGAAGTGGAACAGGTTTGGATTCATTATGGCGACCCGTTTTCTACTGGTATTCTGGGCGGAAACGAGGCTTGGGAAGGCAGTCGGGAGGAGATCGTGACAAAAATGCGTCTGCCTCAGCACCTCTGGTGGGAAATTCCCGTGCAGCCTCCCTATAAACGGTGCCGGTATTTCTTCGAGCTGCAGGCAGGAGCAGAACGGGTCTTTTATTTTGAGGATGGCTTTCATTCGCCAGAGGATGTGAAAAACGGACAGCTGGGACAGTGCTTTACGTTTCCGT
>OCPX01002789.1_pt1 | contig 10385 bp, 13 predicted proteins | sample 1538771 | NCBI WGS metagenome assembly OCPX01 (sample SAMN04571725, study PRJEB22368) | human gut metagenome | biome: human gut; material: stool | host: Homo sapiens | place: Luxembourg | collected 2012-11-01 | reverse complement strand
TCGAAAGCAGAGAGAATGACCACGCCACCCAACCCTACAAATACATAGGCAAAGAGCTCGACCGCACCCAAATGGTGATTTACCAATGATTCTTAGAGATTATTTGAAACTTATTGAGTATAACTTATATAAGAATGGAGTAAAATGAAAAAAACAACACTATTTCTGTTTTTTGTATGTTGCATATTAGTTGCTTGTACTTGTAAGAAAAAAACATCTTCACCAAGCATTCTGGGGCTATGGGTAGTGAGTGAATATCGGAATCTTGACAGACAGGGTAATGTCGATTGGGTAATACATTGCAATGATATGTTTGCTAATTATTACTGCTTTCATGCTAATAATACTATAACTACTAAAAATGGCAAAAAATATGGTTCTTGGGTAATTAGAAATGACACTCTAATTGTAAAAAGGGACTCTATGGATGTCAAAATCTATAAAATGAAGATTGATTATAATACGCTACTACTCAGGGATGTCAAAATCTATAAAATGAAGATTGATAATAGGACGCTACTACCCAGTTGTGACACGATAGGCTCAGCAGATTATCAGGATTGGGTAACTCAAGAAATGTGTCTCATGAGAATATCGAAATATGATATTATCAAGCCTCTAAATTAACGGTGATTTATGAAAGTCTTTGGCGGGCTGATGGGCGACAGCCATAATACCACCACCCAATCCTACAAATACATAGGCAAAGAGTTCGGCCGCGACCACGGCCTGGACTGGTACGACCACGGTACCCGCCATTACGATCCCGTGACGGGAAGATGGAATGTAATGGGGCAGAGAAATACTACAACGGTGAAGTAATTAAAGATAGAGAATATGAATAAAAGAATTATCAAGGTTTGTCTTTTCTTTACTGCTGCTTTTACCTCAATATTACATATTCATTTGAGTGTATTTCCAGAAGGCAATCCTTATTTTTTGATTATGTTCCTCATTGCAGCATTTCCACCATTAGCTGGAAGTATAGCAGGGTATTGTCTGTTGCAGACAAGTGGCTTCTTAATACAATCATTTGTTACCACTTTATTATACTATAACCTATTAAAATGGAAAGATAGAAAGGCGTGGAAAATCTCAGCATTACTATGTATTCCACTACTAATTTTATGTATATACTTCCCTCCTTATACTATGGAGGACTTGGATAGTATCGGAATGATTCATAATATTTCTTTAATGTATAGTCATATATACGGCTCTCCTGCGTTTGTGTATTATTTGTCTTTCTTTTTGACGCTCCAAATAATGTATGTATTGATTTACTATCTTTTGTCATCCTATTTTAGAAGAAATAAAAAAGCAACTGACAAACAGGAGTCTTAAGAATCTTTATTTTCGCCCCCAGCCATCACTTTTCCCGCAATTTCCTTTGCGCGTGTGTACATTATTATTATATTTGCAATGTAAACATCTTAACCCCAGTCCATGCGCCGCCAGATTGTCATAATGCTGTTGGGGCTCATGACCATACTGAGCCTCTCTGCTTTCGCCATTGCCGGAAGCAGAGAGAGTAATCACGCTACCCAACCCTACAAATACATAGGCAAAGAGCTTGACCGCACCCATGGCCTCGACTGGTACGACCACGGTGCCCGCCACTACGCCCCCGTGACGGGACGATGGAACGCAGTGGATGCCTTGGCGGAGAAAGACTACGCATGGTCGCACGATGAGCGTGCATCATACGCAGATGGTTCACTCTCAGAAAAAATGGGAGGACTACCTGTTCTTATCGTGGGGCATGACGGATATACACGAGGATTTATTTATAATGATAGAGAAATAGAATTGGTTAGGAATGGAGTGCAAATCTATTAAGGGGAAGAGTAAGAATATGTCTAAAAGGGCTTTAAGAGTTTTATTGACTTTGTTTTTTGCATTTGTGATGATGCTATTGGTTGGTTGTAAACCTACTTTGGTAGGATTTAAGCGTGTTTACGGAGATGGCATAGAGCTAACTGAAATAAAACAGAACGACTCGATTATTAGTATCATAAATGACTATATAAAACGGCACCCTAAATACAATACCTTTGTCTTGAGTCGTCCCATCTTGCTGTCTTGGGATGATAGTATTGTATTGAAGGGTCTCATCTTAGGGCCAGGGTACCGTCCTCTTTATGGGCGACGAGAAAAATTGGATACACTATGGTTACATGGGAAATGTGTGATATGCTTTGACTCCATCAGCGATAGAGACCTGTACTATAAAGAAGGCTTTGTAGAGTACAAGAAAAAATACAAAAATGTACAAGATATTTATATACAAAGCAATGGATATGTCGTTGATGGTGAACTTTATAATTATATTTTCCGGTCTATCTATATAGACAGAAAGGATGATAAGTTAATAGTAAATACAAGGCCAGACACCCTGTTCTTACCAATATTTGAGAAATCAAATATTAGATTCACCTGTCCTAACCCAAGTTTCGCACCTTAGAATTATTTTTAACCCAAAGCGGTCATTAGGCCGTTTGGGGTTGAAGGTATCTTCGGCTCTCAGGGCAGCGCCTTGCCATAGTCCCAGGAGCCGTACCTTGTGTCCATTGTGCCTTGCGCTGTTCTACGACAAGGTTGTGGGTTGGCCAATCTGTAAGCAGACATCTCCTGAGTACATATAACGCAAGTGGCAGCCCATTCCGGCTGCCACTTTTTTTGTTACTCCGTCAATCAAAAGTATCTTCGGCTCTTGGGGCTACGCCTTGCCATAGTCCCAGGAGCCATACCTTGTGTCCATTGTGCCTTGCGCTGTACTACGACAAGGCTGTGGGTTGGCTAATCAGCCCAAATCCATCCATTCTCGTCAGGCTTTGGTTGGTTACCGGAACCTGGTTTACCCATTGGAATGCTCTCAGTTGACCCTTGCATAATCGCTACTGTTCCGATGTTGATGACTTGGACGGCGGGTTTCTGATAATTTTTCTTCTCCATAATTACTAAGGTTTAATTCATTATTTATTACTCAAGTGTTACATTTGCGGCACAAAAGTAGGAAGAAGAAACGAGAATGGCGTGTAGCTTTGCCGTTTTAGGTGTGGCTTTGCGTCATTTTGGGTGTAGCTCTGGCAGAAAGGCTACACCCATTTTGACCGAAAAAGCCCTTTCCGCTATGCAGAAAGGGCTGTCCGTTTATCCCAAACATATATAAAACCCCTTTTACACCAGTAGGATAAAAATATACTATTTATAGAGGAAACACACCTAATGGGTAGAACAAATACCATGCCCACCATGATTTTGCGACATCACACAAGAAGCGCTTCAGTTCGTTTGAGTATTCATGCCAAGTATTTCCATGAATCATACGTTTATACGTGATTTGTGTTTTATACTGATGGGGTGATAATTAGCCTCCAAGAATTATCTTTCTCTGTACGAGCTATATAGCCTTTGTCTGTAAGGAGTCGCAATTGCTTGTTTACCGCTGTAAGACTGATACCGGCAGCCTCTGCCAATTGAGGTATAGTGCTATTCGGCTGCTCATACATGCGATTAAGTATTATGCTGGTGGTTGCACTACGGAATTTTACACGTTCGCCATCAAACCACCATACATTATCTCCGCGCTCAGTCAGGAACTGTATGTCGTATGATACCTCGTCAATAAAGAGATTCGTAAAATAAGTAAGAAACTGTTGGATGTCACGCTTTGAAGCATATGCGCCAAGTGAAGGTGCTGCACCGACAGTCAGGTCTGTACGATGCAATGCCTCTAAATATTCTTTTTTCTTACGGCTACGCACTACTATCATAGGGTAATCATGGCGAGTGAGGATGTAATTGACCATCAATCGAGCAATACGTCCATTGCCATCTTCAAATGGATGAATACGAATGTAACGATAGTGGAATATTGCGGCAAGCTCTATTGGAGTGAACTTGCCCGATCTTTCTGCATCGTTGTACCAATCTACCAAATCACTCATCAAAGCAGGAGTCTCTTCAGGCGTTGCATACTCGAATTGGTCACCATAACGAGTAATGACGGAATTAGGGCGAGTTTTGTATTGCCCGGCATGAATGACGTAGCTCGTCTGAACACCTCCAGGCAGTGTGCGATATACTGTGTAATCCTCACGCAAGAGGGTCTTATGTAATGTTCGGATAAATTGCTGTGTCAAAGGAGTCTCTTTAAGTAGAGCCTCCTCCTTCATCATTTTTAGACCAACATTGCTGGCAGTCATTTCGTGTACATCACGAACATCAGCCTCGCCAACAATCTTTCCGAACATGAGCAATATCTCTGTCTGTCCATAAGTCAGTGTATTACCCTCAATGTGGTTGCTGTTGTAGTTGAAATCAATAGTGAATCGACGGCTAAGCATCTCTCTGTCTCTATCAGACAAAGGCTGCAACGCGTTCCACTCATTCATTACATCTTCTATTTTTTTCATATATGCGCTTTTTGCAAGAAATCACATTAAAAGGTTTATGTCATCAACCTTTATCGGGTGTAAAGTTAAAAAAATTCCCTCAAACAATAGCAATATAACACATAAAAAGGTGTATTCTAATAACCTTTTTTAGCATTATTCGTTATTCTTGTGCTATTTCATCCGGCATTTTTGTGGTACTTTGTTTTGGTGATGCAATGTATCGTGCGTGTGCGTATATATTATAATGAGTAATCTGACAAAACAAGATTTTCATATTTGCTATCCATAGATAACAATACACAAATCTATATACCTTCTGCTGAATATACTATTCGTTTTATTGTTTCCTATTTCTGTTTGCCTTAACTGCCCTTAATAGATTTCCAAGACGTTCACGTGTGTCTGTATATTACTGATACACTATACTGTTTATATTCGATAGGTGGGGGGTATAGGAACCATTGGGCTGTCGGCTCTCGGCTTACTGCCGTTTCGACAGACCGTCGCGCCACGCCGTAGGGGTACATCCCTCCTTGGCTTTGAAGATGCGGTAGAGCTGGGTGCGCGCAGAGAAACCACACTCGGCAGAGATGGCGTCGTTGCTATAGTCAGGATATTCGCGCATCATATCCTTCGCCACCTGAAAACGTATTCCGCTAAGCCATACGCGGAAGGTGCTGTGCTGACACTGGTCAAAATACTGGGTGAGGTCCCTCTTAGAGATGCCCACGCTGCGCGAGAGGGTCAGCAGGTTGGCTGCGCTGTCCTTGTAGCCCATGTTGGCACACCAGTCGTCGAGCCGCTGCTGGATGAGGGTGCATCGCTCGGCAGAGAGCATAGCATGCCGGTCGTCGGCAATGGTCTCGCCCGCCACGGTCTTCTCCACAGCCACCGTCTGGGTCTTCTCCACAGCCACGGCGACAGCCTCTGGCTCAGCGTCTTTCTCCTCCTCGCTGTCCAAGAGTTCGTCGGTGGGCACATAGCTGTTGCCGAGCGAGATGAAGTTGACGATAAAGAACAGGAAGGCCAACAGCCCCAGCGGGCCTATTATATATAATAAGGTGGTGGAAAGGATGGCTGCCGGTATGGCAAGCGCAGACACGCAGACGATGAAGACGCTGGCTCGCGAGTAGCGCACGTAGGGCATTATGTCAGAGGCTGCCATCGTCTCCAGCATGCGCCGGCGACGCAACATCTCGCGCAGGATGACACCCACGCAGTACACGTTGCCGATGACATAGAAGAAGAGCATGACGTAGAGCCACAGCCCGATGTGGAAGCTGCCCGCACGCCAATAGCCGATGCCGAAGACAGCCAGGATAATCAGGTAGATAGCCGAGCAAACCACCGTCATGCGGCGGCTGAACAGCTGTGTCGCCTCGACATTGTATATAGCCTTGGAAATCAGCATGAAGCACGGCGTGTAGACCAGCATGTTGACCACAGCCCCGAGGTCGTCGCCCGCGACCCTGATTTTCATCGCCATCTGCAGCAGATAGTGTGCGCCCAATACCAGTAACGCCAGAAACAGCATCCACCGCGACCGCTCAAAACGACGGTTGCGCCAGTGCACATGCAGACTGCTGAGCCCGAGATAACCAGCGCTCATCAGCATGAAGACGAAGCAGGCGAACTGAAGTAGATATAGTTTGTCCATGTTACCTATGTAGTTAATTAAGTCATTCTTTATATGTCCCAACATGCAAAATTAGAAAAAACAACCCAAACAGCCATCGCAAATGACCATTTATTTTTAATGTTTTCGGCAAACTTGGCTCTCGGGCGATACCTTGCAGCCGCGAGTTGATGACAAATACGAGTGTAATCGTAAAAATCGCTGTAAAGAAACGCCCAAAAACAAATAACAGGCTCATTTCTATCGCAATTCAGTCCAAAATGATTATCTTTACATCCAAATACAAACCATCCAACCCTGCCAATGGCAACTTTATAAGTTACAACACAATGAAACAATTACTATCCCTACTCCTTCTCATGACCCCGTGCATGATTACTGCACAGGTGAAAGTAATCCCAAGTGACACTTTGCCCTCGGAAAGAAAGCCTGTGTATCAGTACGACTCTACTGACATTTCTACCATCCACCCTGAAAAGTATATCGGGCAGAAGGTAATACTGTATCAGAACAAGGGAGTATTGCGGTATGGATGGGACAACAAAACCTATGATGCCCCATTGTTTACATATTTCGAGATAACCGGGTTCAAGGCACCACAGACTTTTCAAATGAAGAGATGTGACAATGGTGATGAATGTAGCTTTGATTTCTTCGCAGTGGTGTCAAACCTGTTATGGCTGTTGGATATTATGAATCTATTGCCAAGGCAAGAGACAAGAGTCGATGGATAATAGAAGGCAAAGATGGAGTCTGGCAGATTGTCGACACTTGGCTTGGTGAAGGTGGCATCCGACATAAACTCAAGATGGTCGGAGACACACTATCCATAAGCCTCCATACGCTATGGGGGCAAAAGAGCTATGCCCACTATGTAGACATGATGGACAGATATCGCAACAACGAATGGGTCGTAGACGAGAACAACAGCTATGGGCGGGTTGATACGATAAAAGTCATCAACGGTACCCCTTATCTGGTATTCAAGGACGGCAGAAACAAGACATATACATTTGATATGAGCAGAGCACAAGGTCGTCATTACATCAGTATTGGTGACTTGCCATTCTTTACAAAATCAGATGGCGTCAAGTATGCTCACAAATACGGCATTACCCGATGGAAACAGATTCTTGGTGGTGACGTAAAGATAGGTTTTACCAAAGAGATGGTAGCATTATCAATAGGTTATCCCAACCAATCGGCGTCAAAGACCAACGTCTACGATGACATGGACATTTGGGAGTACGGCACAGGATTGGAAACCATTGTATTCAAGAACGGCAAGGTTTGTGAGATATGGAACAAATAATGTAAGGGCAACTCATCGTTCGATGCCACGCCTTTCTGCACGCTCAACGCAGTACTATTGGCAGCCCATACACACAACCAAGCCACCCCTCCACCGCCTACATCCCTTGCCAATGGGCGGGAGCGCATCCCTCTGGAATGGGAAACCGGCGAGAGCGGCATCGGCGGTAGCACCCATGCAAAAGGGCACAGTCTCATGACCGTGCCCTTTTCCATTATTCTTAAAGCGGTTATCCTACTTCTCCTTCTTCATACGCAGCTCGTAGAGGTCTTTGCGACGGTCGCGCAGATTGCGCACGCTGCCATAGGTATGCAGCTCGTTGAGCAGCGTCAGGTCACAGTCGGCCACCAGTATCTGCTCCGTGCCAGGCGTAGCCATGGCTCCCTTACCGTCGGTGGGGAAGGCAAAGTCGCAGGGGGTAAACACAGCCGACTGAGCATACTGGATGTCCATGTTGTGCACACGGGGCAGGTTGCCCACACTACCCGCAATGGCGACATAACACTCGTTCTCCACGGCGCGAGCCTGGGCACAGACCTTCACACGCGCATAGGCATTCTGCGTATCGGTGTTGAAGGGCACGAAGAGTATCTGCATGCCCTCCTCGGCCATGAGGCGCGAGAGTTCGGGGAACTCTACATCGTAGCAGATTAGGATGCCGATGCGGCCACAGTCGGTGTCAAAGGTCTTGACCTCGTCGCCGCGGCTCAAGCCCCAGCTCTTCTGCTCGTCGGGAGTCACATGTATCTTCTCATACATGTCATACGAACCGTCACGGCGGCAGAGGAAGCCCACATTGTAGAGACCGCCGTCGGCCTTGACAAAGGGCATACTGCCGGTGATGATGTTGATGTTGTAACTGATGGCAAGCTCGACGAAGCGGTCGCGTATCTTCTCGGTATACTGCGCCAGTCCACGGATGGACTGCGCCTCGCCCATATCATTGAAGCGCGCCATAAGGGGTGCGTTGAAGTATTCGGGGAAGAGCACGAAGTCGCTCTTGTAGTCGCTCACCGAGTCGACGAAGAACTCCACCTGCTCGAAGAGGTCGTCCAGATCCTTGTAGGGACGCATCTGCCACTGCACCAGACCCAGTCTCACCGTAGGCCGTTTCTCCACATACGAGTCGGTGGCAGGCTGGTAGTAGATGTTGTCCCACTGGAGCAGCGTGGCACAGTGCTTGGACTCCTCGTCATTGGGCAGATAGTTGCGGATGACGCGGCGCACGTGGAAATCATTGGACAACTGGAACGTAAGCACCGGGTCGTAGATCTCGCGCGAACGTACCTTCTCGATATATTCCTTCGGGCGCATGGTGTCAGCATACTTGTAGTAGTTGGGTATGCGACCGCCAAACATAATGGCCTTCAGATTGAGCTTCTCACAGAGTTCCTTGCGGTATTCATACATGCGGCGTCCGAGTCGCAGACCGCGATAGTCGGGATGGATAAACACCTCGATGCCGTAGAGGATGTTGCCTTGCGGGTTGTGGGTGTTGAAGGTCTCGTTGCCCGTCACCTTGGCATAGGTGTGGTCGCCCTTTACCATATTATAGTCTACGATAATCGAGAGGGCACAGCCTACAATCTTGTCGTCGACCACTATCACCACCTGACCCTCGGGGAAGATGGTAATGAGCGTCTTGATCTGCTCGTGGGTCCAGAAGACATCGTGGTCGGCATAGATGCGCTTGAACGATTTGGCCAGCTGGTCATAGTCTTCCATACGCAGGTTGCGCAGTTCCACTTTATTGATTTTGTGAGTCGTTTCCATAAAAACACTATTTACCTTGATGATATTAACGGTGCAAAAGTAGCAAAAAACCACCACATATATCGCAATTTCAATGGTTTTAACGCCCGTCGGGGTTATTTTTGGACGTTTATATTGGCTGTTAGTGGGTTTTAGCGTAACTTTGCATCCATCAACTACCACTAAGATCACCACTATGCATCGCATCGCTATCCTGCTATCCACCCTCTGCTGCGCCGTCACGCTGATGGCCCAGCCCGCTCTTCCCCCCGTTTTCGCCCAGACCGACGCCGCCCGCATGCGCGCCGACGCCATCACGCGTGTCTACCTCGCCCCGGTGAGGGTGGTGCAGAGCCACGGCGCCACCCGCCCCGACGTGCTCACCCGCATCACCAACGGCCAGACCGAACTGGGCCGCAACGGCATGTGCCTGCTCTCCAGCGCCGAGGGCGACACCGCCTCTATCACGCTCGACTATGGGCGCGAGCTCCACGGCGGACTCCGCCTCACCCTGGGCAGCAGCAGCCGCCCCGAGCCTTCGCTCGTGCGCATACGCTTCGGCGAGTCGGTGCAGGAGTGTATGAGCGACACCCGCAACACCAAGCCCTGCGTGGGCTATTCCACCGACGACCACGCCAAGCGCGACATCGTGGTCGAGATACCACGCGACGGACAGATGGAGATAGGCAACACGGGCTTCCGATTTGTGCGCATCGACCTGCTGCGCACCGGCGTCACCGTAGCCGTCAAGGAGGCTGCCGCCATCTTCCGCTATCGCGACCTGCCCTACGTGGGATCGTTCAGTTGCAGCGACAGCAGGCTCGACTCTATCTGGCTCACCGGAGCCTACACCGTACAGCTGTGCATGCAGGAGTTTCTCTGGGACGGCATCAAGCGCGACCGCCTGGTGTGGATAGGCGACATGCACCCCGAGGTGGCCACCATCAACGCCGTCTTCGGCTACTCCGACGTGGTGCCCAGATCGCTCGACTTCGCCTGCAGTGAGTTTCCGCTACCCCGCTGGCTCAACAACATTCCCGCCTATTCGCTCTGGTATCTCATCATACAGCACGACTGGTGGATGCACCATGCCGACAGAGCGCTGCTGGAGCGCCACCGCGACTATATCACCCAGCTCGTAGACCAGATAGACCTCACCGTCGACAGCGTGGGCCGCTTCCGCGCCAATGTCTTCCTCGACTGGCCGTCGAGTGCCGACAAGGCAGGCGTGCGCATCGGAGTCCAGGCGCTCACGGTGTGGAGCATGGATGCCGCAGCCAAGCTC
>OCPX01002777.1_pt1 | contig 10416 bp, 13 predicted proteins | sample 1538771 | NCBI WGS metagenome assembly OCPX01 (sample SAMN04571725, study PRJEB22368) | human gut metagenome | biome: human gut; material: stool | host: Homo sapiens | place: Luxembourg | collected 2012-11-01 | reverse complement strand
AAGAAATTTCAATATTTTGGAAGGAGGTCTTTTCATAATTGCTTACAACTCATAATGTGCCGGGAGCCTTCTCCAGCGGAGAGCGGAAGGGCGAGGACTTCCGCATCGTCCTGGAAGAGATCGTCCGAATTAAGTGCGGTACCGTTCATGTCCCTGGACCTTACCCCTGGGCATGGCAACCTGCTGGGCGAATCCTACTGGGAACTGATTTCTCCCTATGCTGGCGGTGCCTGGACGCTCAATACTGGGGTGTCCCCCAGAGGCGCAAGAGAATCTTCCTTATCGCGGATTTTGCAGGGCGCACCGCCGACAAAGTATTATTTGTCAGCGAAGGCTTGCATGGGGATACTGCGCCGGGCGTTTGAACGGGGCAAAGCGCTGCCAAAGAAGCTGGAACGGGCGCTGAAGATCCAGGCGGGTCTTGCGCTCCCGGACGGCCAGATCACAGATATAGATGCCTATCACATCAACCAGCGGGACGAGGGCTTTGACGGCTACAACGGAGACTTGACCGGCGATGTGGCAGCGACCTTGGGTGTGAACTGTGGGATGTCCACCGGCAGGAATGGCGTTATAGCCTTTGCGGCCAACCAAAGAGATGAGGTCCGTGACTTACATGATGTGGCGGGCGCTCTAAATGCGCAGCCGGGAATAAAACAGCAGACATTTGTTGCCGGTTTTTCTGCAGGTGCCGGAGCCAGTGCCGGGAGCATCGGATACCACGAAAGTGTTGCCCCAACACTGAAGGCAGGCGCCAGCGGCAACAGTATGCCATCTGTGCTGTGCATCAACGATCAAGGCTGTCAGGTCATGGAAATTTCTGAGAATATGACGGGCACACTGCGGGCGCAGGAGCACGGCCATCAGCCGTTGGTGTATGAAAACCACAGTATTGACAGCCGCTACCGGCAGATGGAGGAGGTAGCGCCTACCATGTCGGCCCGCTATGGGACGGGCGGCAATAATTGTACCGCTGGTGGAGCAGGAACCTGTGATCTGCATTACGGGAAATGCCATAGACCGCCAGCCGCAGAACGGTGGGAACGGCATCGGATACCAGCAGGACATCGCCTATACCCTGACTGCCACAGATCACTTATCTGGATATCCAGATAAGTGATCTAATCCCGAGGATTGAGTTATCCCGAGATTGGGCGTGGCCTGTTCGCAAATGTGCTTGTTTTTCAATACTTTTTGTGTGTTGTTCATAAATAACCTCCAGATAAGAAAAAATATAAAACCACCTCTATAATGTAGTTGGCGGCGAAAGTCGACTAACTGCATTCAGAGGTGTTTTTATGTCCGATGAAATTGTGTTTGATGTTCTATGCACAAAAGTGCTGGATGCATTACGGGCTCTGGGGCTTGGTAAGTTCAGCATACGAAACTACTACTACGAAGGGATGTGGCCAATCATAAAGGTCTACCGTTCCGAGGGGGTGATATTTTATAGTGCTGCATTTACAAATGAAATTGTGAATCGTTTTCACTTGGATCATGAAAATGGTTTGGTAGCCGACCGGATCTGGGCAAAAGTCAGAAAGGCATCCATTCTCTTCGAGGAGTATGTTCAAACCGGAAAAATAGTCTGGAAACGTGTTAGACCTGATCCGAAAATTTCCTTAGCTCCGTACTATCACGAACTCCTGCGTAGATTCTGTCAACATGAAGCGAATACGCGGGCCATTGGATTTGAGAGCTTACGGGACGAGGAGAATGTCTGCCGCAAATTCTTTGCATACCTCGATGCCAGCGGTTGCCATACTTGCCAAGATATTAATTTAGTAAATGTCAACGCTTTTCTGCTGTTCATCGCATCTCAACGAAAATCGAGCATGGACAGAGTGTGCAACACATTGAAACATCTGAGCGCATACTTGGTGTCCATACAAAACTGCTGCGATTTCAGCGCCGCATTGACTACTCGTCCCGCGCCCCGAAAGAAACTGCGGCCTGCCTTTTCCGCAAAAGAGGTTCACACCGTCGTGGATACAGCGGCAAAAAATCCGTCCTTATCGCTCCGCGATACTGCGATGTTTGCTGTTGCCGCCAGTTTGGGACTGAGAGCTGGGGACATTGTTCGCTTAACGCTCTCGGACATTGACTGGATTCATCATGAAATACGCTTCGTACAGAACAAAACCGGAGTGGAACTGCACCTTCCTCTCGAAGCATCGGTAGGAAACGCCATTGCGAACTATATTCTTCACGAGCGGCCCAAAACGCAGTCCCCAGCTCTCTTTGTGCGTTCCCGTATTCCTTTTGACTTCATGACTTCGACTGCTGCGGGAGACCGGCTCAGAAAATATATGAAACTCTCAGATGTTGAGTATACTCCGGGCGATGGAAAAGGCTTTCACAGTTTCAGAAGGTATGTTGCCAGTTCCATGATAAACCAAGAAGTACCAATCGATACAGTGAAAGAAATCTTAGGGCATACGCAGATTGGCTCCATGAAAGCATATATGCGGATCAGCCGGGACAAGCTCGCAATGTGTGCACTCGGACTTGACGGTATTGAGGTTGTCCAGGAGGCTTTGTTATGAGATCTGCATTCACCGGGGCATTTGCACCCTATATTTGCGGCTTGATTGAAAAGAAACAAGCCCTCGGCTATGACTACCACGGAAGTGCGTGCATTCTTCGAACTTTTGATGAATTCTGCCGTGAGCAATTTCCGAACGAGACCTGCTTGACTGCGGAGTTAGCCATGAAATGGGCTGAACAGTTCAAGACCGAGAAAAATCTGTCCAGATTGAATAGGGTATCTGTGATTCGGGAGCTCGCTAAATACATGAATAGTGTAGGAGAACAGGCTTATCTTTTACCACTTCAACTCACGAAGAAAAGCGGACGCCATATCCCATACATTTATTCAAAGGAAGATTTGTCCAAGTTGTTCAAGGAAATAGATTCTCTGCAGCCCAGCCTTAGAGCACCCACAAAGCATCTGGTGGTATCTGTAATATTTCGCTTGATCTACTGTTGCGGTCTCAGACCCGTAGAAGCCAGACGGCTCCGAAGAGAGGATGTCAACCTGTTTGATGGGACGGTGAATATCCTTGAATCGAAAGGACATAAAGACAGAATCGTTGTCTTGTCCGAAGATATGCTTGAACTGTGCAGGAATTATGACCTGCGCGTAGAGAAGATATACCCTCACCGCAAATATTTCTTCCAGAGTCCAAGTGTCCGAGGTGACGGAATGTACTCAATGGAGTGGATTATTCCGACATTCAGAAGGTTCCTTCAGACGGCAGGCATATCCGGATACGGTGAGATCCGGCCCAGACTTTATGACCTGCGGCATACATTTGCAACACATCGGCTGTACCAGTGGGTAAAGGAAGGAAAAGATATAAATGCCTGCCTTGCGTATTTGAGCGAGTATATGGGCCATTCAAATCTCGAGAGCACGGCATATTATATTCATCTTCTTCCAACGCTTTATACCGACTTGCCAGAACTGCGTCTTGATAGTTCCCTTGAAATGGAGGCAGATTTATGCGACTGAAAGATGAGAAGTTCTATAAAACAGTGAGGGATTTCCTTGACATCTACTTGATCAGGCACAAAGGCTATAGTTTAAATACACAGAAATCGTATCGAGAGGCAATAAATCTCCTTCTCCTCTATTTCAAGATGGAGCGTGGGCTTGAATATGCCAATGTTGGATTCGAGGATATCACTTACTCAAATATAACCGGTTTTCTCGAATGGCTCTCAAAATCCAGAGGATGTTCTCCGGCAACGGTGAATCTGCGTTTGATGGCAATTCGTTCTTTCACAAAATATGCAGGAATCTTAGATTCTGGCAAAATCTATATGCAAGTCGAAGTCGGCAACATCTCTATTCGGAAAACTCCGGGAAAAGTTGTGGAGTTTCTGACGGTACCAGCGTTGGAAACTCTTTTTGAGCAACCCAACCGCTTCAAGACGAATGGATATCGTGATTTCTGTTTTATGCGGTTGATGTACGACACCGCAGCACGTTGTCAGGAACTGGTGGATGCAAAAATTCATGACTTGATCATTCGAAAAACTCATGCAACAATCTGCCTTGCTGGAAAGGGAAATAAACTGCGAATAGTCCCAATCTCCCCATCTGTGGTTGAATTGCTCAAAACTTATCTGGATAAAGCACATCCGACCGAGCAAAGGCAGAGTGATGACTATCTTTTCTTTACAACGCATCATGGTCGCAAAAGCAGAATGTCCACCGATGCCGTTAATCTCTTTATGAAAAAATATGGTGAAATGGCAAGGCGGGCTTGTCCTGAAGTGCCAGAACGAGTACATCCACACCAACTTAGGCATTCCCGTGCCATGCATCTGTATCGTGCCGGGATGCCGCTTGTCCTCCTCGCGGAGTTCCTTGGGCATGCCGACGTCAACACAACCCGGATCTATGCATGGGCCGATACTGAGATGAAGCGGCAGGCAATTCAAAAGGTATCCAAGGTCACAGAGGGAGATACTATTGAACCAATATGGGCAAACGATGAGGAGTTGATAAAGCGCCTTTATGGTTTGGCTTGATTTTACCACATTTTAATCGTGTTCACAATGCGGCGACCAGATCATAGCTGGTCGCCGCAAATTTATTATCCGGAGGTTTTAACATGAATTACAGCAGCAAAAACACTATCTCGCAACAAAAAGCCGATGGCCCATCTGACTTCCTCGGGATAACTCAATCCTCGGGATTAGATCACCATGCGGTCTACAGCCGCCAGCGTGTGGATGACTTCAGGGAGAATGATGTGGTCAGCACACAGAGCGCACGGCAGTGTAAAGATGCCGTCGATCTCATTTGCCAAAAGGCAGATGTCCATGCCCATCTCATTCGCCGCCTGACTCCATTGGAATGCGAGAGATTGCAGGGTTTCCCGGACGGGTGGACAGAAATTTCCGGTGCATCCGACAGCGCAAGGTATAAGGCCTTGGGCAACAGTGTGGCCATCCCTTGTGTGGACTTCGTGATGCAGTGTTTGGTACAGGCCATCCAAATGGGCGCATATGTTCGTTAAACTTGTCCGGTATGCTGCCTTTGCGCTTCTATTCTCGTTAGACTTGTCAATAGCTTATGCGCCGCAGTTGGGCTATGCTTTGCTTGCCTCGGGAGAGGCGGAAAGGAGCAGACTATGGAAGAAAAAAGAACCTCTGCGCACCCATCCCGCTGTCGCTGCACCAGCGGCTTCGGGCGGAGCAGGAGCAGCGGGGCCAGACCCTGTCCGACTACATCACGGACATACTCAGAGAACATTTTGAAGGAGGAGCACGAACTATGAACGCCAACAATCGCACCATCGCCTTTCAGGTGCCGGAGGAACTGTTTGAGCGGCTGAAGGACTATCTGGCCAGGAACGGCCTGAAGCAGAAGGATTTCATTCTGGGTCTCATTGAGCGCGAGCTGAATGATGCCGGGAACGAAGAATAAAACACACAGAAGCCGCAGGCGCACACCTGCGGCTTCACTTTTGGGAGGAAAACTATGTATCTATACCCCGAAAATTTAACGGCCCGGCCTATGCTGTGGCTGTGGACGCTGCGGGATGTGGCTTGGATCGGGACAGGGCTTTTGCTGTCGGTGCTGGCGCTGACCCAGACCGGCAGCATGATCCCCTTGGTCATCACGGCGGCGCTGGCCTTTCTCTGCATTCGGCACGGAGGGATCAGCATGCTGGACTTCCTGCGCTATGCTGCGGCGTTTTTCTTTTTCGGACAACAATATTATGTGTGGAGGGAATCGGCATGAGCAGGAAAAAATCTACCCGGCAGCTCATCGGCATCGATGATATTAAAAACGGCAGCGTTGTAACGGCGGACGGAGAGCTGGCCTTCTACTTCGTTCATCCCAGCAATCTGAATGTCCTGCCCGAACAGGGCGTTCGGGCAAAGGTGCAGGAGCTGCTGGGCGTGCTGAAGGGTATGGCGGAACTGGAGCTGCTGGCCCTGGACTCCAAGGAGTCCTTTCAGGATAACCGCCAGTTCTACCGGCAGCGGCTGGAGGCGGAAGATATGCCCGCCATCCGTGGGCTGCTGGTGCAGGATCGCCAGCATCTGGACAGCGTCCAGACCACCATGGCCTCCTCCCGTGAGTTCTGCTTCGTGCTGCGGCGCAGAAAAACGGACGGGACCATGAACTATGCGCCCCTGGAGCAGCAGTTCCGGGACTGCGGTTTTACCGTTCAGCGTGCGGAGGGCCAGCGGCTTCTGGAGCTGCTGGCTATTTATTTTGAGCAGGACGCCACCCACGAGGTATTCTCCTTTGTAGACGGGGCGCAGTGGCTGACAGCGGAAACGGAGGTTTGAAATGCGAATTCTGAAAGTGGAGCCGGGAAAAGCTCCGTATGCGAAAGAGATGGCGGAGGGCCTGAAAGCCATCCAGCGGGAGGTAGAGGGTCTGTTCCAGCCTCTCTCTATGGGAGACGGCGTCATCCTCTGCTGTAACGATGAGGGAAAACTGAACGGCATGCAGCCCAACCGACGGCTGGGAGATGATATCATCTGCGGGCCTTTCTTTTTGGTGGGAGATGACCATGCAGGGAGCTTCTGCTCCCTGACGGAGGAGCAGATACAGCGGTATACGCAGGTGTTTCAGGAGCCGGAGCAGTTTACCGGGCAGGAGCCGGAACTGGAGCCGCACATGGAACTATATATGTGGTGAGGAGGAAAAATGAAGAATCCATTTTCTAAAAAGGCACCTTCCCAGCAGGAAGCGTTCCTCCGCACTTATCTGGATCGCATCGCACCGGGGATTGTGAAATTCGAGGTGGACCATTACATCTTCGGCAGCACCTACCGCTGCGTGTGGGCGCTGCGGGAATATCCGGCCAGCACCGAGGCTCAGGCGCTCCTGCGGGAGCTGGGCGAAAAAAGCGGCGTGACGCTGCGCATTTACTGCCGGCAGGTGTCCCCCGGCGAGGAGGACAGGATCATCGACAACGCCAACAAGAAAAACAAGCTGGACGGCTCAGACCCCAACAAGCTGCGGCAGGCGGTGGCGGCGGAGAGCAATCTGCGGGATGTGGCGGAGCTGGTGCATAAAATGCACCGGGAGCACGAGCCGCTGGTCCACTGTGCCGTGTATCTGGAGATGACGGCGGACAGCAAGGAACGGCTTCGTCAGCTCCAGACGGATGTACTGACGGAGCTGGTGCGCTGCAAGCTGAATGTGGACAAGCTGCTCCTGCGGCAAAAGCAGGGATTCTGCTGCGTCAGCCCTGTGGGCTACAATGTGCTGGGCCGGGAGTTCGAGCGGGTACTGCCCGCCAGCAGCGTGGCCAATCTCTATCCCTTCAACTATTCCGGCAAGACAGATCCCAACGGCTTTTACATTGGGAAAGACAAATACGGCAGCAACATCGTGGTGGACTTTGACCGTCGGGACAGCGACAAGACCTCTGCCAACATCCTCATTTTGGGCAACAGCGGTCAGGGCAAGAGCTACCTCATCAAGCTGCTGATCTGCAATCTGCTGGAAGCGGGCAAATCGGTGATCTCTCTGGACGCCGAGCATGAGCTGGAGGAGCTATGCGAAAACTTGGGTGGGTGCTTTATTGACCTTATGGCCGGGGAAAAGCGCATCAATGTGCTGGAAGTGCGGAGCTGGAATGAGGACACCGACGAGACAGCCCCGGATGCCTTTCGCAAGTCCACCCTGCTGGCGAGGCACATCTCCTTTTTGAAGGACTTCTTCCGAGCCTACAAAGACTTCTCCGACCCGCAGCTGGACACCATAGAGATCATGCTGTCTAAATTATATGCCCGTTGGGGCATTACGGAGGAGACGGACCTGCGCCAGCTTGCGCCGGAAGGCTATCCCATCCTCTCCGATCTGTATGACCTCATGCAAGAGGAACTGGCCCAATACAAACCGGGTGCGCTGTACACGCAGGAGCTGCTGCAGGAGGTGCTGCTGGGCCTGCATTCCCTGTGCGTGGGAGCGGATGCACCGTTCTTCAACGGACACACCAATATCTCCGGCGACCGATTTTTGGTGTTCGGCGTGGGCGGTGTGCTGACGGCGGCCAAGAGCCTGCGGAATGCCCTGCTGTTCAATGTGCTGGCGTATATGTCGGACCGGCTGCTGACGGGCGGCAATACCGTGGCGGTGCTGGATGAGCTGTACCTGTGGCTGTCTAACCCGGTGGCCATTGAGTACATCCGCAACTGCCTGAAGCGTGTGCGCAAGCGGGACTCGGCGCTGATAATGGCTTCTCAAAACTTGGAAGATTTCGACCAGGAGGGCGTGCGGGAGATGACGAAGCCGCTCTTCGCCATCCCGCCCCACCAGTTCCTGTTCAACCCCGGCTCCATCGGGAAGCGATTCTATATGGATATGCTGCAGCTGGATGAGGCGGAGTTTGAACTCATCCAGCGGGCAAGGCGGGGCGAGTGCCTGTATAAGTGCGGCATGGAGCGGTACCATCTGGAGGTAAAAGCGCCGACGCATAAGGCGGTGCTTTTCGGCTCGGCTGGCGGACGATGATGGAGGAGGTGACTTTGCTTGAGCGCACAGCTTGTTCGGCTGGCGGCCGCCGTGCTGACCAGCGAAAAAGGCCGCAAAACAGTCGGGTGGGTGCTGGCGGCGATTTTGTCGCCGGTGATTTTATTGGTGGCGTTCTTGTGCTGTGTAGGTTCCGGCACAGCCGAGCACAACGGCGCTGTCGTATCGGCGGCGTTCTATGGGACGGAGCTGTCTGAAAGTGTCCCGACAGAATACCGGACGCAGCTCACGCAGATGCGGGGATCCTTCTCCCATCTGGATGCGGCGGTGGCCGAGGTCAATCAAAAAGCCGAGGGAAACAGTCTTGATCCAATACAGGTCAAGGCTGTTTTCTTTGTCCTCTGCTTTGGAGAGGATGCGCTGTCACAGGCAAATGCAGAGACGTTTGTGGCTTGCTTCTATGAAACGGAGACGAGGGTGCGGGAGGAGACGGGCGAAACCTATGAAGTGGCCGTACCGCTTCCTATGGAAGAAGTCTATGCGCAGTTATCCGTATGGCGGGGCCGTGCGGTCACGGAAGAGGAACGCTCCAATGCCGTGAAGATCTATTCCATGGTCATGGGCAGCACAGGCGGTGGATCCTTTAACGGGGCCTATGAGCCGGGCGGCAATGCGCCGATGGAACTGGAGGCATCCATGTTTACGGATCCTGCTACAAAGAACAGCGCAGATCTGGCCATCTATGCCGCCAATGCATGGAACTCCGGCTGGGGATATGTGTGGGGTACCTTTGGGCAGGTGCTGACGCCGGAGCTGCTGCAATATAAGATCTCACAATACCCGGAGGGTGTAGGGGATGAAGCCGACTTCATTCGATCCCACTGGCTGAACAGGCGCACCACCGACTGCGTGGGGCTCATCAAGGGGTATGGCTGGCTGAATACCGAGACTATGGAGATCCAGTACGGCAGCAATGGCATGCCCGATGTGGGTGCAGACGGTATGTATTATAACGCTGGGCGCAAGGGAAGCATTGAGACCATGCCCGACACGCCGGGACTGGCCGTGTGGAAGTCCGGGCACATCGGTGTATATATTGGAAACGGTGAGGTCATAGAGGCCATGGACACCCGGTACGGCGTGGTAAAAACGAAGCTCCAGGGCCGAGGCTGGACCCACTGGCTGGAGGTGCCGGGGATCAAGTATGACTAAGGAGGAACTGAAATTGGAAAGTAAGAATATCACCATCGGATTTGACGCAGCCAAATTGGATGCGCTGGAGTTTGTGCTCCGCAAGCAGCGGTCTTCCGTGCAGCGGCGCATGGAGGAAGTGCTGCAGCAGCTCTATGAATCGGAAGTCCCGGAAGCGGTGCGGGAGTATGTGGACAGTAAGTCTGCTCCTGCGGCCAGACCCAGGCGGCCCGCAAAAGCGTCCGTAACGAAGCAGAAAGAGGGCGATGAGCATGGCACAGCATGAAGAAATCGTCCTGTGGCTGGACCGGAGGTGGAAGAACGCCATTGAAAAGCACCTCAAGGGTGAGACGCTGCAGGAGCATTTGGAAACTGTGCTGGACGAGCTTTGCAATCGGCTTCCGGAACGAGAGTATGAGCGTATCAGCCGTGCAATCCAGTCGGAAGCTGCCGCACAGCGTGCGGAGGAAGAAGCGGCCCGGACTTATGCCGCCTACCATGTGATGGAAAACGGGAAGGAGTGGTATTATAAAACTACCCCCGGCGAGGAACTGTTGGGTGCCGCAAGGATGTTCCGCAAATATCTAAAAGACGCGGAGCGCAGCACCGGCAAATTCATCTCTCTGTATTCGCAGGCCCAGCCGATCACGCCGGAGGAGTATCAGCACCTGATACATCTGCGCATGGAGAATACGGGAAAAGTCACCGGCGTGTTTGATTTGAATTTTGACAAAGTACAGTTTACAAGGGACTACACAGGGTAGGTATCTGAC
>OCPX01002773.1_pt1 | contig 10425 bp, 7 predicted proteins | sample 1538771 | NCBI WGS metagenome assembly OCPX01 (sample SAMN04571725, study PRJEB22368) | human gut metagenome | biome: human gut; material: stool | host: Homo sapiens | place: Luxembourg | collected 2012-11-01 | reverse complement strand
CGCTCACTGCAGAGGACATCCTCGAGCTGGACCGCTACTGCAGGGGACTTGGCATTGATCTCGTTCCGTCGCTTGCAAGCTTCGGCCATCTGTACAAGCTGCTCTGCACGAAATCGTATGCACATCTGTGCGAACTGGAAGGCTCTGCTTCGGCTCCGTTCTCCTTCTATGACCGCCAGGCGCACCATACGCTCGATATCACAAACCCGGAGAGCCTCTCCCTTGCCAAACACATTCTTTCCGAATATATGCAGCTCTTCTCCTCGAAGTATTTCAATCTCTGCGCGGATGAAACGTTTGACCTTGGAAAAGGGGCTTCCCGCGCACTCGCCGAGGAAAAGGGAACCACCGTCATCTACACCGAGTTTGTGACAGAGCTTGCCAACTATATCACTGAATCCGGCCGCACGCCGATGTTCTGGAGTGATGTCATCAGCCAGGAGCCGGAAGTTTATCATCTCCTGCCGAAGAACCTGATCTGCCTCCACTGGGATTATGCGTCAAATGTTTCATCGGAGCGTCTGACCCGCCTTGCCAATTCCGGTGCCGAGCATCTGTATGTATGCCCGGGCGTACAGGGATGGAACCAGCTCATCAACAAGTATCATGAGGCGTATGAAAACATTTCCAGAATGGCGCGCTACGGCCACGAATGCCATGCGATGGGACTTCTGAACACTGACTGGGGCGATTACGGCCACATCAATCACCCGGACTTCTCCCGCATCGGCATGATCTACGGCGCGGCGTTCTCCTGGAATGCAGACATTCTGCCGGAGGAGGAAATCAACCGCCAGATTTCCGTGCTGGAATTTGGTGATGCTTCCGGAAAACTCGTTTCCGTGCTCGATCTTCTCTGCCATCAGGATGCGTATCCGTGGCGCACTGCCGTTATGGTACAGGAAGCACTCGAACTGCATCAGGACAAAGAAGAGGCTGCCGAACTGCTCCGCTCCTGCGCGGAAGGCGATGCGGATGCAGCAAATGCTTCAATCGACGCGCTCTGCGCCGTTCTGTATGAGAAAGCCGGCACCGTCCGCCCGGAGAACCGTCCGATGATCTATGCGTACCTGCTCGCCGCAGACGGCCTGAAAGTGCTGAACCGCCTGCTGCCGTTCCTGCGCGCTTCCCTTCTTTCCGAGGGCACTCTGCCGGAGAAAGAAGACTGTTTTGCGCTCGCCGGAGATCTCGAACGGTGGCTGCACAGCTATAAAGAGCTGTGGCGCACCGTCTCCAAGGAGAGCGAACTGTACCGCATTGCCCATGTGTTCTGCTGGTATGCGGATCTGCTGCGTGATCTGAACGCATAAAACCAGCAAAAAACAAAAGAGAGCCGGGGACGGATTGTTCTGTCCCCGGCTCTCTTGTTTGCCGTTTTGGCTTTACAGCAGTGTTTTTACGTACTCTGTCAGGTATTCTTTTGTATTCTTCGCCGGATCTTTCATCACTTCTTCCAGCGCCGCGTTCAGGCATTCGCCGATTTTCGGGCCTTTTGGGACACTGAGTTCCATCAGATCTTTGCCGGAAACGGCCAGCGTTTTCAACGTAAAGCAGTCGCCGTTATCGAGAATTTCTCTGACGCACTCCCTTACCTTCCCGATCCGTTCCAGGGTTTCCTCCCGCTGGTACAGGCTTTTGGCCATCGTATCGGCTTCCTGCACGATCATCAGTTTTCCGAACAGCTCCGGGCCGAGTTTGTTCAGAATACGGCGGATCACCGGTTTCTCCGGAGCCATGCGGCAGTCATGCCAGCGGATCAATGCTGCGACCTGGCGGATGGTTTCGTTGTCGAATTTCAGACGGCGCAGAATCGCTTTCGCCATTTTCTCCCCCGCCGGTGCGTGGCCTTTAAAATGATCGATGCCGGCCTCATCCGTTGTGCGGCACGCCGGTTTTGCAATGTCGTGGAGCAGCATCGTCCAGCGCAGAATCGGATCTGCCGGAACGTGCTGCAGAGCGGCAATCGTGTGCTCACCGACATTATAGCAGTGGTGCGGATTGTTCTGCGGCGTTTTCATCAGTTCATCAAACTCCGGCAGCACAATTTTTGTAATACCCGCCTCATAGACGGCCTCCATGTACTCCGGCCGCTTCGAGATCAGCAGTTTATTCAGTTCCACACGGATCCGCTCAGCGCTGATTTTTTCAAGCGTCGGCGCGAGTGCTATGATGGCATCCAGTGTTGCCGGATCGAGTTTGAAGCCGAGCTGTGCGGAAAAGCGGAGGGCACGCAGGATCCGCAGTGCATCCTCACTGAACCGCTCGGTCGGATTTCCGACACAGCGGATGACTTTGCGCTGTAAATCCCTGATTCCATCGAACAGATCCACAAGCCCCTCTTCGTTGTTGTATGCCATCGCATTGATCGTAAAATCACGGCGGCGCAGATCCTCGGCGAGGCTGGAGGTAAAGACCACTTCTTTCGGATGGCGGCCGTCCTCATACTCTCCGTCGATGCGGTACGTCGTGACCTCGTGCGCGCCGCTTCCGGCCAGAACTGTTACCGTTCCGTGCTCCAGTCCCGTATCCACGGTGCGGTCAAAAATTTCTTTTACCTGCTGTGGGGAAGCAGAGGTTGTAATATCCCAGTCGTCCGGCTCCCGCGCAAGAATCGTATCGCGCACACAGCCTCCGACCGCGTACGCCTCGAAGCCTTTCGCATGCAGGGAATCGATTACCATATTTACGCTTGGCGGCATTTTTATCTTCAAATTTGTTATCTCCTTTTTCTAAATCTGCTTTTCCAGTATAGCAGTTTCCTTTTTTTACCGCAAGTGTGGTTGCGGTTGTATTTTGGGGATTGCATGTGTATAATAGAGGTTAATAAAATTCGAAAGGGGATTTACATTTTTATGAAACTGGATCGTTACCGAAAATATGTCCGGGCCGGCGTTACTGCCTTTCTGGTACTTGCAGCGTCCATGATTTTTTACTACCTGCTCTTCCACCAGACTTCTGTGCGGACCGCCTTTCACAATGTCCTCAACATTCTTTCCCCCCTGATTGCAGCCCTGATTCTCGCCTATGTGATCAGCCCGATCATTAACTTCATAGAACAGCGGATCATCGCCAGACTCTTTGCCCGGCACAGAAAAACACAGTCGGTACGCTGCAAAAAGCTTGTGCGGGCGCTTTTGATTCTTCTGACGTACGTCGCCATGCTTTTCGCGCTGTACGGACTCATTGCGACCCTGATCCCGGAGCTGTTTTCAAGTATCGCAAACATCGTCTCCAACTTCTCCAACTACGCAAACAACATTCAGGATTTTGCCACAAAAGTGCTGGCGAATTACCCGGAGATGCAGCAGACGGCAGACCAGTACATCTCCACGTTCTCCGCAAAGCTTTCCAACTGGCTGACCAATGACCTGATGCCGATGCTCCGTACGTTCCTTCTGAACCTCTCCGGACAGCTCGTCAACATGGTTACGTTTTTCAAAAACATTCTGCTTGGCGCGATCGTTGCGATCTACATGCTGTACAACAAGGAAAGCTACATTGCCAAGCTGAAAAAAGCAGTCTACGCGCTGCTCGGTCTGGATCACGGAAATGCCGTGATCCGCGACTGCCAGTATGTGAACCAGGAATTCAGCGGGTTCCTCGTTGGAAAAGTCATCGATTCGATCATCATCGGTGCCATCTGCTATCTTGTGACGAGCCTGATCGGCACCCCGTACGCACTGCTGGTCAGCGTAATCATCGGTGTGACGAATATCATTCCGTTTTTCGGCCCGTTCCTCGGCGCCGTTCCGTGTCTTCTGCTGATCCTTCTGATCGACCCTCTGCAGGCACTGTATTTCCTGATTTTCGTCGTTCTCCTGCAGCAGTTTGACGGAAACTTCTTAGGACCGAAAATTCTCGGCGAGACGACCGGCGTGTCCAGCTTCCTTATCATCATCTCGATTCTGATCGGCGGCGGCTTCTGGGGTGTCTTTGGCATGATCATCGCCGTTCCGGTCTGTGCCATTATCTGCACGGTCTGCCGCAACTTCGCCAACCGTCGTCTTGAAAAACATCACCTGCCGGATGACGATGCGTTTTACTTCCACATGGACCACATTGATCCGGAAACGAGACAGGCGATCCCATATCAGAAAAAGAAGATCGACGAGGCCGAAGTCTTCCACTTTCCGGGCTACCGGCTGCGCAAAGCGCTGACAAAGCTGACCACGGAAGAGTCTCCGGTTGATGCGCCGTATACACCGGCAAAGCCTTCGACCGAAGAGAAAAACTCAAATTCTTCCGATTCCGATCAAAAATAAATCGTATCTTACAAAAATGCCTTCTGTGCAGACTGTTTCCATTCTGCACAGAAGGCATTTTCTTATTTTTGCTTTTTATTTCTCGATTACAACCGTGCTGAGTGTCTCTGCCGGAAGATCGACACGCATGATATGTCCGTTGACACGCAGGAAGCAGCCGGAATCCTCTTTTGTGCGGTTCAGCAGGATCACAACGTAGCTTCCGTCTGGATTGACTGCGGCCGTTACATCCAGGTTTGCTCCGTATTTGCTCCAGCCGATGCGTTTTGCACCCGGAGCAATATATTTGGAAATATGGCCGATGTAGTGGTACATGATCGGTTTGCGGTAATGGAAATCATCATCCACAATCAGACCTGAGGTGAATCCCATCGGTACGTGGCGCGGGCCGCCGTCTTTGTCTACGAGGAAGTTCCAGTCGATCCAGCGGTTCATGCCGGCGTTCAGGTTTCCGATCATATCGTGTGCATAATCTGCGGCGTCAAGGTAATCGACGTACTCTGGTGTCTGGAAGTTCACCGGTCCGAAACTACCGTCGCCAAAACCGATTCTGCCCGGCATGTGAAGGGCACAGCACTCGGAAAGCATGAAGGTTTTGTCCGGGTATTTCTGTTTCATCAGCTCAACAGCCTCGAAGTGGTCGCCGGAATACCAGTGGAATGCGATACCGGCTACCATGTCCATGGTCTCCTCGTCAAGGACGGTCAGAACGTGTTCGATCATACGCTCTTTGTTGTGATCCCAGATGAAGATGCCGATCTTGTCCGTCAAGCCTGCTTTTTTCATCTCCGGATACAGATAATCTTTCAGGTAGGTTTTGGACTCTTCCGGTGTCCATACGCAGCTGTCCCAGGTGGTAGCCGCTACGGTCTCGTTCTGCAGGCTCAGCATCGTCACCGGGATTCCCTCATCGAGGTATGCCTGCAGATATTTTACGACGTATTTTGCCCAGCTTCCGTAATACTCCGGTTTCAGGCTGCCGCCGTGGTTTCTCTGCGGAATCTCTTCCGGAACCGGCATTCCCATTGCACCGTAAACAGCAGCATCATTCTTTGCGATCTTCGGTGCAGTTTTCCACTGATACGGCGGAGACCACGGGCTCATCAGAACACTGATCGGCTCTGCGGAGATTTCGATGGCTTTTTTCAGCATCGGAAGGACATATTTGCGGTCGCGGTCGATCGAGAAGGTTGCCAGATCCGGGTCTGCGACCGGGTCTGCGACTGCCTGATACTCCTCAAGGGAATAGTCACAGCTGTCGATCGGCACGCGGACAAATCTTGCATGAAGGCCGTCCGGTCCGAAAATATCCTGTAATGCCTGATTCTGTGTTTCCTCATCCATACGGGACAGCAGGTATGCGCTGCTCTCGGTCATGGCGCCGCCGAAGCCCTCGATGGTCTGGAACGCAAAGTCTGGATACAGGTTGATGACGTTCGACTCAATCATTTTTACACTCTTGGACTCGTCTTCCGGTGCCAGCGCTTTTTCCCAGGTTTTTGCTTCCCCTTTTACATGGTACGTTGTAATCTGTTTTGCTTTCATTTTCCACACTCCATTTTTCACATGTTTTGCGGCATTTACTGAAAATCCGCTGTTTCATGCTTCCACTATACCATGCTCTCTTCTTCTTGTTTAGTGCCTTTTTCGGCAGAAAATTAGGGCATTTCCGCTTTTCTGATTCTTACCCACTGGCCCATCGGGCGGTCTCCTTTTTCCTTTTCATACCGCTTCTGCATTTCCTTCATGCTGCAGCCGTACCGCTCCTTAAACAGACGCGACACCGACTTGTAGTTTTCGCAGCCGTGTTTCGGCAGAAGTTCCATGATCCGCGCCTCGGGATGCTGCAGGTCGCGGCAGATCCGGTCGAGCCGGATTTCATACAGATACTGGTAGACCGTCAGACCGAGGTACCGTTTCAGAAGCTTCGACAGATAATTCGGCGTATAACCAAAGTGCTCCGCGACCTGCGCCACCGTCAGCTTTTCAGCGTAATGCTCCTCAATATACCGCATGACCTCGCGGATCTGCTGTACGGCCTTCTGATTCTGCGGAATGTGTTCTTTTCCGATCCGCACCGCATAGTCCACCAGTAAGCGGTACAGCGCTTCAAGAAGAAGGCTGTCGAATTTTAACTGATACCCTTCTTTCTGCGCACCGTACACCTCGTCCATCTCCCGGAGAACTGCTTTGAATTCTGCGAGTTTTTGTTTTTCCGCCTCACTGGCCGGTCTTTCATCCACAACAAAGTAAAGCTGATCGTAATGCTCCATGTACTGCAGCAGCATCTCGTACGGAACCTGCAGGACGATGGCCTGATTCGGATAGGCTGTCACGGCGTGGATCGTGCCGGAGTTGATGACAAGAAGTTCATCTGCCCCGATCTGCCGCTCGCCGCCGTCACCGAAACGCACTTTCAGACGGCCTTCCAGAAGATAAATGATCTCCAGATCGTTGTGCCAGTGCGGCGGGTTGCTGTAGCCGCCGTCGTCGATGCTGTGGAAAAAGCGGATGCCGATATCCCCGTTTGCCGTAATCCATTCGAAATTGCTCTCCATGGTGCCCTCCCGTTTCTTGTCTTTTCGTGTATACAGACGAAGCGCGTCTGAACTTTCTGTTCGTTCAGGCGCGCTCCTTCTATTATCTTTTCTACTACAGGGACATGGTAATTTCCCGCCCTGTGCGGTGGTATTTCTGAAAAGTGACTCCGGACGCCTTCATCATCCGTTTCGATGCGATCACGGACGGGGTGTCCGCGTACTTGTCGCAGTCGTAGATCACCGTTTTGATTCCCGCCTGGATAATCGCCTTGCAGCACTCGTTGCATGGGAACAATGTCACATACAGCTTGGCTCCCTCGAGGCTTCCACCGCGGTAATTCAGGATGGCGTTCAGTTCACTGTGCGTTGTGTAAAGATACTTGTTTTCCAGCGGATTTTCACTTGTCTTTCCCCACGGGAACTCGTCGTCCGAGCAGCCTCTCGGGAAACCGTTGTATCCCATGGACAGAATCTTGTTGTCCTCGCTCACAATGCAGGCTCCCACCTGGGTGTGCGGATCCTTCGAGCGCATACCGGCAAGCTGGGCAACTGCCATGAAATATTCATCCCAGGAAATATAATCCTCTCGTTTATCGCTCATACCCATTTCCCCTGTGTTTTCTTAACGTACTTTGCTTCCGCTCTTATTTCGTACCGAAGATACGGTCTCCGGCATCGCCGAGGCCTGGTACAATGTAGCCGTGCTCGTTCAGATGGTCATCCAGTGCTCCGACGAAAACATCGACATCCGGGTGAACCTCATGCATTTTCTCGATTCCTTCCGGAGATGCGATGATGCACATGAAGTGGATCTTCTTTGCGCCTTTTTCTTTCAGCATGGTGATGGCTGCCGTTGCAGAACCGCCGGTTGCCAGCATCGGGTCGGTTACAAATACTTCACGGCTTGCGATGTCTGACGGAAGTTTGCAGTAATACTCAACCGGTGCCAGGGTTTCCGGATCACGGTACAGACCGATGTGTCCGATTTTTGCTGCCGGAATCATAGCCAGCATACCTTCTACCATACCAAGACCGGCACGGAGGATCGGCACAACTGCCATTTTCTTTCCTTCGAGCTCTTTTACGGTTGTTTTGCAGATCGGGGTTTCAATTTCAACGTCTGTGAGCGGCAGCTCTCTGGTTGCCTCGTAGCACATCAGCATTGCAATCTCGCTGATCATCTCGCGGAACTCCTTGGAGCTTGTGTCTTTCTTTCTGATAATACCGATTTTGTGCTGGATCAGCGGGTGATCCATGATGACTGTTCTTGCCATTTTCCCTTCTCCTTTGTTTTGTTTAAAATTTATTCATTTTCGCCTTCATGCTCAATCAAGTGAATACGGCGTTCGTGACGCTCTTCTCCGGAAAATGGAGTGTTCAGGAAGGTTTCTACGATTTTGATTGCAAGGCCAGGGCCTACAACACGTCCTCCCATCGCCAGTACGTTGGCATCGTTGTGCAGGCGGGTTGCCAGAAGCAGTCGGTGCAGAGTGCTGCACGGATTCCTTCCATTTTGTTTGCCGTGATAGAAATGCCGATTCCGGTTCCGCAGATCAGGATTCCCTTATCACACGTTCCGTTCTGGATCGCATGGCCTACTTTTCTGGCGTAAACCGGATAATCAACTGCCTCGTTGCTGTAGCATCCGAAGTCCTGATATTCCAGTCCCTGTTTATCCAGATATGCTTTTACCTCCTGCATCAGCTCATATCCGCCGTGGTCACATCCTAAAGCTATCATTGTTCTTCCTCCTCTTTCAGCCGCGCAAGAACACCTTCAATCAGGAATTCCAGCGCTTCATAACATTTTCCGTATTCGGTAAGCGGTTCCCCGTAAAGGGCGGGGATGTCTCCTGCCAGCCGCAGAAATCCGGCGATCGTCTGCAGATGGGGCGCATCCGGGAAGTCCTCACGGATCTTTTCCCTCTGACTGTCCTCCATCACAAGAAGCAGCGTGTCGTCGTTGATGTCCTCCGCGGTAAGCGGTGTGGTGGTGTGGTCTTTGGCCGAAAGCCCGTTGCGCGCAAGCACTGCCTCTACCTTCTGGTTGACCGGCTGCGGAAACAGAACGACAAGCCCGCGGGAACCAATTTCCATCGGCCACGGAAGCTCTTTGCTCTGCAGAATCGCCTTCGCCATCGGTGCGCGCGCGGTATCGTCCGCGTCCACAAATAAAATCCTGCTGTAATGTTTCACTGTTATACCTCTGCTACTTTGTGGCCTGCGGCTTTTAACAGGCGGTTCATGATCGCCTGCCCCATACGCGGGGTGTCGAAAGCCTCGGAATAAATCACTTCCACGCCGTCCTCATCGAAGTCGCGCAGAATCGCAAACAGGTGATGCGCGATCGTCTCATCTTCGGCGCGCAGCCCGATGCTCTTGATATCTCCTGTGGTGTACTGCTCCCGTGTCTCATCGGTGCAGATTACGCCCACTTTCTTTCCTGCCTTTTCCTGTTCTGCGGCAAGGCGGTTGATTTCCGGAATCACCCGTTCCATCTCGCCCTGGATAATCGTAAGGTCTGCCTTCGGCGCATAATGTTTGTAGCGCATGCCCGGTGCCTTCGGACGCACATGGCTGTCCTCCGCAAGGATTCCCGGATCGACACGCACGGTTCCAAGCACTTTTTCCAGCATCTCTTTGTTGTAATAGCCCGGGCGGAGAATCGTCGGAATCTCCTCTGTAAAATCGACGATAGTGGATTCGAGGCCGATCTCGGCGTCTCCTCCGTCGATGATACAGTCAATTTTGTCCCCAAGATCCTCGATCACATGCTCGGCTTTCGTCGGACTCGGCCGGCCTGATGTATTGGCGCTCGGCGCTGCGATGAAGCCGCCTCCGGCTAAGATCAGTGCGTTTGCCACTTTGTTGCTCGGGTAGCGCACGGCTACGGAGGTAAGGCCTCCCGTCGTCTCGAGCGGAACGGCATTTGTTTTCTCAAAAATCATCGTCAGCGGTCCCGGCCAGCATGCGGCTGCCAGTTTGCGTGCACTCTCCGGCACGTTTGCCGCTACGGTTTCGAGGTCCTCCATTCTTCCGATGTGGACGATCAGCGGGTTGTCCGACGGACGGCCCTTTGCCGCATAAATTTTCTCGGAAGCTTTGGCATCCAGCGCATTTCCGCCAAGACCATATACGGTCTCGGTCGGGAATGCCGCCAGACCGCCGTTTTTCAGAATTTCTCCTGCTTTTTCGATCGCGCTCTGATCTATGTTATCTTCTGTCATCCTGGCAATCCATGCCCTCATATGTTTCTTCCTTCTTTCCATCTGTTCCAGCGCACAGTGTTTCCATCTGCGCACACTGTTTTGATTATACCATTTTCCGGCGCAGTTGAAAACCCTTGATTTAAAGAAGCTCTTTTAACTGAGCCGTGCGGTACGCCTCGATCAGTTCCTTTAATTCACGGATGCGCTGCCGGATCTGCCGTCCCTGATCCGTATCGCCGACTAACTGGCGCTTCATGTTGTACCGCACCGCCACCTGGCGGGAGACAATATCCTTCTCCTCCCGGATTGCTTTTTCCGTCGATTCAAACGGCTCGTGCGCGGTGAGGCTGAGGCCGTACGAGTTGTAAATCAGCGTGTAACCCGCGATGCCGGTTTCTTTGTGGTACGCCCTGCA
>OCPX01002764.1_pt1 | contig 10436 bp, 9 predicted proteins | sample 1538771 | NCBI WGS metagenome assembly OCPX01 (sample SAMN04571725, study PRJEB22368) | human gut metagenome | biome: human gut; material: stool | host: Homo sapiens | place: Luxembourg | collected 2012-11-01 | reverse complement strand
CCGGGGCCAGCCTGGGCGTGGCCTTGGTGATGTTGCTCGGTGGAGGAAGTATTACTGCCGGGGTTTTCAGTATATCCGGTTTTCTGGCGGTATTGGCCGGAGCTTTTGCCGGGGCTATGATCGTCATGGGAATCTTGCTGTTCTTTTCTGCTTTTACAAAGAATAATTTGATGCTACTTATTATTGGGATCATGATCGGATACATCACCTCCTCGGTGATTTCATTATTGAATTTTTTCTCTACGGCCGAAGGAGTACATTCTTACATGATCTGGGGATTGGGAAATTTCAGCGGAGTGTCTTCCGGGCAATTGCCTGTATTTGTCGTTTCGATTACCGCCGGTTTGGTTTTATCGGTCATGTTGATCAAACCTTTGAATGCCTTATTGTTGGGAAACCGGTATGCCGAAAATCTGGGTGTGAATGTGCGGCTTACCCGCAATCTGTTATTGATTGCGACCGGTATGCTGACGGCAATAACAACCGCCTTTTGCGGGCCTATCGCTTTTATCGGATTGGCCGTGCCGCATATTGCCCGCTTGATGCTGGGTACTTCGAACCACAATTCCCTGATGCCTGTGACCTTATTGCTGGGAGGGGCGGTAGCCCTGTTGTGTAATCTGATCAGTGTATTACCCGGCGAAACGGGGATTTTGCCATTGAACGCCATCACTCCCGTTTTGGGTGCTCCCGTCATTATCTATATTCTGGTCAAACAGCGTAAAATTCAATATTTCAATTGACTATGGAAACTTTACCTGTAATTGCAGCCCGTCAATTGGCTATCGGCTACTCTCATGGTAAGAACGGTTCTACAGTGGTACACCGGGATCTGTCTTTCGATTTGTGGGCGGGAGAGTTGACTTGTCTGTTAGGTCCTAACGGGGCAGGCAAATCTACTCTGTTGCGTACTCTTTCGGCTTTTCAATTGCCTTTGGAAGGTGAATTATGGCTTGAAGGACGTCCGCTGAGGGATTATTCCGAACGGGAAAAATCGCGCAAGATCGGCGTCGTACTGACCGATAAGACACAGGCCGGCGGATTGACCGTATATGAACTGGTAAGCTTGGGGCGTCAGCCCCATACCGGATTCTGGGGCCGTTTGAACCGGGAAGATCATAAGCTCGTCGAAGAGGCTCTTACGGCAGTGGGAATATCCCATAAAGCTGCAAATTACGTGGCCGAATTGTCGGACGGGGAACGGCAGAAAGTGATGATCGCCAAAGCATTGGTGCAGGAATGTCCGTTGATTTTGCTCGATGAACCCACAGCTTTCCTGGATGTGGTAAGCCGTATCGAGATCATGACTTTATTGCATACCATTGCCCGCGAACAACATAAGACCATTCTGCTGTCTACCCACGATATCGACCAGGCACTGATCCAGGCCGACCGGCTGTGGTTGCTCGCGCCCGGAAAAGGATTGCAGTGTGGCGTTACGGAGGATATAGTCTTTAACGATGGACTGGACTGTTTGTTCGATCACCGGAAAATATGTTTTGACCGGGGACGTGGGGGCTATTTCCCCATCGTACAGGATTATCAGGAAGTCGTCGTCAGGACGGACGATCCCTGCCTTTGGCATTGGTGTGTCAATGCTCTGAATCGTTTTGGCTATTCCGGTCTGCCCGGAAATGCCGATAGAAAAAATTTACCCGTATTGACGGTTACTTCCCCGCATGAAATGAGTTGGGAAAAAAATGGAATGTCTACTATACTGACTTCTTTCGAGGACTTGACCGGATTATTGAAAAAATGACCGGGAAGGTTTTTGAATAAAAAGAAAACGGTGCGCATCAGTTTTTACCTGTTGGCACCGTTTTAACTTTTTATTTATTTGCTTCTGCAGCTTTGATCAATCGGGGGATGGGGGATACATTGACCATAGACGTGTAATCGATGGGAGAAAGTGTCCATACATCCCAGGAGAGATTTTCAAGTTGGCGATTGTCGACAAATGTCTGAGAATATTCAAAGTCGGCAGCTGTCGGCACCTGATTGCCCGAACCGAGCCAGTAGGTGGTATAGGCATCGTTCGATCCCATCCAATAATCGGCTGCATCTAACGGTTTCAATTCGTCAGAATCGTATTCGGAGAGTTCGTAGAGCCCGTTTGTAAAATCAGCTTGTGTCAGATGTAAAGTAGAACTTTTCAGTTCGATTTTACCGTCGTTATTACCGTCATAACCGAATCCTTTGATATAATTTCCTGATAAGGCGACATAAAGGCGGGGATCGTTCTTGGCAATAGCTTTGAGCATATCGATTCCTGTAAAAGTTTCCGTTTTATTCCAACGATATCCCCAGGCAATGAAAAAAACTTCCTGGTCTGCCGGTTCTTGCAGATGCTCCCCTGTAACCCATTGAATGGCAAAGACCGAGGTGTTTTCTCCGTTACCGGTCCAATTTTTCAGATCGGAGATCGCGAACCGATTACCGTTGACCTTCAGAAATAAGGTGTCGGAATCCTTGCCGTCTTGATTGGTTGCGGTCAGGATAATTTCAAAACTACCGGGGTCCTGAGAGGTGAAACGATAGATTGAGTCTGTGGAAACCGTTTTTTTGTTCAGTTGCCACTGGAAAGTGGTCTGTAACGGATTGTTCAGAATCGCTTTTAACTCGATCGTTTCACCCGGTAAACAGGTGGTTTGCCCACTCGGATTTCCGATAGAAACCTGAGGCGGAGTAGGAAGATACGGATCTTTTTTGTTGTCGTCACTACAGGAGGTCGATAGACCTGTAAGCAGACTCCAGAATAGAAATAAAGAATAGTATTTTTTCATTTACAAAATTCTTTTATTGAAAATTATAAGTAAAGAATGTTCCGGCTGGATAATTGGTATGATTCTTATAATTGGCGCTCAATTTCGGTTCGGTTTCGCTGAAATCGAATACACTGATGTGGTTGATCAGACGGTCGTTACCCCACCCTTTGATTGTATTCAGATAGACTTCGCCTGTAACCGGATTGACGGCTATGGTATTGTAAACACTAGTTGTTGTCACGATGTTTGCCGCATCGACCATCAGATCCGTCTGGTTTTTACTAAAAATGTGACGATAGATTTTGGTACCTGTGCCGTTCATGTACAAAGTATCTCCTTGTGCTGTAATACACGGAGTAGAAGTGTATGAGGCCGACTGAGTGCTAATGGCATCTCCCGGTAAAGTATTGGTTTGGATAATAGTATAATTTTGGGCATCGACCTTAGAGATTTCCCCGGCCGAAGTGGATACCCACAAGTTACCGTCCGACGATTTGACGACTCCTCTGACCGGATCATTGAATTCTATCGATTTGGAGATTTTGTTTTTTCCTTTTTCGATCACAAGGACGTTATTTCCTGCTGCAGCGAATATTTTCCCTTCCGTTACAGCCATGGTATTCTTATTAGCCCTTTCAGCTCCCTCGATGAGAAAAAGTTCGCCGCTGGATGGGTGGAATACCTTAATTCCTTCGTTGTCGCGCAGATAGATATCGTCGTCTCCCAGTACGGCAACATGAGTCGGACTGCTTACTTTATCTTCCAGTTCGGTCTTATAGCCGGCTTCTTTTTTCAGGGTTTCTGCATTGGCAACGATAAGATAACCGTCGTCTCCGCTTTTTTGTGAAATGATATACAGTTTGTTGTTGGCGATAAATAAGTCTTGGGAAAGAAGGCTCAGCATGCTGCCGTTTGCCTTGTAATAGGCACTGTCCGTGAGAATACCTTTCGGGCTGATGAATATCAATGTAGAAGGATCGGCCTGGTAACCTTCATTTAAAACAAAAGTACCGTATTTGTATTTACCGTACACTTCGATGGATGTTGTGGCAGAAGTCACTCCATCGGCATTGGTCGCGGTTAATTTAACATCGTAGGTCCCCAATTCGTTCATTTTGAAAGTAAATACTGTATCCTTAGAGACTTCATTTCCTTTGACGGACCAGCTCAGTGTGGTTGGCAGCGGACTTTCTACTTTCGCTTTCAGTACGATAGAGTCTTCCTGAGGCATTGCGAACACTCCGTTTACACTCTCGATAGATACTTCGGGAGGAACCGGATATTTGTCGTCATCGTCACATGATGCGAATATTCCTGCTAACAGGAGGCAAACTAAAAGCGTAAAATTAATTTTTTTCATGGTTTCTATTTATTTAAAGGATTTATATGATTCAATTAAAATTCGAATAAAAGCGAGAACAAGCAATTACGCAAAGGCATGGGATAATATTGGGTCGACTCATAGTAGGTATCGAACAGGTTATCTATCCGCATCTGAGGGGTTAGGCTTGTCCCATTCCGGAAGGAGTAGCGGTAACCGAGCAAGAGGTTATGTACGGAATAGGGATCCGTGGCATATGATTCGTCGGTAGTAATGAAACGCCGGCCGGTGTAAGTCATCTGCCAGACGAAAAAAGCATCTTTATAATCGATATTCCAGCGCAGATTCCACTTGAATCGCGGTACATATGGAATTTGCCGCATATAGGCGTTGTCGTCTACGTGTTGTTTCTTGCGGGTCCGGGATTGTGACCAGCTGTAATTACCCGAAAGAGAAGATACGAGTTCCCCGTAGTGGAAAGTGGTTTTTCCATAAAGTTCCACGCCATAGGAACGTACGTTTCGTTTGTTTTGCGGAGTCCACACCCATTGGTTTCCGTCTTTGGGGAGCCAAAGGATCCAGTTGTCGATGTTCATTAGATAACCGGAAACTTCGGCATCGAATAAGAGATGTTTGTTTATACTCTTCCGGTAAGAAATAGAAGCATCGTAAGAATACCCCTCTTCCGGCTTTACATCCGGATTACCGCCGGGGCGCCAATATAGGTCGTTCATACTGGGGAAACGATAATTATAAGCAGTACTTCCTTTCAATTTTAATTCTTTTTTCAATAGATTGAATACTATTCCTGCCGACCAGGTGGATACATTCCGATTGTCGTTATGTTCGAACATATATTGTCCGTTGATCATCATCCACCGGATAGGCGTCCACAAAGCGGAAGTTTGCCAGGAGAGTATGTTACGGTGGTGGCTGAAAGGGGATTCCACCTGAGGAATATCAAAATCGATACCGTCGAGCGTATATTTCGATGAGTCGATGTCTATGTAGCTACTCACCCGGATCAGGTCGTGAGAATAGGTTAACGTCGTGTTGAGGATAAGCTTATCGGTCGGGGAGTACGTATAATCGGCCACGACCTGTGCCGTGTTAGAGCGGTTTTTGTTTCCCTTGGGATCGAATAAACCTCCGTCATACCGGATATCGTAAGTTTGGCAGAAATACAGCCAGGCAGCCTTTACATGTAATTCATGGATACCCCGGCTGAAATCCAGTCCGGCATATCCCCGGAAATTATTTTCCTCCTGATCCTCCTGGGAGCGGTTGACTACACCGAGCGGTTGGGGGAGGTTACGGTGATTTTTCTGATACCAGGCGACAGCTGTCAGGCGGGTGTAGGGAGATACTCTGAAATAGCCTTCCTGCATAATTCCGAATTGAGAGTAAGCGGCATCCTGCCTTTTTTCACGGAAAGGAATATTGGTCAGCACTTTATTCAGATAGGTATAGTCGTTGTCGGAATGCTGATAATATAACCGTGTCTTTGAGGCCGATTTATTACCGCTTATATTCGCCTGTCCACCGACGGTATATGTGTTGTACGATCCATACTCTGCCAGTACCCGGCCATTTACGCCTCGGTTCCAATCGGTGTCTGTGAATAAATTCACACTACCTCCGATAGCTCCGGTACCGTTTTTTACATGGCTGCTGCCATAGTACAGGTTGATGTTATCTGTAAAAAAGACCGGGATCTGTGAAAAATCGAAAGTACCCGATAAAGGAGGTGTGATATTGATCCCGTTCCAGTTTACCCGTGTTTGGGAAGCGCTGGTTCCACGGAAAGAAGCTGTCGATAATGCTCCTGTTCCCAGACTCTTGATGTAAATAGAGGTATGGTCGGTCAGGAGTTCGGCCAGCGAGCGGGTTTTGTTGGCTTGTAAAATGGCTGGGGAAATATGGGTTACCCGGGCTCCTGCGTTTGCCTCGTTGGCGTGTTGTATACGTTGGCGGATGACCTGCACGGTGTCTAATGTGCCGTATAGGGTGATCGAATCCCGGGATTGGGCGGGAGTACGGAATCCCGACCCAAGGAATATGCCGAGGTATAAAATGAAGATCAGACTCTTGTATAGGTTCATATCGCTAGGCTAATTAGGGGAAATACACTTGGCTAGGATAGATACCGACTCGAAAATTCCGGATAGAACCGTCTTTTTTGTAATTCCGGATATAACCGCGTTGTGCACTGTAATCCAGACAGTCACATAGATAGACCTCTCCTTGCGGACTGACTGAAAACCCATACATCATATCGATTCCGGGAAGATCGAGGTAGTGTTCGAATTCTCCTGTGCCGATATTCATCCGGTAAACACTTTGGACAGAGGTAATCCCTGCTGCCGTGTTACTTTTACAGGTTTTGACGTTGAAATAAATCCAGTTCAGTGTAGGATCGATATCCGTGCGATTATAGGTGATTGTACCGATTACGTCTCCTGCTTGTGGATTTGCCTTTTCACTGATGGGAAGGGTATAAGAGACCTCGACTTTTTCTTGGTGGGGGTCGATACAAACCAATTCTATTCCGCAGACTCGATTCCCCTCCCGGATGTTCATCAAGGCCCATACTCTTTGGTATTTATCGACCAGCATCCGGCAGGTTTTGGTATTTTCGTCGTTTTTTACTTCCGGGATGACCCGGACAGCTTTTTTGCTGATATTGTCGGTATCGAAGACATATATTCCGCCGGTAGTCATTCCGAAGATTTTATTATCTACCGTTACCAGATATTCGACCGATCGCGGTATGGAGATATATTCCAGAGGTTCGCCATAAGGTTCCACAGTCCGGATACGCACCAGTTGTCTCTCCAGATCGGATACGATAGCTTCTGTCGGGGAAATGGCTACGATCTGGCGTGGAAATCCCGCTTGGGTATAGAGGATTGTACCGACGGAACCGAACGTTTCGGGATCTATAACCTCGATTTTTTTGGAGTTATCCAAAGTCACAAAATATTTACCGTTGATCTTGGTGATGGATTGGGCCACATCACCCAGCGGTCGGTGATTCACTTCCCGGAAAATATCCGGAATGACTGATCCGTCTTTGTTTAAAACGGAGATACCGCCCATATTCTGATTGATTCCCCCTTCATTGAGAACAAGGGCTTCGATATTACCTTGGCTTACCGGCCCGTAGGGATAATCCGTTCCTGCGGAATCACAGGCTGTGAATAGCCCTGCTATTACGGCAAATATGAAAAAACAGAGAATTTTTTTGAATAGCATGATTTACTGACGTTTATGTTCTTCTTCCCTTTGAACGTTAAACAAATGAATCACGTGGCAGGTCTTCTGACTTGTTTCCTTTTCGGTTTCCTTCCCATTCCGAATGAGGAACAGTGGATAAAGCACGTCCGAAAAGTGTTATGAAACTTACAGCAGTGGATCTGTTCAGGATTTACACCTGATTCCCTTTTCATTGCCGGACGAGACAACGATCCGGCAACTCCACGCAATTTTTATGTGATGGCAAAGATATATAAATCATTTTATAAGGGAAATGATATTTTGTGAATGTTTGTTAGTCCACAGGGACGGAGGCAATACTTTGTGCTGAACGGTTATTTTGGGAAAAACCTTTAGAATTTCTTTAAAATCGGGCTTTTATCCTTGTACAGGCAATGAAGTAAAACCTGTTCTGAACGGAAAACATGTCAAACCGATTATTTCAATGATGAAAACAAGATGGATTATCTCTTTTGCCCGACTTCCTGTTTCTGTGAAAAATCCAAATGCGCCCCTGTCGAAGGGAATATCGTGCCGGAGTTGATCGGTACGAATAATAGCGATAAGCAGATTGGGGAATTAGATGATATATGCAAATTATTCAAAATTAATAAACATGATTTATTGGTTTTACCGGAATAAAATTGCAGCTTTGTTCGGGATTGATCGGGTGGGAAAGATTTTGACAGACTGTTTATCCGATACTTTATGAAAATAGAGAAAGTACATGCGGTCTATTTTAGTCCGACAGGCACAACTAAAACAGTGATTACCCATTTGGTAAAATGTATCACTACGTTATTACCGGAAGTTGTGACGGAAGTGAAAGACTTTACATTGCCGTCGGGGCGGAAGAAAGTGCCTGATATTCGGGAATCGGAGTTGGCTATTGTCGGTTTGCCTGTTTACGCCGGCCGTTTACCGAATCTGTTATTGAATTACTTGACCACCTGGCAGAGTAATGGGGCCTGGGCGGTGCCTGTAGTGGTTTATGGGAATCGGTCCTATGGGAATGCGCTCGTCGAACTGTATGATATTTTAAGATATAGAGGGTTTCATCCGATAGCTGCTGCGGCTTTTGTCGGCCAGCATTCTTTCACGACCCGGTTGGCTACCGGGCGTCCCGACCGGGAAGATCTGGAAAAGGCAGAACAGTTTTCGGCAGAGATCGTGAGAAGAATATTGCAACCAGGAGAATTTACCGGAATAAAGATTCCGGGACAAGGGGCTCCTGATTACGGTGGGTATTATAAACCCAAAGGAAGGGATGAAGAGGTGGTGAATTTCCTGAAAGCAAAACCTGTTACGACCGATGCGTGCATCGATTGCAGACGTTGTGCAAAAGTTTGTCCTATGGGGGCTATCCGGCAGGATCATCCTTCTGAGGTTTCCGGTATTTGTATCAAGTGTAATGCTTGTGTAAAACAATGTCCTGTACATGCCAAACAGTTGACGGATGAAGCTTACCTAAGTCATGTCGGTTTTCTTGAAAATAGATATACCTCGAGGGCAAGAATCGAATTATTTTAATCGACCTAAATACTTGGTATATGAAGACCGGTCTTTATACGAAACTGATTTTGAAGGTAATCGCTGGCTGTTTGCTTATCACTGTCATCCGGGGTATTCATTTCTGGAATTACCCGTTAATATAAAAGATATCGAGATGCATGTCGATATTAAGTCCGCCAGTACAAGAGATGAAATGAATGTGAAGGTATCCGGTTCATACTAAAAATAGGGGAATTGTTTTTGAGGATTTTTTTTATGGCATGGAGCTTTGCGCTCCCCGGTGATTTCTTATATGTCTTGATTTTTTCGCTGGTTGCGGATAAATTTATTCCGGTATTCTGCCGGGAAATTATTTTCATGGTGTTTGACGAATCGTTTCAGGTAGGATTGACCGGAGATCTAAGAAGGACGGTATGTCCGTTTATGTCAGATCATTGAGGGTACAGTGCTGAACAGCCATTCAGGTTAATGCCGGAACCCCTGAAGCTTGTCCCTTTCCAAACCGCTATGAGATAATGACAAGTAATGTCCGATAAAGATCTTAAGTTAAACAAAAGAGGGGGCTTTCCCCATTCTCTTTTCAGTCCGCCAAAACAGCCAAACAGCCAGAAGGAGGGAAAGAATTCTGCTACAGGTTGTGCCGCTTCCGCCCCGATCGCCTGCAAGGTATTGATATAAATAAACAGGATACCCATCACTGGTCCCGACAGCAGCAACGTCCGGACGAGCGGCGTACCATATTCCCGAATACCTTCCGAATCAATGACACAACTGATCAGTTCTTCGGAAAACACTCCGCAAATCAAGGTCAGTATCACGCCCATACCAATCCTGCGAAGCATGACAGACGTATGACTGCCTGAAATGGTCCCACTGTTTCTTTTCTCATATTGAAACAGGCTATGAATATGGTCAGGTGGGAGTCTTTACCCGTCAGCAAGATAACGTAATATGCGTTGCTGCCGTATAACCGATGGCCGTAGCCCATGCCGCACCGGCAATCCTGTAGCCGAGCCATAGGATAAACAAGCGATTGAGTACGATATTCTGTATGGTACCTATCAGTATTCCGTTCAGTGCCTCTGTCGATTTCCCTTTGGCACGGACAAGGTTGCTGAAAGCTGTGGAGACGATGACGAAAGGAGTACTCCACGCTACATACCCGTATTTCAAGAAACACCCTACAGCCGTCTCTATGATTTTTTTTAACAGATTACGGTTTATAATCCTTTTTCATTTTTTACAAAGGTCGTCTTTGGATATTCGGAACATTAATGGGTGTTCTCCGTTTGAAAGTGTTTTTGATTTGTAACAAACCACTGAAATAGAGGCGTTCATGGCTAAAGTTGGTTTAAACCTCGGTTTAAACTCGACCGTCAAAAACCACAAAAAGAAAAAAGGTAGCTACTTTCGTAACTACCTCATTCAGAGAGCGGAAAACGGGACTCAAACCCGCGACCCCCAGCTTGGAAGGCTAGTGCTCTATCGACTGAGCTATTTCCGCGAATAAGTGGGGAGAGCAGGATTCGAACCTACGAAGACGATGTCAGCTGAGTTACAGTCAGCCCCAGTTGGCCACTTTG
>OCPX01002763.1_pt1 | contig 10439 bp, 7 predicted proteins | sample 1538771 | NCBI WGS metagenome assembly OCPX01 (sample SAMN04571725, study PRJEB22368) | human gut metagenome | biome: human gut; material: stool | host: Homo sapiens | place: Luxembourg | collected 2012-11-01 | reverse complement strand
ACCGTAGGACGGTAACCGCTTGTCATGGAAGTGATGGTAACAAAACCTACACCACAACCGCCGAATTGTTTCTGAAGCATTTCGCGCAAGTCGGCTGTAAATATATCCGCTTCGATAAAGGAGTCTCCGAATACGGCAATGCGTACCTGTTTGTCATCAGAGTCATCTGAATCACTGGAAGAGATACGATTGAGTGCTTCATAAAAAGGAGCCATCCCCCGGAGGGTGGAATCACTGTAATCTTCAATGCAAGTCATACCTGCACGACAAGTATCTACAAAGACCGGCTTTACAACTGGAGGCAAAGGGATACTGTCCGAATCAGCTGTGGCAATCTCCGATTCCGGATAACGAAGGTCGCTCAAAAGGTCTACACGCCTCATCGTGTGCCCGTCAATGGTCAGTACCGGAAGCCAATGAAGCCCGAGTAAGGCTGCAAATACAATCAGTACGAACCACAACGAATATTTCAAATAATTCTTTATTATCTCCATAATGTTTCTAAAATCCCAAACGACCGCAAAGATAGACAAAAGCCACAAAAAGAAAGGAGAATCTACATTATTTATTAGATTCTCCTTTCCTTTTTATCTATCTACCGGATCACATTTAAATGGTCCGTTCAATGTTCCACACAAATGCACGCAAACCTAATTGTTCCGTCTGCAAATCCATTTTATGCAAGGTGTCGAGCAATGAATCGACTTTGTTATCTTCTACCACTGTCAGGATAGCCGAGCACATACTTGGCCAGGCATGGCTTCCGAAATGCGGATCGCCTGTTTTCGAACCACGTCCCTGTACTTTTTCAAGGTATGTAAAGCCACGACAACCCAAACGGTCGAGCAACGCCATGATTCGTTCGTAATAAGCCTGGTCGAATGTTATCAATACTGATTTCATATTTCTTTTCTGTTATTTCTTAATAATGTTATCTTTATTCGCCTGGAAATAAACGTCCAATTCACGTTGACGGCGGAGTTTACGACGACGGTTCTTGATACCAGTTCCCGCGAATACACAATATAGAGTAGGAATCAAAATCAATGTCAAAACAGTAGATATCGTCAAACCACCGATTACGGCAATTGCCATCGGACTCCACATTTCCGAACCTTGACCGCCACCGATAGCCATCGGAATCATACCGAGAACGGTAGTAGCGGTGGTCATCAGTACCGGACGAAGACGGCTCTTACCTGCTGTTACCACAGAGTTCAAAACAGCCAATCCACGTTCTCGACAAAGGGTAATGTAGTCAATAAGCACAATACCGTTCTTCACCACAATACCAATCAACATGATACCTCCCAATAAACTCATGACACTCAATGTGCTGTTCGTAAAGAATAGTGCCATCAAGACACCACTAAACGCAAACGGCAGGGAGAACATGATGATAAACGGATAAGTCAGTGACTCGAACTGCGCTGCCATCACGATAAATACCAGAACAACAATCAGGATGGCAAGTGTTCCCAAATCGCGGAATGAATCCTGCTGATCTTCGTACGAACCGGAAATCTGAATGGTGACTTCTCCCGGAAGATCCATTTTATCTATCACCTTATTTCCGGCAGCTACTACGTCGCCCAGCGGAGCTCCGGAGATTACAGCGGAAACGGTCACGATACGTTCGCGGTCTTTACGTTCGATGGTAGGAGGTGCAAAACGTTCGACTACCTTTCCGACGTCTTTCACACGAACGGATTGTCCCTGTGCATTGTAAATGAGGATATTTTCGAGACTCTCCAGGCTTGTACGGTATTCAGGTGCGTAACGCACTTTGATATCATATTCATCTCCGTCCTCACGATATTTAGATGCTACCGCACCATTGACACGGTTACGCAGATAGTTACCAGCAGTTGAAAGATTCAAGCCATGCATCGCCAGTTTTTCACGGTCGAAGTCTACCTGGTATTCCGGTTGGTAGTCACTACGGCTGATATTTACCTCGGTCACGCCTTTTACTTTCAATAATTCACGTTTCAGACGGGCTGCTACGCTATCGGTTACTGTCATATCGTATCCGTAAACCTCAAAGTCGGCACTTGCCTGCGCGGACATACCCGTGTTACTACCTCCGAGGATTACCTGTGCTTTACTGAATTCCGGATAGGCTTTCAAATCTTCACGCATCTCATCACAGACTGCTTCCAAAGTGATGTCACGATCACCCGGGTCTACCAAACTGATGTTGAACGAGATTATATGTGAGCCATTGTCCTGCATGGATGCCCAAGTGTTGTCAGAATCAGCCTGACCGACTGTATAGTTACAGACTTTCATTATGTCTTTATACTTCGTCAGCCATTGGTTGGTTAACTTCTGAGATAATTCCTGCGCTATCTCTTTTCGTGTACCGATTGGAAGTTCCAACTGTACGGCAATACGGGCATTATCCTGTGCCGGGAAGAACTCCGTACCGATGCCCTTTGCACACAGCAAACTGACAACGAAGAAAGCAATACATCCCACAATCACAATCGGACGATGACGTACAGCCCAGTTCAACATCTTCGCATACCAAGTATCAAGTCCGTCGAGCGCTTTCTCAATCGGAGTAAAGAAGAGCTTGAACATTTTCGATGGTTTCTTCTGCAAGCGAAGTAACTGAGAACAGAGCATCGGAGTCAAAGATAGTGCGGCGACCGTAGAAATAAACATGATGGCACACATCATCCAACCCAACTGTTTGAAAAGCACACCGGACATACCGCTTACCATCGTCAACGGGAAGAACACGGCAATCATGGTCAACGTAGAAGCAATTACAGAGATTGCCACCTCATTTGTTCCGTGCACGGCTGCCTGTTTCGGATCGGAGCCACGCTCGATATGGGTCGTTACGTTTTCAAGTACCACAATCGCATCATCCACCACCATACCGATAGCAATAGAAAGTGACGAAAGCGAAATAATATTAATCGTATTTCCACTAATCGCCAAGTAAATGAACGAAGCAATCAACGAAAGCGGAATAGTGATACAGATAATCAGCGTCGCACGCCAACGTCCCAGGAAGAGGAACACGACGATGACAACAAAGAGCAAGGCATAAACAACGGTTTCCGTCAAACTGTCGATGGTGTTCAAAATGTTGTCCGAGGTATCGACAATGACACCAATCTTCACGTCGCTCGGCAGGTTCTTTTGAAGCCTCGGCAGCGCGTCGGCCACTTTCTTGGAGATTTCTACCGAATTGGCTCCCGACTGTTTCTGAACTACAATCATAGCACCTTGCACACCATTATTATAGGTTTCCTGCGCACGTTCTTCCACGGTATCGACAATACGGGCTACATCACGCAAAAAGACATTCGCCCCATTGTGTGTACCCACCACTACATCTGCCAACTGACGGGAATCATCAAACTCACCTTCTACACGCAGTGCATAGGTTTCGCTACCAATATCGAAGTTACCACCGGGAATGTTCTTATTCTCGGCTCCGATAATGGAGCTGATTGTTTCAATAGTCAGGTGATAGGCTTCCAGTTTGTTGGGGTCGCAATATACCTGAATCTCACGTTGCGGTGCACCACTGATGGAGACGGTTCCGACTCCCGGAATACGTGCCAGCGGATTTACCACACGGTCGTCCAATATCTTATAAAGCGCTGACTGACTCTCATTGGCCTGTACGGAAAGCAACACGATCGGAATCATGTCCGTACTAAATTTGAAGATGATCGGATTCTCGACATCATCGGGAAGCTGTGAGCTTACCATGTCGAGTTTATCGCGCACATCATTGGTGAGAACGTCAATATCGTTACCAAACTCGAACTCCAATGTAATTAATGACATATTCTCGGAAGAACGGGAGGTGATATGTTTCAGGTTGCTCACCGCATTCAACGTATTTTCGAGCGGGCGAGTCACATTATTTTCTATATCCGAAGCACTTGCTCCGGGATAAGCGGTCATTACCATGATTGTATTCGTGTCAATGTCCGGATACAAGTCGATAGGTAACTTGGACAAAGAGAAAAGACCAAAAATCACCACTGCCAGAAAGCAGAGGGAGGTCATAATCGGTTTCTTAACCGCACCTTCGTATAAACTCATGTTGTTTTATTTAAAAGCCTCTCCCCACTCCTCTCCCAAGAAGAGGAAGCCGGAAGATCGTTTTGAAATCAGGTTAATTAATAAAAGCATTGGGAGAAAGGTACTGTACATCTCTCATTTGGAAGAAAGTTGGGAAGAGGCTTCCACCTCTACTTCCATACCGTTCACCAAACGTGACTGTCCGGCAACTACAACCTGTGAGTTATCGGGCACACCGGATTTCAACTCGTACTCCGTACCCATGCGTCTACCCAGTTCAACCTTATTATAAGATACTTTACCGTCTTTATAAACGAATACATAACGGTCGCCGGAACCTGCCTGCTTAGCGATAGCCAAATCAGGAACAACTACGTTTTCTGCTGTACCGAAGTTCAATGTCGCACGGGCAAACATTCCCGGACGCACACGCTGGTCTTTATTATCCAGTCTGATCTCTACCTGGAATGTACGGGTAGTAGCATCTATAGTCGGGTAAATCAGATTGATGGTTCCTGTAAATACTTCATCGCCATATACATCGAGTTTCACATCGACAGGGGTACCTTTTTTCACTTTCGTGAAGTAGGTTTCGGACACGTTAATCAGGAGCTTCACCGGAGTGATCTGCTCTACTACCAGAACCGGTTCTCCACCACTGTACATATCGCCGTTATCATAGTTGCGTGCAGTCACTACACCATTGATAGGGCTTTGCAAAGAGGTATTCTCCAGCAAATTCTTATAAGCGGTTTTCTTCACATCGAGTTGCATCTTCGAAGCATCCCATTCTGATTTGGACGCACCGCCCACTTTATATAGTTCGTCGATACGGCTGAACTCTATTTCCTGATTATCTAGTTGCAGCTTCGTCTGTTTCAGGTTGGCTGCATCCATCTGCACAAGTTTCTGTCCTTTGGATACGCGGTCGCCCACTTCTACGAAAATCTGATCGATACGTACGGGAGACGAAGGCGCAATATTATTCTTTACTTCGGCTTCCACCGTTGCTGTGTAATCCTGTATTTGATCTACGGGGCGGGCTTTTACGTCTGCCAGCTTCACAATAGGCTTTGCGTCCACATGTTCCGCAGCAGCTTTGTCTTTTCCACCTGTACATGAGCCCATAAACACAGTTAACAGCAGGGCTACCAATTGGATACTTCTTTTCATATTCCTTACTTGTAATTTTTTAGTTGTCTATCTTTATTCTTTTCCCAGAACCTGATCGAGGTCTGCCTTAGCAACCAGGTAATCGTATATGGACTGATTGTAGGTGAGTTGCGCCTGTGTCAGTGACACTTGGGAACTGTTCAGTTCGAGCACCGTGCCCTTACCTACATCATAACGTTTTTCGGCAATCACCACCGCTTTCTTTGCCTGCATCACATTTTCCTTGTTGCTGACTACCTGCTCTGTGCTGGCACTCATATTATTGCGACAACTGACAATCTGCATATTCAACTGTCTTTCCGTATCGATACGATTCCAATCGAGCTGGCGCATCTGGATACGGGCAGATTTCACTTTCGTAAAATTGCTTGCCTTATATAAAGGTATGCTGATATTGAACATCAGGCTGGAACTGTTGCTCCAGTTATAATCGAAGAAATTGATATTCGGATTATACAATGACTGATATTGATAGGAGAAGCTCATGGAAAGAGTCGGCATAAAGTTCGTCTTTAAAGACTTTACATTCTTTTCGAGCAACTTCATGTTCAAGTCCAACTGCTTCATGGTGGTATTGTTGTTCAGATTCACATTCTCTTCTTTCAACTGATTGGCAAACATGGTCGTCTCATAGTTGGTCAGATTATCATTAATCTTTATCTCCACATCGGCAGTGATGCCCATCAGAACTTTTAACTGTAATTTAGCCAAAGTCACCGCATTGGCTGCCGCAATCAGGTTCGGCTTAATGCTGCGCATCTGTACTTCCGCACTGATCTTGTCATATTCGCTCACAGTTCCCTGCTGATATTTGGCATTCACTACATTGTAATTATCTTCTGCCAGTTTATAGCTGCCTTGAAGCACTTCATAGCTATCCTGTGCAAGCATTAACTGATAATAAGCCTTGCTTACCTGATTCACCAGATCCAGTTTGGAAGCACGTGACTTCTCTACTGCCAGTTCAATATCCGTCTTTGTCATCGACATAGCACGGTAAACACCCGGCACAAAGAGTGGCAGGTTAATACTCAACCCGGCATTGGCGGTGTTCGAACCGTCTTGCCCCATCTTGAACGACATATCGTTCAATTTCATTTCAGCCGCTTTAATTGTATGGTCTAAGGAACCGGCAATGCTGGCCTCCGGCAACAGACTTTGCCAGGCTTCCTTGCTGGCAACTCTCTTTAAGGCGATTTCTTCCGCTGCCACTTTCATTGTCGGATTCTCATCCAATGCAATTTCCAAGGCTTTGTCTAAGGTTAAGGTTAGGGTATTCTTCTCCGTCTGCGTGTCCTGCGCCTTTGCAAAACCAAATGCACAGAATGCCACAGCTACCAGAAGGATCTTCCGACCTGTCAATCTTTTCATCTTGTTCATAAACTGAATTTCTAATTTAATCTTAATTGTTTGTCAATAGAACCTCACTTTTACTCTAGTCTTCGATGCGGTTCTTGCGATATTCTTGTATAAAGTCTTCCAGTACCCTTGCTCCTTTTTCGGTGGAGATACCGCGTATATATAAGTAAACATGATGGATTCGTACACTTCAATGAAAGGGTATTCATTACAGATGTCCGTATTCAAAAGCACATCAAATTGCTCACGTACCAGCAAATTGACAATAGCGAAGTTTACATCCGAACGAAAGATGCCCTGCTCTACTCCTGTTTTGAAGAAGGACATGGTTTTCATCGAATCGCTGTCCTGCCGATTCTTCATCATCTCATATACTTTGGGATATTTCTTAATGTCTTCAAAAAAGCGTTTGTTCGTCTGATGAAACATCTCAATGCTTTTCTGAAAGACTGCAAGTATCACTTCCAACACATTGTGCGACTGTTCAAAGACTTTCTGCAAATACTTGTCTCTGTCTGCCTGTGCCTTCAGTATGCATTCTTTCAACAACGATTCTTTATCCGAAAAGACTTCGTAGAGCGTACGTTTGGAAATTCCTAATGCTGCTGCAATGTCATCCATTGTAATACTCTTGATGCCTTTTGAAGTAAAAGCTTCTGTTGCCGCCGTTATGATCCGTTCTCTTAACTCTACCCGTTGGGAAGCGTCCTTTCCATGCTCTGTCATCATCCGTTTTTCTATTTTATTAAAATGCAGTTTTCGTTTTCTCTTCATTTCCAAAGGAAAAACGGAACAAAGATATATAGAAAACTCAATTAGCAAATTAAGTTTCCAGCTATTTATAGTCCATTTGGGATTTATTATCATTCAATAGAGTGAAATGAAAACAAGTGTTAATAGGAAATTTGGAACAAACACAAAAGAAAGGTAAAAGGAGGGAATATAGGAAGTAAAGTTTTATCGCTAATAGAAGAGATGGGAGCCAATAAATGCCGGATAAATATCGATAAGAATCGACACTTAACCGGCAATAACAGTCACCATTATTAACGAAAAGCGAAAAAGGGTCAATTTATTGTCAGTATTCAATCTGTGTCCTCTTCAGGAAGGCGACTGTTTTATGTATTTCCTTGTACATCACAATGTCATCTTTTACAAAAGGCACTTCTTTCCGATAGGCATGGAGGAAACGCTCAAGAACGGGAGAGGTTTTCTGCGGGCGGCGGAAGTCGATGCCTTGTGCGGCGTTCATCAGTTCGATGGCAAGGATATGTTCCAGGTTGTCCATCACTTTATAGAGTTTGGTGGCGGCATTGGCACCCATGCTTACATGGTCTTCCTGTCCGTTGGAGGAGACTATGGAATCGCTAGAAGCTGCATAGCAGTACATTTTATTCTGGCTGACCATGGAGGCGGCGGCATACTGGGGAATCATGAATCCGGAGTTCAGACCGGGGTTAGCTACGAGAAATTCAGGTAGTCCACGGAGTCCCATAATCAGTTGGGAGACACGGCGTTCGGAGATATTTCCCAATTCGGCCAGGGCGATGGCGAGGAAGTCATAAGAGATGGCAAGCGGTTGCCCGTGAAAGTTTCCGCCGGAGATGATCCGGTCTTCATCGGGGAAGATGGTGGGGTTGTCCGTGACGGAATTGATTTCGGTCAGCAGTACGGAGGCAACGTAACGGATGGCATCTTTGGTGGCGCCATGTACTTGTGGGATGCAGCGGAAGGAATAGGGATCTTGCACATGTTCCTTGTGGCGTTCGATTAGTTCGCTGCCTGCCAGTAGTTTGCGGAAGGCTTCGCCTGTCTCAATCTGTCCCTGATGGGGACGGATTTGCTGGATGCAGTCCATAAACGGGTCGATACGGCCGTCAAAGGCTTCGAGGGAAAGGGCGGCTATCAGGTCGGCCTTTTTCGAGAGGCGAAAGGCTTTGAGCATAGCAAACACACCGTTGGCACTCATAAATTGGGTGCCGTTCAGCAGGGCTAGTCCTTCTTTGCTCATTAGTTTGACCGGTTCCCAGCCAAACTCGTCGAGTACGCTGATGGCTTCGCACTTTTTTCCTTTATAGTAGACATCACCGACACCTATCAGAGGAAGGAAAAGATTGGCGAGCGGTGCCAGGTCGCCGGAGGCTCCAAGGGAACCGCGGTCGTAGACAATTGGCATGACGTCATTATTGAAAAAATCGAGGATGCGTTGCACGGTGATAACTTGTACGCCGCTATGTCCCAATGAGAGGGCGTGGGCTTTGAGAAGCATCATCAGTTTGATGATGACGGGGCGGATTTCTTCGCCTACGCTGCAAGCATGGCTTTTTATCAAGTTCTCCTGGAGGGTTCCCAGTTCATCGGGAGATATATTTTTAGTGCATAGAGAGCCGAAACCTGTTGTTATGCCGTATAATGGTTCTTCGGAAGAAGCTATTTTTTGGTCGAGGTAGTCACGGCATTTCTGGATGCGTAACTTGGCTTCGGGGGCTAGTTCCAGTTTCAGGTTTTCGTTTATAATTCGTTCGATGATTTCGAAGGTCAGTGCTCCGGAACCGATATGGTATACATTCTTACTCATACGCGCAGGTCTTGATTTACGGCATCCAACAAATCTTTTTCTCTCTGACAGGCGGTTTGCTCGATGGCATCGGCTTCGGTTTGCAGCTGGAGGACAAAATCTCTGTCTTTGAGCGAACCGAGGTTGATACGGACATTCAGTAAGGCTCCCAATACGGCGGTACGGGCGGACATCATTGCTACACAGGCATCTGTGACAGCATTCCGGTTACCGAGACGGGCAACATCTGCTATAACGGACATCATATCCAGTGCTTTGCGGGCTACTTCCAACGGAACGAGGGCGGCTTGTTTGGTTGCCTTCTGGATAGCAGCACTTCGGGCGGCTTTCTCTTCGTCGGTTGTTTTAGGTAGTTTAAAGCAGGCAAATACTTCGTTGTAGGCAGCTGAATCTTTGTCAATAAGCGCCATAAATTCGTCCAGCAAACGGAGGGTGATGGTTTGTGCGTGCTGCATTACTTCTTCACTGACTTCGTATCCTTTTTTTCCTACGGTCAGCCGTGCCACCATCGTAGAAAGGGAGGAAGCCAGCGCTCCATTCAAAGCGGCAATACTACCGCCACCGGGCACAGGGTCACTGCAAGCTACTTTATCTAAGAAATCTTTTACGGTTAAATCTGCTAACATGGTATTCTGTTTTTTAAGTGATTAATGAATGAGAGTTTTTCAACTATTAAGCGACGGGATAAAGTATGCCGCCTTTAATAGTCATGATTACGCAATTCATGCCTATATAGTAAGGTAGAATATGATAGTTGTCGGAATTGAGAATGACGAAATCGCCTTGTTTACCTACTTCGATACTTCCAATACGGTCGGCTCGTTGAAGGGCGGCGGCTCCGTTCAGGGTGAGAGCAGTGATGGTTTCTTCGATGCTCATTTGCATATAGATGCAGGCCAGAGCAATGGTCAGCGGGATGGAACCGGAGAAACAACTGCCGGGATTCAGGTCGGTGGCAAGTGCCACAGCACAACCGACGTCAATCATTTCACGACCTCGCGCGTAGGGTTCTTTCAAAGCGAAAGCTGTCAGAGGCAACAGGGTGGCTACTACTCCGGCATCGGCCATTGCACGGATACCGGCATCGGAAGCGTGCAGGAGATGGTCGGCAGACAGTGCTCCGAGTTCGGCTGCCAGTTCGGCACCGCCGAGAGAGACGATTTCGTCGGCATGGAGTTTCAACAGGAAACCGTGCTCTTTGGCTGCCTGAAGCAGGCGACGGGATTGTTCGATAGAGAAAACGCCTTGTTCGCAAAAGACATCACAACATTCTGCC
>OCPX01002741.1_pt1 | contig 10520 bp, 8 predicted proteins | sample 1538771 | NCBI WGS metagenome assembly OCPX01 (sample SAMN04571725, study PRJEB22368) | human gut metagenome | biome: human gut; material: stool | host: Homo sapiens | place: Luxembourg | collected 2012-11-01 | reverse complement strand
TGAAGTAGGAATGAAACATAGAAGTTTGTAACTTTTTATAAGTTTTCAGTAACGGGAGCGTGATTCTATGACGATTCGGGAGCAGATGGAAGAAAGAGAATTGGAGTATTTAAGTCCTTATGCGACATTGAGTAAGAATTCAAAAGGCAGAAAGATTAAGGAAGAGGAATGTGATATTCGTCCGGTCTTTCAGCGTGATCGTGACCGGATCGTGCACTGCAAGGCGTTCCGCAGACTGAAGCAGAAGACCCAGGTGTTTCTTCTTCCGAAAGGAGATCATTACCGTACAAGGCTGACACATACACTGGAGGTGTCACAAAATGCAAGAACAATCGCGAAAGCACTCCGGCTTAATGAGGAACTGGTAGAAGCAATTGCCCTGGGGCATGATCTGGGACATACACCTTTCGGACATGCAGGGGAGCGTGCGCTCAATGAACTTTGCCCGGGAGGTTTCAAACACAATGAGCAGAGTGTGCGAGTGGTGGAATCTATAGAAAAGGAAGGACGGGGACTGAATCTTACATGGGAAGTCATTGACGGGATCAGGAATCACAAAACAAGCGGACGCCCGTCAACACTGGAAGGACAGATCGTGCGCCTGTCAGATAAGATCGCCTATATTAATCATGATATTGATGATGCAATCCGTGGCGGTATTTTAAGAGAAAAAGATATTCCGAAGAAATATACGGATGTTTTGGGAACTTCGGTGAAAGGACGCCTGAACACACTCGTACATAATGTTATTATCAACAGTGTGGATCGTCCGGTGATTCAGATGTCTGAGGAAGTTCATGAGGCTATGCAGGGTCTTCGTGTATTTATGTTTGAAAATGTTTACCGTAACCCGGTTGCCAAGAAGGAAGAGGGCAAAGCAATCCATATGATTACCAATCTATATGAATTCTATATAAAGAATCCGGAGTTTCTTCCGGAGCAATCACAGAATATGTTAAAAAAGGGAGAAGAGCTGTCCCAGGTCGTGTGCGATTATATCGCAGGAATGACGGATACTTATGCAGTGAAGAAATTTACGGAATTTTTTATTCCAGAATCTTGGAAAAATTAAAGGAAATATAAAGTTTGTGTCGAATATTATTAATAGGGACGTTTCTTCTTCTGGATTTGAGGAAGAGATGATGAAAAATGAAAGGACGCAGATATGTATTATCCAGAGGAATTAGTGGAAGAAATCCGGTCAAAAAATGATATCGTAGATGTAATTTCCAGTTATGTGAGACTTCAGAAAAAAGGAAGCTCCTACTTTGGATTATGTCCATTTCATAATGAAAAATCCCCGTCATTTTCAGTCAGCAGACAGAAGCAGATGTATTATTGTTTTGGCTGTGGTGCCGGAGGAAATGTATTCACATTTCTGATGGAATATGAAAATTATTCTTTTGTAGAGGCACTGAAATATCTGGCGGATCGTGCAGGCGTAGAGCTTCCGGAACCGGAGTACTCTGGGGAGGCGAAAAAGCGCGCAGATACAAAAGCTATATTACTGGAGATTAATAAGGCAGCAGCACAGTACTTTTATGTACAGCTTTTAAGGCCGCAAGGGGGACATGCCCTTACATACTTAAAAGATCGAAAGCTAAGTGACGATACGATCAAAGCATTTGGTCTGGGATATTCGAACAAGTACAGTGATGATCTGTACAAGTATCTGAAATCAAAAGGCTACAAAGACGATATGATCTCACAGGCAGGTCTGATCAGTATTGATGAAAAATACGGAGTTCACGATAAGTTCTGGAACAGGGTCATGTTTCCGATTATGGATGTAAACAGCCGTGTTATTGGATTTGGCGGCCGTGTCATGGGTGATGCAAAGCCAAAATATCTGAACTCACCGGAGACGATCATTTTTGACAAAAGCCGGAACCTGTATGGACTGAATCGAGCAAGAAAGTCGAGAAAGCCTTATTTTCTGCTTTGTGAGGGCTATATGGATGTGATTTCCCTGCATCAGGCGGGATTTACCAATGCAGTAGCGTCACTTGGAACAGCCCTGACACCGGGACATGCAGCGCTTATCAAACGGTATGTCAATGAAGTCTACCTGACGTATGACAGTGACGAGGCAGGAACGAAAGCAGCTCTGAGGGCAGGACCGATTCTGCGTGAAGTTGGGATTACGGCAAAAATCATTCGGATGGAACCGTATAAAGATCCAGATGAATTTATTAAAAATCTCGGTGCAGAAGCCTTTGAAGAACGGATCCAGAAGGCAAGGAATGGATTTATGTTCAGTCTTGAAATTCTGGAACGGGATTATGATATGACGTCGCCGGAAGGCAGAACGGACTTTATGAAGGAAGCTGCGAGAAAGCTTACAGAGTTTGATGAAGAGATAGAGCGCAATAACTACATTGATGCAGTTGCAGGAACTTATCATGTCGGCAGTGAAGATCTGAGAAAACTGGTCGGACGAATGGCAGTTCAGACCGGACTTGCAAAGCCGGTGGAAAGACCGAGATCTACAAGGAGTCAGAACCTGGATAAGGAAGATGGTACACGAAAGTCACAGAAGATTCTGTTGACATGGATGGCATCGGATGAGAATGTATTTGCACAGATCCAGAAGTATATTCATCCGGAAGATTTTCAGGAAGGGATATATCGGACTGTAGCTGAGCTTTTATATGCGCAGCACGAACAGGGAAAGCTCAATCCGGCGCAGATCATGAATCATTTTACAGATGAAGAGGAACATCGTGAGGTGGCAGCGCTTTTTAATACAAGAATTCGGGAAATTAAAACAGCACATGAACAGGAAAAGGCATTAAAAGAGACAATTATCCGGGTAAAGAAGAATAGTATTGAAGAACACTCAGCAAAGCTTGATCCGACCGATATACAGGGATTGCAGAAGCTGATGGAAGCAAAACGGGCGTTGCAGGACCTTGAAAAATTGCATATTTCTATTAATTAAGGATAAAATAAAAACATATAATGGAGGATGGACACCACATGGAAGAAAACATAGCGAAATTTGGGGAAAAGTTAAAACAACTGGTTGCTCATGGAAAGAAGAATAAGAGTATCCTGGAACTTCAGGAAATCAATGATTTTTTCTCAGATATGGAGCTTGATGCAGAACAGATGGAGAAAGTTTATGAGTATCTGGAGGCCAATCATATTGATGTGCTTCGTGTAAGCGGAGATGGGGATGGAATTGAGGAATTAGATGATGTTGATGATTCCGATATTGTTCTGACAGATGAAGACGATGTTGATATGGAGAAAATCGACTTGTCTGTGCCGGATGGAATCAGTATAGAGGATCCGGTCCGTATGTATCTGAAAGAGATTGGAAAGGTACCGCTTCTTTCAGCAGATGAAGAAGTAGAGCTTGCAAAGCGTATGGCAGAGGGAGACGAGGATGCTAAGAAGCGTCTGGCAGAAGCAAACCTTCGTCTTGTTGTCAGTATTGCTAAGAGATATGTGGGACGTGGAATGCTGTTTCTGGATCTGATTCAGGAAGGCAATTTGGGTCTAATCAAAGCGGTTGAGAAGTTTGACTATCATAAAGGATTCAAATTCAGTACTTATGCAACATGGTGGATCCGCCAGGCAATTACAAGAGCAATTGCTGATCAGGCCAGAACTATCCGTATTCCGGTCCATATGGTAGAGACGATCAATAAACTGATCCGTGTTTCCAGACAATTACTGCAGGAGTTAGGACGAGAACCTACGCCGGAGGAAATTGCAGCAGAATTAGATATGCCAGTGGAACGTGTCCGTGAAATCTTAAAGATTTCTCAGGAACCGGTATCACTGGAGACACCAATCGGTGAAGAGGAAGACAGTCACCTGGGAGATTTTATTCAGGACGACAATGTTCCGGTACCTGCTGAAGCCGCAGCTCAGACACTTTTAAAAGAGCAGTTAGATGAAGTGTTAGATACTCTGACAGAGAGAGAGCAGAAAGTTTTAAGACTTCGTTTTGGTATGGATGATGGACGTGCACGTACACTGGAAGAGGTTGGTAAGGAGTTTGATGTAACGCGTGAGCGTATTCGTCAGATCGAGGCAAAAGCACTTAGAAAGCTTCGTCATCCGAGCCGCAGTAGAAAATTAAGAGATTATCTGGATTAAGAAAGAGGCGCCTATGGAACTATCAAAGAGACTTACTGCAGTAGCAGGTCTTGTGACAGAGGGCGCCTCTGTCGCAGATATAGGAACAGATCACGGATATATACCGATTCATTTGATAGAACAGAACTTATCACCGAAAGTGATAGCGATGGATATCAATAAGGGACCGCTGGAACGTGCGAGAATTCACATAGCAGGCTATGGAATGAGTGACCGGATTGAGACAAGGCTGTCGGATGGACTGGCAGCAGTAAAGCCGAAAGAAGTGGAGGAGATGATTGTTGCCGGAATGGGCGGCGGTCTTGTGATTCACATTCTGGAAGAAGGAAAACAAATCGTCAGCACATTAAAAGGCTGCATCTTACAGCCTCAGTCTGAGATACAGAAAGTACGGGAATATCTTGTAGAACATGGGTTTCGGTTCGAAGCAGAAGATATGGTAGAGGAAGACGGGAAATATTATCCTATGATGCGGGTGGTACCACCAGAATATTGTGAACATAAGACGGCCGACTGGCAGGAAGATTGTAAAAAAGAGGAATGGGAGTACCTTTATGGACCACTACTTTTAAAAAACAAAAATCCGATATTATATGAATATCTGAAGCGTGAAATCCGTATTCGTGAAGATATACTTCTCGGTCTTGCCGGAAAAGATGGTGAGCGGATAAAAGAGCGTATGACAGAAATTGAACATGAACTGGAAGTAGCAAAAAAAGCAATGTCTTACTATGAAGAGTAAGAAAAGCATTGTAAGAAAAACATTGTTGAATACTATGTGAATATTAGAGAGGAATGATTGCATGCTATGTAAAGATATTATCAAAATAATAGAACAGGACTATTCACCAAGATATGCTCTTTCCTGGGATAATGTCGGACTGCTGGCAGGAAGAGATGATAAAGAAGTTGCAAAGATATATGTGGCACTGGATGCTACAGATGAAGTGGTAGATGAGGCAATTTTGGCAGGTGCAGATATGCTGGTGACACATCATCCTTTGATTTTTAGCGGTATGAAACAAGTGAATAATCAGAATTTCATCGGCAGAAGATTAGTAAAACTGATTCAGCATGACATTTCTTATTATGCTATGCACACGAATTATGATGTCAAAGGTATGGCAGATCTGGCAGCAGATTATCTGAAACTTGAGAATTGTCAGATACTGGATGTCACCGGAGAAAATGAATCGGGAGAACCGGAAGGTATTGGCCGTGTCGGAGAGATACCATCTGCTTCTGATAATGATGAACAGAGAAATGAAATTTCACTGGCAGATTATTGTGAAGAAGTCAAGAAAGCATTTGCCCTTGATACAGTGAAAGTATTCGGCGATCTGAAGCAAAATGTTCACCGAGTAGCAATCTGTCCGGGGTCTGGTAAAAGTGATATTGATCAGGCGATTGCAGCAGGGGCTGATGTCTATGTGACCGGAGATATCGGTCATCATGAAGGGATTGACGCACTTGCAAGAGGACTTAATATCATCGACGCAGGACATTATGGGGTGGAGCACATATTTATCGGCGATATGGGGAATTATTTACGAGCACACCTTTTGGGAGTCGAGGTCATAGAAGCCCCAGTGAGTCATCCGTTTACAGTAAAATAGGGAAAGCTTTATAGAAGCAGTCATGATATAGGGAGGATCGGAAGATGGAAGAGAAAAGAATGTATCATGTAAAAATTAAAAATGAAGTGAAAGAATATGAAGCTGGTATCACATATCACGACATTGCAAAAGAATACCAGAAAGATTATGAGCATGAGATTGTTCTGGTATTTGTAGATGGAAAACTTCAGGAACTGCATAAGCGTCTGAAAAAAGATTGTGAAATCAGTTTTGTTACAACAGCGGATCCCATTGGACATGAGGCATACAAACGAAGCATGAGTTTCCTTCTTGTAAAAGCAGTTTATGACGTGGCAGGACATAAGAATATTGACAAGGTTCGGATGCATTTTGCAATAGGACCGGGATATTATTGTACGATTACCGGCGAAACAAGAGTCGATGATGATTTTCTTGAGCGTGTCGAGTCGAGGATGCACGAACTTGTGGAGGCAGATCTATCAATCAAGAAAAGAACGGTTCATACGGATGAGGCAATCGGACTTTTTGGACAGTATGGAATGTATGATAAAGAAGAATTGTTCCGTTACCGCCGTGTATCCAAAGTAAACCTTTACAGCATCAATGAGTTTGAAGATTATTATTATGGATATATGCTTTACAGTACAGGGTATCTGAAATATTTTAAATTATATCGGTATGATGAAGGATTTGTACTTCAGATGCCAGAGATTGATAAGCCGGAGATCGTGCCACCTTTTCAGGCGAGAACAAAGTTCTTTCAGGTCATGAAAGAATCTGTGAAATGGGGAGATATTCAGGAGATTGAGACGGTTGGCGGATTGAATCGCAATATTACCAGTGGAGATGTTCAGGAGACTGTGCTTGTGCAGGAAGCAATGCAGGAAAGAAGAATTGCAGAAATTGCACAGATGATTGCTTCCAGACCGGAAATCAGATTCGTATTGATTGCGGGACCGTCGTCTTCCGGAAAGACTACATTTTCACACAGACTGTCTGTACAGCTTCGTGCAAATGGAATGCGTCCTCATCCGATCGCAGTAGATAATTACTTTAAAGAAAGAGAAGAGACTCCGAAAGACGAGAAGGGAAATTATAATTTTGAAGGACTTTGTGCAGTGGATATTGATCTGTTTGAGAAACAAATGCAGGAACTGCTGGATGGAAAAGAAGTGATAATTCCAAATTTTGATTTTGTGAAGGGACATAAAGAATTTGTAGGAAGTCCATTGAAACTTGGAGAACACGATATTCTGGTTATTGAAGGCATTCACTGCCTGAATCCAAAGCTGACAAAAGCATTGGCAGATGAGAATAAGTTTAAAATTTATATCAGTGCACTGACACAGCTTAACATTGATGAGCATAACCGGATTCCAACCACAGATGGCCGGCTTCTTCGAAGAATTGTGCGAGATGCAAGAACAAGAGGCGCTTCTGCAAAAAAGACAATTCAGATGTGGCCTTCTGTACGGAAAGGCGAGGAAGAGAATATTTTCCCATTCCAGGAGGAAGCAGATGTCATGTTCAATTCTGCTCTGATCTATGAACTGGCAGTATTGAAACCATATGTAGAAGCTCAGTTATTCGGAGTTGAAAGAGAGTGCCCGGAATATATCGAGGCAAAGAGACTGCTTAAATTCCTGGATTACTTTGTTGGAATCGGAAGCGAAAAAGTGCCGACGAACTCATTGCTTCGAGAATTCATTGGTGGTGGATGCTTCCGGGTTTAATAAATGGTGCCGGAATACGCCGTAGAAAAGGAAATGCAATTTCCTGTTATATAAAAATAAATCCAAACGATTCAAGATATCGTTTGGATTTATTAATTTATTTGGATTTTACCTGACGCCATAATTCATTGTATATGGCATCATTTTCATCTCCCAGGAATTTGAATGTTTCGCAATTTTCCAGTGCTTTATCATCTGGAAATACAATTGGATTATTACGGTATTCCGAATCGAGGAGTTTTCTTCCTTCCTCATTCGGGATGGAATAGGTGATATAGTCGAAGTTCATCTTAGCAATGTCCGGACGGCACATGAAATTGATAAAAGCTTCTGCGTTTTCTTTATTCTTTGCGTTTTTCGGGATGACCCAGGAGTCAATCCACATGTTACTTCCTTCTTTTGGAATGACATATTCCAGGTCCGGATTTTCAAGCTGACAGGTGATAGCTTCTCCAGAGTAGATGACAGCGAGAGCAGCCTCATTTCCAATCATTTTATCACGGGCCTGATCGACAACATAGGCCTGGACAAGTGGCTTTTGTTCGATCAGTTTATTCTTAGCTTCAGTCAGTTCATCCAGATCGGTTGAGTTCAGTGAGTAGCCAAGGTATTTTAATGTGATGCCAAATGCATCACGGACACTATCCTGCATGAGGATACTATCTTTGTATTTTTCGTTCCACAGAATTCCCCAACTATCTACAGGATCGTCGACCATAGTTTTATTGTAAAGGATTCCTACAGTTCCCCAAAGGTGAGGAACAGAGTATTTATTCTCCGGGTCAAACTCTTTGGAATGCTCCATATAAGTGCTTCCAATATTCTTGATGTTCGGAATATTGTCAAAATTCAGTTCAGCCAGCAGATCATTTTCAATCATACGCTGGATCATGTAGTCGGACGGGCATACGACATCGTAGGCAATGGCGCCTGACTGTATTTTTGGATACATGATCTCGTTTGTTTCATATTCTTCGTAAACGACATTAATACCAGTTTCTTCTTCGAACATATCTAAAGTTTCCGGATCGATATATTCTCCCCAGTTGTACACAATGACCTGTTTATCACTGGAACTTTTTGATCGTATTCCATAGAATATTCCGCCTGCCAGAATGAGAACGACCATACAGACCGGAACCACTCTCGACATCATAACTTTGCGGAATTTGCGAAGCTTTGGATGCTGGCTGGCAACTTTGGAAATTTTAGCATTTTTTGCACCGGCAGCTTTTTCATCTGGTTTCATGTTGATCAATAACAAAAGAATCATGACAATCAGGAACATCAATGTGGACAGTGCATACATGGAAGGATTGATTCCTTTTCGCACCTCACTGTAAATCTTGGTGGACAGAGTGTCGACACCAGGTCCTTTTGTAAAATGCGTGATGATAAAGTCATCTAAGGACATAGTAAATGCCAGTAGGAAACCGGAGGACACACCTGGCAGAATGTCCGGGAATACGACTTTGAAAAAAGCGTATAACGGAGAAGCGCCAAGATCCAGGGCGGCCTCATAAGTGCTGACGTTCGTTTGCCGCAGCTTTGGCAGAACACTCAGGATTACATAGGGAATGTTAAAGGTAATATGTGCAATCAGGATTGTCTTAAATCCAAGGGAAAATCTACATGCGATGAATAACAGCATAAGAGAGATTCCTGTCACAATATCGGCATTTAACATAGGAATATTGGTTACACCAGTCACGACAGTACGCATTTTCTTTCGCATTGCCTGAATACCGATAGCGGCAGCAGTACCGAGAATCGTAGCAATCAGTGCAGATAACAATGCGATGATCAGTGTCGTATAAAGTGCGTTCATAATGGAATTATTTTTAAATAATTCCACATACCATTTTGTTGTAAAACCTCCCCATTTGGAACGGGATTTTGAGGAGTTAAAGGATAATACCATAAGGGTGATGATCGGCGCGTACAAAATGACGCATATCAGCACCAGATAAAACCGTTTAAAAAAATTCTTGATCAAAATGTAGTTCCCTCCCCGTCTTTATCGTATTTTGCGATCAATGCCATACTGATCAAAATGAAGATCATCAGTACAAGGGACATACCGCTGCCAGAGTGCCAGTTACTTCCTTGTTTAAATTCCTGCTCAATAACATTACCGATCAGGAGAATCTTACTTCCACCTAAGAGGTCGGAGATGACAAAAGTTGTCAGTGACGGTACAAAGACCATGGTAATTCCGCTGATGATCCCTGGAACGCTCAGTGGCAGCAGGATTTTTGTAAATGTCTGCACACTGTTTGCACCAAGATCTCTGGCTGCTTCGATAACATTTGTGTCAATTTTGGACAGTACATTGTAAATTGGTAAGATCATAAATGGCAGAAAATCATAGACCATACCAAGTACGATGGCATATGGAGTGTTGATGATTTCCAGTGCCGGTAAATGGAAAAAATGAAGGAGACTGTTGATAACTCCGTTCTTTTCCAACAGGTTTTGCCATGCAATGATCCGAAGCAAAGAATTCATCCACATTGGCAGGATGAAAATCAGTACGATAAAGCTGGACTGATTGACGCCAAGTCCAGTCAGGATCATAGCCAGAGGGTATGCGAGAATCAGGCAGATAATCGTACTGACAAGGGATAACAAAAGTGCCAGTCCCAATGCCTTTAAATTCTCAGGTTCTGTGATCCTGGCAAGATTCATCAGGGTGAATCCACCGTCATTATTCGTCAGACCATAGTAGAAGACCATGATAAGAGGAATGATGATAAATGCTGCTGACCAGAGAAGATACGGACCGGCAAGCATCTGTTTTAATAATTTACTATTCTTCAATTGGTACCGCCTCCTCATCTTCAGATTCTGGTTTTTTCATGATCTGAATATCAAATGGGTCTACGCGCAGTCCGACTTCTGCTCCGACTGGGAACATATCGGTGCTGTGCACGAGCCATTCGTAATTATTTGCCATGACTTCCATCTCATAGTGAACACCTTTGAAAATAACATGTGTAACAACGCCTCGGATAATTCCGTCTTCTGGTTTTACAAGGTCGATATCTTCCGGGCGGATTACTGCATCAACAGGCTTCTT
>OCPX01002736.1_pt1 | contig 10538 bp, 9 predicted proteins | sample 1538771 | NCBI WGS metagenome assembly OCPX01 (sample SAMN04571725, study PRJEB22368) | human gut metagenome | biome: human gut; material: stool | host: Homo sapiens | place: Luxembourg | collected 2012-11-01 | reverse complement strand
TCACCGCCTCGACGGGCATCTCTACCACCGTCGCCCCCGCCACTGCCTCCCCCGCCGCGCGCAAGGTCATCGAGGGCAACCGCGTGGTTATCATCAAGGGCGACCACCGCTATAGTCTCGACGGTCGGCTGCAGAGATAGCATCACCACCGCTATAGTCTCAACGGTCGGCAGCAGAGATCGCATCACCACCGCCATATTCATCCCACGGCAAGGGCTGGGCACCACATCGGCGTCCAGCCCTTGCTGCGTCTGTAGCCCACATTTCTCTCTCCCTTTGGGCTGAATGTGCTCCGCCATCACCGATTATATCTTCGCAGAGTTTGATTTCATCTTCGCAGAGTTTGATTTCATCTTTTCAGAGTTGGAAATAATCATTGCACAACTTGATTTCACCTTTTCAGGGCATGAGTTTATCTTTACCGTCATCGCGCCGCTCTTTGGCGTGGGCGTGTATTAGACGCTGGCAATTATGACATTACCACTAAAAAATAGCCCGACTTATTTTGCCATCATCCGAAGAATGATTATCTTTGCAACCAATAAAACCTAAATAAAAAATATAGTCAATTAAATCAACATTGTTATGGAAACAACCAATGGGGGTAGCCGTGGCTATCTCGTCAGCATCGTCATGGTGGCTGTGCTTGGCGGACTGCTTTTCGGCTACGACACCGCAGTTATCTCCGGAGCCGAGAAGGGGCTCCAGGCATTCTTTATGGGTGCTACCGATTTCACGTATACCGACTTCTGGCACGGGTTCACCAGCTCGAGCGCGCTCATAGGCTGCATCATCGGCTCTGCGCTTTCGGGTGTGCTTGCCACCGGCCTCGGCCGCAAGCGCACGCTTATCCTTGCCGGTATCATGTTCTTCATCTCAGCGTGGGGGTCCATGTGCCCGGAGAGCATGATACTCCCCGTGGGCAAGCCAGACCTTACGCTGCTGGTGGTGTTCAACATCTACCGCATCATCGGCGGTGTGGGCGTAGGATTGGCTTCGGCTGTGTGCCCCATGTATATCGGCGAGATAGCGCCGAGCCGCATCCGCGGCATGCTGGTCAGCTGGAACCAGTTTGCCATCATCTTCGGTCAGCTGGTGGTCTACTTCGTCAACTTCTTCATCCTCGGCGACCACATCGCGCCGCTCATCCAGAGCGTGGGAAGCGGCATGAACGAAATCGTCAATGGCACTGAGGCTGCCTGGGCCATCGAGACGGGCTGGCGCTATATGTTTGGCTCCGAGATGGTGCCCGCCGGACTCTTCGCCGTGCTCATCTGCTTGGTGCCCGAGACTCCGCGCTACCTCGTGATGGTGGGCAAGGACGACAAGGCCGAGCGCGTGCTGGCGCGCATCAACGGTGCCGACGAGGCGCGCCGCGTGCTGGCAGATATCAAGAACACGGTGACCCAGAAGACCGAGCGCATCTTCACATATGGCGTCATGTGCATCGTGGTGGGCGTCATGCTGTCGGTATTCCAGCAGGCCATAGGCATCAATGCCGTGCTCTACTATGCGCCGCGCATCTATGAGGCGATGGGATTTGACAACCCGATGAAGCTCACCGTCTTCAACGGCGTGCTCAACCTTGGCTTCACCTGCGTGGCTATCTTCACGGTCGAGAAGTTGGGCCGCAAGCCGCTGCTCATCGCCGGCTCGCTCGGTATGGCGCTCGGCGCCATCGGCGTGGCGTTCACTTTCGGCGTGGCAGAGCTCAAGCTGCTCTGTATGATTAGCATCATGCTCTACTCGGTGTCCTTCATGTACTCCTGGGGTCCCATCTGCTGGGTGCTCATCGCCGAGGTGTTCCCCAACACCATCCGCGGTGCTGCTGTGGCCATAGCTGTGGCGTTCCAGTGGATCTTCAACTGGATAGTCTCGACCTCCTTTGTACCTATGGCCAACAGCATGGGATATATGTTCACCTACAGCCTCTACGGAGTCATCTGCATCCTCGCCGCCGTCTTCGTATGGCGACTGGTGCCTGAGACCAAGGGCAAGACCCTTGAGGATATGAGCCGCCTGTGGCGCAAGGAGAAGTAGGCGGTCATCTCTGACATTACAAACGACAAAGCGGCGGGAGAAACTGCACTGGTTTCTCCCGCCGCTTTCGACTTTATGGGGGTGGTGATACTACTTGAACAGCTTGAGCGCCTGCTTGACGGCGGGGCTGCTCTCGTTGACCACGTGGAAGTACTCGCTCATATCCCAGAGGTCACGGGCAATGAGCCCTTTGATTTGCAGGCCCAACGTGCGACGCGTGGCGCGCAGCTCCTCGTCATCACGGGGCTTGATATCCTTCTTCCCAGCCTCTTCCTCTATCTGCTCAAAGAGCTCTTGGGGCACTTCAAAGCGGGCGTTGAAGTCGGCAAAGGTGGGGTAACGCTCGCCCAACTCGCGGCGATGACTGTCGAGCCAGGAGACCATAGCCGGAACCACCACGCCGGCTGCCGTAATCTTGCGGTGCAGCTGGCTGTACTGCGTAGTGTCAAGGGGAATGAAGTAGTCGGGCATGATACCGCCGCCGCCATAGACCGTGCGATGCTGGCGCAGCGTCTGGTACTTCAGCGAGTCAGCAAAGTGGATGCTGTCGGCGCTGTAGAACTCGCCGTGCTTGTAGCGGGTGTCGATATCCTTGTTGTAGTCTACCGCGTTGCCCTTGGTGTAAGGCTTCTGGATGCAGCGGCCCGACGGGGTGTAGTAGTGGGCGATGGTAAGACGCATCATCGAACCGTCGGGGAACTCGATGGGGCGCTGGACGAGACCCTTACCAAAGGTGCGACGTCCCACGATGACTCCGCGGTCCTGGTCTTGCAGCGCACCGCTGACGATTTCTGACGCCGAGGCAGAGAACTCGTTGACGAGGACCACTACCTTGATCTTGCGCAGCTTGCCGTTGCCGTCGGCATGATATTCGCGTCGCTTGTCATTGCGTCCTTCGGTATAGACGATGAGGTCGTTTTTGCCCAGAAACTCGTTGACTATCTGAGTGGCGCTCAGCATATAGCCGCCGCCGTTCTCCTGAAGGTCGAGGATAAGGTTCTTCATCCCCTCTTTGTTGAGCTTCTTCACCGCGTCCATGAACTCCTTGTAGGTATATGCCCCGAAACTGCCTATGCGTATATATCCCACCTGTGGACGTATCATATAGGCTGCGTCGATGGTGTTGAGAGGTATCTTGTCGCGCTTCACGTCGAAGTAGAGTACCTCTGCAATGCCTCTGCGCACCACTCCCAGCCGTACCATGGTGCCTCGCTTGCCGCGCAGCCGACGCATGATTTCGCTCTGGTCCATCTTGACGCCGGCTATGGCTGTATCGTTGACGCTGATGATGCGGTCGCCTGCCATGATACCCACCTTCTCTGACGGGCCTTTGACCACGGGCTTGATGACGAGCAGCGTGTCGGCAGAGATGTTGAACTGCACGCCTATGCCGTCAAACGACCCGCCCAGCGACTCGTTGAAGGCGCGCGCTTGCTTGGCGGTAGAGTAGCTCGAGTGTGGGTCGAGATTCTCGATCATGCCGCGGATGGCGTCTTCTGCCAGTTTGTTGTCGTCGACCGTGTCCACGTAGAGTGCGCTGATGGCCAAGGCGGCCTTGCGCATCTTGTCGTAAGGATTGTATGTCCCCTTGGCAAACAGACTTTGCGCCATAAGGGTAGAGGTTATAGCCGACAGGATGGCTATAATCAACATTCGTTTCATAACTATATATAATATAAGGATGTGATTAATCGAGTGGTGCAGAGTCGGGCTCGGGAACGTCTTCTTCGACTACGAGGTTGTCGATAATGAAGTTCTGGCGCTCCATAGTGTTCTTTCCCATGTAGTATTCCAGCAGTTTCTTGACCTGGTCGTTCTTGTGGAGCGTCACCTGTTCAAGTCTGATGTCGGGGCCGATGAAGTGGGCCATCTCGTCGGGGTCTATCTCGCCCAGTCCCTTAAATCGGGTAATCTCGGGCTCAGGTCCCAGCTCGGCGATGGCTGCCAGACGCTCTTCCTCGTTGTAGCAGAACCTTACCACATAGTCCTTGTTGCCCTTGCCGGCAGACTTGCCTTCGGCTTCTACTACCTTCTTGTTCTTTATCTTGTTGCGTTTGTTACGTACTCTGAACAATGGCGTCTGCAGAACATAGACATGGCCCTTCTTGATGAGGTCGGGGAAGAACTGGAGGAAGAAGGTGATGATGAGCAGACGGATGTGCATACCGTCGACATCGGCATCGGTAGCCACGATGACCTTGTTGTAGCGCAAGTCATCAAGTCCCTCCTCGATGTTGAGCGCCGCCTGCAGCAGGTTGAACTCCTCGTTCTCATATACCACCTTCTTGGTGAGTCCGAATGAGTTGAGTGGCTTGCCGCGGAGTGAGAATACCGCTTGGGTGTTGACATCGCGGCACTTGGTGATACTGCCGCTGGCAGAGTCGCCTTCGGTGATGAAGATACTCGATTCCTCCTTGCGCTCGTCCTTGGCGTCAGAGTAGTGTATACGGCAATCGCGCAGCTTGCGGTTGTGCAGATTGGCTTTCTTCGCACGCTCTCGGGCGAGCTTGGTGATACCTGCCATCGACTTGCGCTCGCGTTCGCTCTCCTTGATTTTGTTCTCGATGATTTCGGCCACATCAGTGTGGATGTGCAGATAGTTGTCCACCTCTCTCTTGACGAAGTCGCCCACGCACTTGTTGATAGATTCGCCGTTGGGAGCCATCAGGGTGCTTCCCAACTTAATCTTTGTCTGACTCTCAAACACCGGTTCCTCCACGTTGATGGCGATGGCAGCCACCAGACCATTACGGATATCGGTGTATTCATAGTTCTTGTTGAAAAACTCTTTGATGGTGCGGGCAATATGTTCCTTAAACGCCGACTGGTGAGTACCTCCCTGCGTGGTATGTTGGCCATTGACAAACGAGTAGTACTCTTCGCCATACTGGTTGGTATGGGTAAAAGCTATTTCGAGGTCCTCGTTCTTGATGCGGATGATGGGGTAGAGGCCCTCGACGGTCATGTTGTCGGTCAGCAGGTCTTCCAGTCCGTTTCGACTGCGTATGCGTCGGCCGTTATACATGATGGTAAGCCCCGAACTCAAGTAGGTGTAGTTGCGGAGCATGGTCTCGACGATATCATCGTGGTACGAGTAGTTCTTGAAGAGGGTGTTGTCGGGCTCGAAGTAGATGTAAGTACCGTGTTCGTCCTGAGTCTCTTCGGTGGTGTCGCTCTTGAGGATGCCACGCTCAAAGACCAGACTGCGCACGAGTCCGTCGCGATAGGAGCGTACCTCGAATCGGCTGCTCAGTGCATTCACCGCCTTGGCACCTACACCGTTGAGGCCCACGCTCTTCTTGAAGGCTTTGGAGTCATACTTGCCGCCGGTGTTGAGCACGCTCACTGCCTCTACGAGTTTGCCTTGGGGGATGCCGCGGCCATAGTCGCGCACGCTCACACGCAGATTGTCCATGACATCGACCTCGATGCGGTCGCCCGCCTTCATCTTGAACTCGTCTATAGAGTTGTCTATGATTTCCTTGAGCAGTACATAGATGCCGTCTTCGGCCAGATTGCCGTCGCCCAGACGACCGATATACATACCGGGACGCGTGCGCACGTGCTCCATGTCAGAGAGATGGCGTATATTGTCGTCGGTATAGTCGACGGGGGCTTCGTTCTGTCCGTCCATGACGGGCAATGTCTCTTTTTCGTCTTCTTTCATCATTCTATTGTTTTGCGGTAACAGCGGCGGCGCTTATGGTTGGTAGGAGCCAATGGACCCCACTGGCTCTGCACACCCTCGTTAGACTCCATTTCTACCTGGCTCTCGCCCCACTTGAAGCCGTAGGCCTGGTAGCGGGGGATGAGGTCGGCAAAGAGCAGCGCGTTGGCTCCCTTGGCACGGTATTCGGGCAGAAATCCCATCAACAGCAGGTCCACGCCTTCGGTCTTGTGGAACTTTATAGCACGCAGTAGGTGGTACCAACCGAAGGGGAAGAGGCGGCCGCGACGGCATTTCTGCAGCGCGCGGGAAAGCGAGGGGATGGTTATGCCCATTCCGGCCATCTTGTTGTCGTTGTTGCCGTCCTCGATGACAGTGATGAGGCTCAGGTCAGCCAGTGGCAGATACATTTTTATGTATTGTTCTATCTGCCGGTCGGTAAGTTCGGAGAAGCCATAGAGGTCTTTGTAGGTCTCGTTGACCAGTTCAAAGAGTTTGCGGCCATACCCGCCCTTGAATATGTCCTTGCGGGTGAGCTTGCGCACGTGCAGATTGTAGCGTTTCTCAATCATCTGCGCTATCTTTGAGTATTTCTCCGGTATCTGGTCGGGCACTTCGAGGAAATACTCCACATAGTCGTTGTCCTTGCTCCATCCCTCGAGACGCTCCATGTGCTCGGGGTAGTAAGGGTAGTTGTAGATGGTGGGCATGGTACCCAGTTTGTCGAAACCCATGGTGAGCATACCCTCGGGGTCCATGTCGGTGAAGCCCAGCGGACCCACGATGCTCTTCATGCCTTTCTCGCGGCCATAGTCTTCGACAGCCTGGAGCAGTGCGCGCGTCACCTCGATGTCGTCGACGAAGTCTATCCATCCGAAGCGCACGTCCTGGCGGTCCCAACGCTCGTTGGCACGGTGGTTGATGATGGCTGCCACACGGCCCACCAAGCGTCCGGCGCGATAGGCAAGGTAGTATTCGGCTTCGCAGAAGTCGAAGGCGGCGTTGCGGTCGCGGCTCAAAGTGTTGAATTCATCGCTGTAGAGGTTGGGCACGTCATAGGCGTTGCCGGCATATAAATCGTAATGGAAATCGATGAAAGTACGGAGGTCTTTCTTGTTTTCCACACGCTTGATTACTATATTTGACATATTATTATGGTGGATATCATTAATATGCAAAAATAGTAAATTAAACGGAGATTGCTGCAGAAAATTATCAGATTTTTTCGCAGACGAGCAAAATATGGCTGCCGTCGCGCTGGGTAGTGCCGAAGATATAGGTGGTCCCGCCGTCTTTCAGGCGCAGCCGTTGACGCAGTTGGACGGCGCTGAGCGGCATGTTGCGCACCGTGATGTTGGCGCGGTCTCTGCCGTCGAGGGCACGGCGCAGCTGTTTGCGGTTGAGGGTGGTTGTGGCGGTGATGCGGAAGCCGCGACCCGGAAAGCGGGCTATGGCTTCGCTGCCTATAAAGAGGTTGGAATTTGGGGCTATCATCCTCGTCTGGTACCGTTGGCATACTTGTGCCATCAGTCCCGACTTCATTACCGATGCGTTGGGTTCATAGAGATACATCCCCTCGCCAGCCGGGGTGTCGAGATAGCGCGGTTGCGAGTCGTCGGGGGTGAAGACGCACACTTGGCGGTCGTTCACGCAGTACACGGTGGGCACGCCCTTGCTCTCTGCCGAGCATACGAGCAGCAGTTCCTTGCACTCGCCGCCCACCGAGACGATGTGTACCTCGCTCACGCAGCCCAAGGCTCTCACCGCCTCGTGCCAGTCGAGCATGGGCGAGAGCTTCACCATCACCCATCTGCCTTTGGCACATAGGGAGGGGGCAAGCCCGAGCACATCGGGAGTGCAGTCGGCGATGGCGTAGGTGCGGCCGCCGGCGGCGTCGCGTCGGGCGGGGTCTATGTATATCAGCGTCTGTGGGGCGATGGCGTCGAGTGCCTGTTCTGCCTCGGTACACATCACCGTGGCTGTGCGCCCGAGCACTGAGAGATTGTGGCGCATCAGCGCACACAGTTCCTCGTTGCGCTCCACATAGGTGGCGCTTCTGAATGTGGTCGAGAGTGCCAGAAAGTCTATGCCGAAACCACCCGTGAGGTCGGTCATCGACGCGCGGTCAGCCTCGGCGATGAGGCGGCGTGCCACGCGCAGTTTGTAGTGGGCTGCCGTTTGCGACGAGCATTGCTCCATCGACAGATGCACGGGATAGTGTATGCCCTCGATGCGTGCCAGCAGCGGCAGTTTGGCTGCCGCCATCTGCCGCCCCCGTATCTGGTCGAGCGCCCAGGGCATATCCACCTCGGGATGCTTGCTCCCCATGAGCGCCAGTTGCCTTACATCGTCGCCGGCATGGTCGCGCACAAACTGCAGTGTCTTTTTGTCCACTCTCTTGGTCATGTTGTCTCTGTCAGGGTGATGGGTTATGGATGTCCGTCGCTCTTCTTGACCAGTCGTCTGAAGTTTTTGATGCGGTGGAAGGTCAGCATATTGGCGTCGTGGCCGCTGTGGGCGAGTTCGCCGTCGGGACCTTCGTATGCGGTGCGCGATACGTAGATGATGTCATTGCCCTCGGTCATCCAGTCGATATACTGGAAGGCGTGGCGTTTCATGTCGGGATGGGCGAGCAACGTGGCGTGGCGCGTCCATTCACGCAGGTCGGGCGAACTGATGAGTACCACGTAGTTGCGCACGTACAGACCGGTGGCTGAACCTTCTCCCTCGGGCGCGGCGTTGACCAGACTCCAGTAGCGATGGGTGAGCGAGTCGTAGCGGATGGTAAACTTCTTGCAGCCGCCAGGCATATCCACCAGGTCTTTGTCGTCAAACGACAGTTCGCGGCAGTCGTCGCTTACCTTGATTATCGCTGCCTTCTCGGTCACTCCGTTGGGCGTGTTGGCTCTCATCACGTCTACCATATTTCCGTCAGGGCCTACCACGGCGTTGCCGTCCAGCCATCCGTAGACCTTCTCCTTGAGATGGGGCATGGCGTGCAGGTTTACCGAGCGTGTCCAGTTGGAGGCTTCGAGCAGGTCGGCGCCCACGGGCACCGATATCATCATGGCGCTATACCGCATGGGCCATGTAGTAGCGGGTGCTTTGGCATATTCTATGGCCTTCCATATCTTTCCCTGATGCACCACCACGGGAGAGGGGGCGCTGTGGTATTCGCCCTCGGCGAGCAGACCATAGTGGCTGTCGCTCGGAGTGGTCCACGACTTGCCGTCGGTAGAGCGGCGTACGACCAGGTTGCCATACTCACGGTCTGTACCGATGAGGTAGAGCGTGTCTGATATGCAGAATACTGACGACCAGAACTGCCCTTTGACCACCGACTGTCTTTCCCATGTCAGTCCGCGGTCTTCCGACTTGTATACCTCTGTATTATATTCCGTCTGGCCGTTGGCAAAGAGGTCGTGGGTGGCTATGTAGTCACCGTTGGACATGATGCAGATGGAGGGCGAGCCCACATACATGCCTTTGCTTGCAGGGTGATAGCAAATGGTTACTCCGGGTGCCGAAGCCCACATCCAGGAGAGGTGCAGCAGGCACCCTAAGAGAAGCACAGTTCTACGTATTGTCTTCATTAGGTTTATGTTTTGTATCCACAAAATTACGCAAACTATCGCGGAGAACAAAGAAATGTGGGTAGAAACTAAAATAGTTGACGGAATATTTGTCGATTACGTTATCTTTTCATATATTTGCAGCTATAAAACCATACAGGGCATAAGCGTACTGCCTGCAACCTATATAAAAACGACTAAAGTCAGTCTAAATAATAAAACCAATGCAATTATGAAAAAATCATTACTCATTGCCGCTATGTTCGGCATGTCTGTTGCTGCAAGTGCCCAGCAGACCTTCACCCACATTACCATCAAGAGTGGGTTCAACCAGGACGTCATCTGCGAGGATAAAGATCGTATCACCGAGACTACCACCCAGTCCGATGCACCCGACCTGCAGGGCATCGACGGCTCAGGCTTCGCCTTCTTCACTACCGGCGTGCAGACCAATGGTGCCATGTGTGGCGACGACGGTTTGTTCAAGTCTTCACGCACCGGCGCCACCTTCAAGGTGATGCCCACCCAGCTCAATGCGCTTGTGCTCAAAGGCACCAAGAAGACCACTATTGCTGGCAACTCTGTCGTCATCCCGGTAGCGTGGTTCAGGGCGAGCTCGTCTTTGAGACTCCTATCAAGGCCAAGTCCATCTATGTCGTGGGAACCAGCGCCGACGGCGACAGCCAAATCAAGGTGACCATCAACTATACCGACAACACCACCGCCGATGGCAGTATCACCATGTACGACTGGGGTAGCAGTTCCTCGGCTGCCAACCAGGCAGCCGTAGTGACCAGCCTGGGCCGTATCGCCACCAAGAAGAACTGGGCAGGTGATGCTGGAAAGATAGATGCCTATGTCTTCAAGCTCTATGAGTCTGCGGTCAACACCGACAATACCAAGACCATCAAGAGCGTTACCGTCGAGCAGACTTCCGATGACCGCTGCGTAGCCATCTTCGCCGTTTCTACCAGCAACGATATTGTGGCCAACGGTATCGACGAGGTGGAGGCCCCCTCGGCTGTCGCTGCCTACTATACCCTTGACGGCGTGCGCGTGGCAGAGCCTGTTCGCGGCGTGACCATCATCAAGTACACCAACGGAGTAACCCGCAAAATCGTCAAGAAGTAATACATTATTAATATATACGCGCACGCGAGAGCCGCGTGCACCGACTGACAGAAAGAGCGGATGCAGCCACCTGCATCCGCTCTTGTTAGTTCGCCCGACATGGGCATAATCTAATGGGTGAAAGTCCC
>OCPX01002722.1_pt1 | contig 10580 bp, 8 predicted proteins | sample 1538771 | NCBI WGS metagenome assembly OCPX01 (sample SAMN04571725, study PRJEB22368) | human gut metagenome | biome: human gut; material: stool | host: Homo sapiens | place: Luxembourg | collected 2012-11-01 | reverse complement strand
GTAAATCGGCTGTTCTAGTTTCAGAATTGCAAGATCTGCTTCTGAGCTGCTCTGGATCACAGTTGCATCAATATAAGAATCACGTTTCAGTACGACACGAACTTTTGTTTTAATCTTCGTATAGTCATCCTGTCCGCTGATCGTTTTCATACCTTCTACCACTTCGTCACTCAGCCAGTTGGTACTGGTCGCATTTGCTACATGATCATTGGTAATTACATACTGTGCATTTGCTTCTGTACCAATCAAAAATCCGGTTCCGCCTACGAGGTTATACCAGTTTCCTACCTCATCCTGCACACATACCATAATCTGAACGACAGCATTTTTTGCATTCTGAATATTCTCATTTGCAACGGTTTCTGCTTTTACGTTCTCGGATGGCACAAATAACATTCCAAGTGCAAGCATCATGGCCATGCAAAAAGAAAGTATTCTTCTCATCCATTCATTTTTCTTTTTCATGCTTATCCTCCTGTTCTTTCGTCCATTGGACATTCTTTGGAATTTCTTCCTGTTTTTTTATAAAACACTTCTAAAATTTATAGAACTTCTAGAAATGTCTCATAATTTTATAAAAATTTTATCATATTGCACTCATAAATGCAATATGCATTACCAGTTGGTTGTTGTATATTTTTTATACTTTTATAATATATAGACTATATTTATTGTGGAGGTTATCCATGCAGCCGGAAATTAACTACATAACTATCGGACAACGTATCCGTACTGCACGCCTGCGGAAAAAGCTCAGCCAGTCAGAGCTAGGACATCTTGTTGGCTGTTCGAATAATCATATCAGCCATATTGAAACCGCTCAGACAAAGGTTTCTCTTTCCATGCTGGCCAAATTGGCCGTTGCTCTGGACCAGGATCTGGATTATTTTCTTCTTGGCACCCAATATGCCAAACGCGATCGCCTGATTGATGAAGAAATTTCGGAAAAGCTCAGTCGCTGCAATACATCGACACTGCTGACAGTGAATCAAATGCTCGACCTGCTTTTAAAGCAACAGGAAATGAATGAGATTGAAAAAAAATTGTAATCTATTTTCGTAGTCTATTTTCTTCTTATGTAATATCTCTTTTTCATTTTGATATTACATAAGAAGTTTTTTTGTCTTATTTTCCCGTTTCTGAAATGAATCATACCATACTTAACTATTTCTCACAGCTATCCTGCATATTCTGCACAATTTTTGTAATAATCAGCATTCTTTTCTCTATTTAAAGCAAAAAAACACTGCACCTTCAAAAGTGCAGCATTTTGCTCATTTTCCAGAATTATTTAATTTTCTACCTAGCCCACCTCTTCACCCATTCCACATACGCCTCTTCCGTCTTTTTCCAGTAACTCCTGCTGATATCCACAATTTTCCCGTTTTCCAGCAGCATTTTCTTCTTCGTACATTCCTTCACATAGGAAAAATTGACCAGAAAGCTGGTATGGCATCTTACAAAATCATCGCTCGCGATTCGCTCTTCGATCTCCGGGATTTTTTCGTCCACCGTATATTCTTTTTCCTTTGTAATCACATAGGTAACTCTCCGATCCCGCTCAAAATAAAGAATGTCATCCGGCTTCAGACTTGCTTTTACACCTCCGTGGCATTGGAGAACAACTCTTCTGTTCTGTTTCCACAGCTGTTCTATCGCCTTTTCCAGCACACCCGGCAGTTTTTCCTCGAATTTTTCTTTTACTATATAGTAGACGTGGCGTGTCTCGTAAACTTCCATTGCATAGGACCAGAAATTTGTCAGGTAAATGACCTGACATTTTGGCCATTTCCGGTTCACTTCCATGGCCAGGTCTATTCCGCTCTCTCCCGGCATTTCTATGTCCATAAACAGGATATGCATGGGGGGATGTTCTTCTGACAGCAGTTCTTTTCCATTCTGAAAGGAATAAATTTCTACGCTATTTGCCATCTGGTCTGTACAATGTTTCACAGTTTCTCTCGTTTTTTCCCGCCAGTCCGGCGCGTCATCGCAAATTCCTATTCTTAAATCCATGTTCTTTTTTCTCCAGTCGTACTTTCCGTTTCTGTCTGTTCTCGCAGTCAAACGGATATTCGCAATCCGCTTCGCTCCTTGCTCATAACCGAATAACTGCTCCGCAGTTTATCAGAAGGAGCTTGCACTCCTCCTGATACAAGCAAGTCCCCACCCACTGCTTATTGCTTTTCGCAATGGAAGCAGGGGACTTGCTTGATTCGGTTAAAGGCTGACGTACCTGGACAAAATAACAGTCAGACCAAATTTCCCGGTCTTTTCTTTTTTCTCCTGTATTTTTCCATTGTACTTTTTCACGAGTCCGCGAAACAGCTTCCGGCTCATCGGATTCTGGCGTCCGGAAGAGGTCAGGCATTCCAGAATCAGCTGATTTTTCACCCCTGTGATCTTCATCCGTATTTCCCGATGTTCTTCTCTTTTCACAAGATTTTCTCCCCAGTTTAAGATTCCGATCAGGATTTTGGCCAGATCCTGTTCTTCGATTTCTCCCCGATCGTATCCCTCAATCTCGTAATGCAGTTCGATTTTTTTCTTCTCCAAATTTGATTTCCATGCGCACAAAACCGCATCTGTCATTCGATCTCTGCAGTAAATTCCCTGCTGCACCTGATGACTGATTGCTTTGAGGCTGTCCGCATACTGTTTCAGCGTCTCCCCGGATATCTCAGCAGCTCCGGCCATGATTTTTTCCATCTGCTCCGAAATGGTCTGCTGATATTGTTCCATTTGGGGAATCTGCTCTGTCAGAATCTGGTAATGGTATTCTGCCATTTTCTGCTGTTCGGAAAGAAATTTATAATCCTTCATTACCCGGCACTGACGCTGCACTATGCTTAAAATACTGAATACCATAATCAGAATAATCAGAATATCATCCAGAAACATCACCTGTATGTCCGTCAGTCCATTCGGCACATAGTATAGAACCGGAAGAAAATAGACAAAAACCCAGATAATTTTCAGGTACCTGGCCTCAAAATCTCTATATCTTCTCAGAACATGGAGGATTGTTTTTTTCTCCAGCCTGTAAAACAGATATTCCAGAACCGGAATCAGTAAATCCCATGGTTCTACCGGGCATTTCAGAATATAGAGAGGACGCCCTGCCAAAAGATCCACAATACAGATTGCCGGGTAATGAATCATGGATGTTACGATATCGGCCAGCATCGCGCCCAGCACAACCTTAGGAAGGCTGCCCTCAAAGGTGTAGTAAATGAGAACGGTGTTTGCTATCATGATGACAACCGAACAGAACATCATCAGAATTCCCCACCAGCTCTCATCTCCATAGTATCCCCGCAGAATGATGTCGCTGATGCCACCGATCAGAAATACCCGCAGAAGCTGCCAGATCATCAGAGGCTTTATGCTGTTTTTTCTCCGCATAAACATGTCAAACAGGTGAATGCCAAGAAACGCCTGTGGAACCAGATACAACCAGCAGCGAATACAGGTCCGGACCAGTTCGCTAAGGTTAGGATCTTTCATTCTTTTTCCCTCTTTTCTGTCGGATGTTCGATCGGAAAGACAATAGTCTGCTCCAGGCTGTGTTTTTCTTTATCCCAGAAGGTTTTGCTGGTTCCGTGGTATTTTTCAACAATGGCACGAATGATTTTGGTTCCCACGCCGTGTTCTGCTCCATCTGTTTTCCAGGTTGATAAGTTGAAAACCTCTTTGCTTGCAAGCGCATTTCTCAATTTCACCGTACAGGAATCGGAATCTTCTTCTATCCAAAAAGAAAGCTCTTTTCTTTCCTTTTCCGGAATTCTTCCGTTCGCTTCGATTGCATTATCCAGTAAATTATGTAAAAAACCGATTCGTTCTACGGGCATCATCCATTCCATGCAGGTTTTCGATACCTGGATCTGAAAGGGAATCTCTTTTTCTATACAGACCTGTTTCTCCATCATCAGAAATGCATCTGTGATCTCATCCCGGCAGAAGGTTCCTTTCTGGATTTTCCGATATGTTTCTGTCAGCTGATCCGCATATTTTCGAAGCTCCCCATCCGGATTTTTCTGCTTTTCTATCAGATACTCCAGCGTCTGCACATGGCTCAGAAGATCATGACGGAATTTTCTCGTCACATCCATTCTCTGCCGGACCACTTCATAAATCTCCTGAAGGGAATCCATATAGCTTTCCAGAACTTCTTTCTCCTGTTCCTTCTGCGCGATTTCTGAAATCAGATAGCCAAGTACGGCTGCCAGAAAAAATCCCAGCAAAACTCCCAGTGTTTCCCTCATTTGTCCGCCCTCATCTATTCCTTCTTCTTTGGTAAGAGAGTCCCACACCGCTCAAAATGGTTCACAGCATAAGGACTCTGCTTTCATCTTGTACTGACGGGATTTTTATTCCCCGCAGATCCGCAGAATCGCCTCTGCAAAGATCACAACACACTGTTTCAGGCATTCGATTTCTACAAATTCATCTGCCCCATGCATGCGATTGTCAATTTCAAGATCTGCGCATCCAAACGCAACGCCGTTTTTCAGATGATGCACATACGTTCCGCCGCCGATTGCAAATGGTTTGCCTGGTTTTCCAGTGACATCCGTGTAGCACTGCAGCAGGGTCTGGACAAACGGGCTGTCGGCCGGGACGTGGTGTGGTGGGAACATTCCGCTGCCTTCCATGGAGAAGCCGCCTTTTTTCATGTTCTGCCCGGCGGTATCGTACAGGTTTTCTTTTGTCGCGCAGATCGGGGCGCGGCAGTCGTAGGAACCGGTCAAGGTTTTGCCGTCGTAGTTCATGAGGTCGAGGCTTAAGGTGAGCTCGCCAGACTCTTCATCTGACATGGCGACACCGAGGCCTGCGCCTTTGCCGTCGCCGTGCGGATAAATTTTTGCAAGGAAACTGATGTCGTTTTTCAGTTCACTCTCTTCCATTCCAACGGATGCGAGAAGCTGCAGCAGTGCAGTCAGTGCGTTGTTACCCATTTCCGGGGTGGATGCGTGGGCAAAGGCACCACAGGCGGTGATTTTTATATTGCCGTTTTCGGTGTCTTCCAGAACGAAGGAAACGCCGGTCTTCTGCTCAGTCTCGTCAGCGCAGGTTTTCAGGTCTTCTTTTGCCATGCCGGCAAGCTCTGCATATGCTTTGCCTGGTACAACGTTCAGTTTGGTGCCGGCCTGTAAGGATACGAGGCGCACGCCTGTCGTTCCGGCATCGGATGTTTTTTCGAAGTGGCCGCGCATGCCGCCTTTTTCAATGTTGATGACCGGGAATTCGGCATCCGGTGAGAAGGTGCATGGTGCTTCCACTTCTTTCTTATAATAATATTCGAGGTCAGAGCTTCCACACTCCTCGTCGGAACCGAGGACAAGACGGACGTTTTTCTTTAATGGGTAACCGAGTTCTTTGACAGCGCGCATTGCGTAGATAGCTGCGATCGCCGGTCCTTTGTCGTCTGCGGTTCCGCGGCCGAACATTTTTCCTTCTTTGATGAGCGGGATGAATGGATCGGTCTCCTGCCATCCTTCGCCTGCCGGTACGACATCGAGATGGGCGAGAATATCAAGGCCTTTTTCTTCCTGATTAAAGTCAGCTGCAATCGCGTAGTTGTCGTAGTTGGTTACGGCAAAGCCGTATTTTTCCAGAATTTCGATTCCCTGCGCCAGTGCTTCTGCCGCCGGTGCGCCGAATGGTTTGCCTGGCTCTGCCGCCTGTTTTTCGCTTGGAATCCGGATCAGGCTTTTCAGATCCTCGATCATTTCGGATTCGTGGTTTTCAATATATGTTCTTAATTCTTCTTTCCGCATCGTAACTTCTCCTTTTCTCTTCTCTGGCACCGTCGCAGTGCCGTTCTTTTCCTATCATAACGCAGAAAGAGCAGAAAATCCACATTTTCTGCTCTTTTGCCAAATAATCATTTGTTTTTGTCCAAATTGACTGTAATTTCATAATAATCGCACGGATACGCCGTAAGCCCCGTCACGCCCCCGCCGGATACCATCGACATTTTGAGGTGTGATGCGAAGAAAAACATGTGGTCATCCAGCAGCGTCTGCGTCATCTCGATGGCCAGTTCGGTTCGTTTTTCAGTATCAAACTCGCCGCTTAACTGCTGTTCCAGCATCTCGAGTGTCTCACTGTAATAACCGCCGCGGTTCTTGGAGGAATCCTGCAGGCAGTGCGTTGTAAAGAAATACTCGGGATCGCCCGTCGGTGCGCTGACAAATGCGCTGACATAAACATCCCAGTTTCCTTTTTTCAGCAGTTCCAGATGATTTGCCGTGCACTGGATCTGTACTTCGATTCCGATTTTCTTCAGCGATGCCTGTGCACTCTCCGCGAGAAGCGGCAGTTCCTGGCGGCTCGGATACGTGAGCCAGCAGATGGTCAGGCGTTTTCCGTCTTTTTCCACGTAGCCGTCGCCGTCCTCATCGGTCCAGCCTGCTTCAGCCAGCAGTTCTCTGGAATACTCAAGATCATAGGACTCCTCCTGCACTTTGCTGTCGCCGAATGCAAAGTAAGAGGGGAACGGGCCTTCCGCCACGCTTCCGTTTCCTTCCATCAGCGTATTCACAAAGCCCTGCCGGTCGATCGCTCCGATGACTGCCTCGCGCACGCGGTCGTCCTGCAGCACCCCGGATGATCCGTTGAACTGTCCGAAGAAGGTACGCGACGTATCCGCCGAAGAAATCGTGTATGGTTCATCGCGGAACAGGATCAGATTGGAATACGGCAGGCCGTACGCCGCGTCGAGCTCGCCTGACTGTAACGCCATCGTCATCGTATCGCCGTCGCGGATCGTTTTTACTTCGATCCGGTCGAGCTTTGGCGTTCCGTTCCAGTAATTGTCATTTTTCACGAGCGTCAGTCCCTGATCCGTCTCCACCTGTACTGCGCGGTACGGGCCGGTTCCGGCGACATTGCCGTCGTCTGTCACGCCTGCCTGCATATCAATGATGCATCCATATGGGTCGGACAGATAATTCAAGAGCGCCGGGACAGGCTGTTCGGTGTGAATCGTTACGATCAGGCCGTCTGCCTCGATGCTCTCAATTTTCAGATCCCCGCGTGCACGGTCATGCACTGCGATCAGATCCTCGAGACATTCTTTGACCGCCTCCGCGTCGAGAGTGCGCCCGCTCGTAAAGGAGATGCCTTCATGCAGTGTAATCCGCCATGTTGTGTCGTCCACAATCTCATAGCTTTCTGCCAGCCATGGCTCGATCTCCATAGAATCGGAATAATGAAACAGCGTCTCACCGATCCCATAGCGGATACACGCCCAGCCGGAATAGCCGTTGTGCGGGTTGACATCGGACTCGTCGTTTTCGGCGTTGAATGTCGTGTCGCCGTATACGAAAACTTTTTCATCTGTACCATCTGCCGCTGTGCTCTGACAACCGGAAAACAGTACCACCGCCAGAATGCCGCACAAAACATATGCAATTTTTTTCCTTCTGCCGTTCTTTCTCTGCATTCTGTACTTCTCCTGTTTTCGCAAATGGCACCACCATTTCTGCTGTCTGATTTTCTGTTTCAACAGTTTTCTCACAGACTATACTCCATCAACAGTTTCGTGTATTCCTCTTTCGGGTACTCCAATACCTCCCGCGTCTCCCCCTGCTCCACGATTTTTCCCTGCCGCATGACAATCACACGGCTGCAGAGTTCCCGCACCAGCGCAAGGTCGTGGCCGATCCACAGCATCGCAAGTCCTTCTTCCCGCTGCAGTTTTTTCAGCAGTTGAACGATCTGCGCCTGTACCGCCGCATCGAGCGCACTCGTTGCCTCGTCGCAGATCAGAAGAGACGGCTGCACAGCAAGAGCCCGCGCAATTGCGGCTCTCTGGCACTCTCCGCCGCTCGTCTCGCGGGGATAGCGCATCGCCGTTTCCGAACTAAGTTCCACTTTTTTCAGCAGCTCCGGCAGATGAAGGCACGCCTCTTTCCGGCTCATTCCCTGATTCCGAAAAGCTTCCAGAATCCCGGTTTCGAGCGTCTGCATTGGATCGAAGGAATCCTGCGGGGTCTGGAAGACCATCTGTATTTTCCGGTAAACTTCGCGCTGCCGCCTGCCTTTTCTTCCGAGGATTTCCTCGCCTTCCAACAGAACGCTGCCTGCATCCGCCTGGACCAATCCGGTGATCAGACGGGCCGTCGTGCTTTTTCCGCATCCGCTCTCCCCGATCAGGCCAAGACATTCCCCCGCATCCAGTGTGAAGCTGATGCCGTCCACGGCGGCAAATTCCGTTTCCCGGCCGGTTCCAGCAAAGTTTTTGCTTAAGTTGTTTACTTCCAGCATGTTATGATTATGCATCGTTCTTCCCTCTTCCCGGCACAGCCGCAAGGAGATTTTTTGTATATTCGTCCTTGGGGTGATCGAAAACCGTCCTTGTCTCCCCCTGCTCCACGATGTTTCCATCCTTCAAAACAGCAACCCGGTCTGCCATCTGCTCGAGAACCGCAAGATTGTGCGTCACCAGCACCATCCCCGTCTGCTCTTTCTGCTGCAACGCCTGAAGCTCCCGCAGCACCTGCGCCTGCGAAACCACATCGAGTGCACTCGTCGGCTCGTCCGCCAGAAGAAGCGATGGATGCAGCAGCATTGCGAGCGCAATCCCGACGCGCTGGTTCATGCCGCCGGAGAGCGACGATGGATAGCTGTTCCAGATCGTCTCGCCATCCGAAAGCCCCATATCCGCAAATCGCTGGAGCGTCATATCTTTGATTTCTCTGCGGCTTTTTCTGCCAGACATTCCCCCAGAAATCGGGGTGATGAATCCGCAGCGTTTCTCATGGGCGCGCACGCTTTCACAGATCTGTGCTCCGATTTTCCGGGTCGGACAGAGTGATGCCCCTGTATTCTGGAAAATCATACCAATTTCTGAACCGCACAGACTCCGCAGCTTCTTTTCGGACATGCCCGTCAGCTCCTCTCCGCGAAATGTGATCTGCCCGCCGGTGATGGAGCTATTCTTTCCCATCAGCCGCAGGACCGCTCGCAGCAAGGTACTTTTTCCACTGCCCGACTCCCCGGCGATGCCGACGGTTTCTCCTTTTTCGACGGAAAAACAGATGTTATTTAAAATTTGCTCCCCCTCATAACAGACAGAAAGGCCGCTGATTTCCAGCAGTTTTTCGCTCATGTTTTTGCTCCCTTTGTTTCCATTTTCGTTTGCCCCTTATCCCTGATCCACCGTTTTCCGTACCGCCTCACCAAGCAGATTGCAGACAAGAACGGTCAGAAAAATCGCCAGTCCCGGCGCCAGAATGACCCAGGGCGCGGTCTGCAGCATACTTCTTCCGTTGCTCATCATCGCTCCCCACTCCGCCGACGGCGCTTCCGCACCAAGGCCGAGGAAAGACAGACCCGCGATTTCCAGCATCATCGTTCCGATATCAAGCACCGCTGTGACAATCGTCTGCCCCGCAAGATTCGGCAGAATATGGCGTCCGATCATCTTCCATGTTCCGTTTCCTGTAAGGCGCGCCGCCGCGATGAACGGCATGTGTTTCAATGCCAGCACACGGTTCCGCGCAAGCCGTGCATATTTCGGCCAGGAAACAAGGATCAGCGACACAACGGCTCCCGTCATGCCGCTCTGCAGAACGCCGGAAAATGCGATTGCAAATACCATACCCGGAAAGGCCAGAAAAATATCGGAGATCTGCATCAGAACCATATCCGTTTTACCTTCCAGCCAGCCGCTGAAAATTCCGGCGAGTGTTCCGATCAGAGCGCTTGCCGCAACGACAAGAAGTGCTGAAAAAATGCTGACCCGCGCACCGGAGAGAATCCTTGAAAACAGATCTCTTCCATAGCGGTCCGTCCCCATCCAGTGCGCCGCGGACGGCGGAAGAAGGGACAGTTCCAGATTCTGCTCATACGGATCGTACGGTGCCAGATGGGCCGCACACGCGGCAAACAGCAGCAGCGCACCGGCGAGGATGCCATAAAAAAGGATCTTTCTTTTCTGTTCTTTTTTCATCGCATTCCCTCCAGCTTCGCCCGCGGGTCCAGTGCACCCATCATCAGATCAGCAATGAGATGCAGCAGCAGATAGATCGCCGCCATCCACACCAGATATGCCTGAATCACGGGAATATCGTGCATGGAAACGGCATCCACGGCCATTTTTCCGACACCATTCCACATGAAAATCGTCTCAACGATGGCGGTTCCTCCAAGCAGCGAACCGGCGGATAAGAATAGCAGCGTGACCATCCGAAGCAGCACGGATTTTAATACATTTCCAAACAGAATCCGGTTTTCACTTAACCCACGTGCCCGTGCACCCGCCACGTACTCCTGCTCCAGCTCTGCAAGCACGGCAGAACGCACCTGACGGGTGTATTTTGCCGTCATCGAAACCGCAAGCGTCGCCGCCGGAAGCACACAGCTTTTCCATCCCTTTCCCATACTGAGAACCGGAAAAAGATTCCATTTCAGCGAAAAGAAATACAAGAGAAGAAGTGCAGTGAAAAACCCCGGAAACGAATTACCTGCAAAGCAGAACAGGCTGATACTGCGGTCCGCCCACGTATTCTGATATTTTGCACTTAAGATACCGAGCGGAAACGAAAGACAGACCGTCATGGCAAGCGCCA
>OCPX01002717.1_pt1 | contig 10601 bp, 10 predicted proteins | sample 1538771 | NCBI WGS metagenome assembly OCPX01 (sample SAMN04571725, study PRJEB22368) | human gut metagenome | biome: human gut; material: stool | host: Homo sapiens | place: Luxembourg | collected 2012-11-01 | reverse complement strand
CGCGGTGGCCCATCATGGGGTTGAACTCGTGCAGGGAGGCGATGATGGCCTTGATCTCGGCCACGCTCTTGCCCATATCCTTGGCCAGCAGCTCGATATCGGCCTCCTCGGTGGGGACGAACTCGTGCAGAGGGGGATCCAGGAAACGGATGGTGACGGGATTGCCCTCCATGGCCTCGTAGATACCCTCGAAGTCGCCCTGCTGCATGGGCAGCAGCTTGGCCAGAGCCTTCTCACGCTGCTCCACGGTGTCGGAGCAGATCATCTCACGGATGGCGGCGATGCGGTCGCCCTCGAAGAACATATGCTCGGTGCGGCACAGGCCGATGCCCTGAGCGCCCAGCTCACGGGCCTTGGCGGCGTCGTGGGGGGTGTCGGCATTGGTGCGGACCTTCAGGCGGCGGAACTTATCGGCCCAGCCCATGATGCGGCCGAAGTCGCCGCTGACGCTGGCGTCCACGGTGGGCATAGCGCCGTCGTAGATGTTGCCGGTGGAGCCGTCCAGGCTCAGCCAGTCACCTTCGTGATAGGTCTTGCCGGCCAGCGTGAACTGCTTGTTCTCCTCGTCCATGACGATGGCGCCGCAGCCGGAAACGCAGCACTTGCCCATACCACGGGCCACCACGGCAGCGTGGCTGGTCATACCGCCACGGACCGTCAGGATACCCTGTGCGGCCTTCATGCCCTCGATATCCTCGGGAGAAGTCTCCAGACGGACCAGAACCACCTTCTCACCACGGGCGGCCCACTCCTTGGCATCCTCGGCGGTGTAGACGATCTTGCCGCAGGCAGCGCCGGGGGAGGCGGGCAGAGCCTTGCCCACGGGAGTGGCGGCCTTCAGAGCGGCGACGTCAAACTGGGGATGCAGCAGGGTATCCAGATTGCGGGGATCGATCATGGCCACGGCCTGCTGCTCGGAGATCATGCCCTCGTCCACCAGATCGCAGGCGATCTTCAGAGCGGCGGGAGCGGTGCGCTTGCCGTTACGGGTCTGGAGCATATACAGCTTGCCGTGTTCCACGGTAAACTCCATATCCTGCATATCCCGGTAGTGATCCTCCAGCGTGTGGCAGACCTCCACGAACTGGGCATAGGCCTCCGGGAACTTCTCGGCCATCTGGTCGATGGGCATGGGGGTACGGACACCGGCCACCACGTCCTCGCCCTGGGCATTGGTCAGGAACTCACCCATGAGCTTCTTCTCACCGGTGGCGGGGTTGCGGGTAAAGGCCACGCCGGTGCCGCAGTCATCGCCCATGTTGCCGAAGGCCATGGACTGGACGTTGACGGCGGTACCCCAGGAGTAGGGGATGTCGTTGTCACGGCGATAGACGTTGGCACGGGGGTTGTCCCAGCTGCGGAACACAGCCTTGATGGCGCCCAGCAGCTGTTCCTTGGGATCGGTGGGGAAGTCCTGACCGATCTTGGACTTGTACTCGGCCTTGAACTGGCCGGCCAGCTCCTTCAGGTCCTCGGCGGTGAGCTCCACATCCTGAGTGACGCCCTTCTTGGATTTCATCTCGTCAATGAGCTGCTCAAAATACTTCTTGCCCACCTCCATGACCACGTCGGAGTACATCTGGATAAAGCGGCGATAGCAGTCCCAGGCCCAGCGGGGGTTATTGGACTTCTCTGCAATGACCGCCACCACGTCCTCGTTGAGGCCCAGATTCAGGATGGTGTCCATCATGCCGGGCATGGAGGCCCGTGCGCCGGAGCGGACGGAAACCAGCAGAGGATTCTCGTGATCGCCGAACTTCTTGCCGGTGATCTTCTCCATCTTCTCGATATATTCCATGATCTCGGCCATGATCTCGTCGTTGATCTGGCGGCCGTCCTCATAATACTGGGTGCAGGCCTCGGTGGTGATGGTGAAGCCCTGCGGCACGGGCAGACCGATGTTGGTCATTTCCGCCAGATTGGCGCCCTTACCGCCCAGCAGCTCACGCATCTGTGCGTTGCCCTCTGTGAACAGGTAACAATACTTCTTACTCATGCAGATTCCTCCATCTATCATTATAGTTGTACCGAATGTTGAGAACAACCTTATTATAGCAAAAAAAGTTTCAAAAGCAAGCATGGATTCCAGAATTTTTCCGGTTTTTTTCGTTTTTCTTCGGGCGGCCCTCCGCTGCCGGATATTTCCGCAAAAAACAGGAACTCACACCTTGCGGCATTTGCCGCCTTTGTGCTATACTAAGATATTATATTGGGTGCATAGGACCATCCGGTATGGCAGGGGAGGGCAGAGACGGCATGGAAGAGCTGATCCCGGAAAACAGCACACTGGCACGGCGCATCCGTGCGGCGGCCTCCAAGGGGACGCTGAGCCACGCCGCCATTCTCTCCGGCAGCGGAGATCGCATGGCCGCCGCCCGGTACTTTGCCGCCGCACTGGAGTGCGAGGGAGAGGGGGAGCGTCCCTGCCTGCGGTGCCGCCAGTGCCGCAAGGTGCTGGAGGACATCCACCCCGACGTGGTGACGGTGCGGGACGACGGACACAAGGAGCTGCCGGTGGAGCTGGTGCGCCAGCTGCGGCAGGATGTGTATATCCGCCCCAACGACGGCGCCCGGAAGGTGTATATCTTTGCCGACTGCGGCCAGCTGAACCAGCGGGATCAGAACGTGCTGCTGAAGATCGTGGAGGAGGGACCGGCCTACGCCGCCTTCCTGTTCTGCGCCGAGACGGCGGCGGCTCTGCTGCCCACCGTCCGCTCCCGCTGCGTGGAGTGGAAGGTGGCCGGACAGCCGGAGACACCGGAGATGGAGCAGGCCAGAGGGCTGTGCCGGGTGCTGGCGCAGGGAAAGACCCTCCCGGCGGCCCAGTGGCTGGTATCGCTGGAGAACCGCCGCATCAAGCGGGAGCAGCTGCAGGAGCTTTTGCAGGATGCGTGGCTCCTGACGGCGCAGGCCCTGCTGCTTCAGGCGGGGAAGCCGAAGGACGGCACCCTGCCGGAGGAGGCGGAGCTGCTGAGCCGGAGCCTCTCCTCCCGGCGGCTGGAGGGCCTGTCGGCCCTGTTGCGGCAGTACAGCGCCGAGTGCGCCTATAATGTGGGGGCGGGCCATGTGCTGGGGGCGCTGTGCGCCCAGTGGGAGCGGCTGCTCCACGCCACCCGCTGACCTCGGGCGCAGAATGGCGCCTATATGGAAAAACGATCCCGATACGAAAGGATGAAGGATATGACAGAAGTCATCAGTGTCCGCTTTCGAGGCGGCTGTAAGACCTATTATTTTGACCCTCGTGGCGTTCAGGTGACGGCGGGGGAGCACGTGATCGTGGAGACGGCGCAGGGGCTGGAGTATGCCCAGTGTGCCGAGGGAAACCACGAGGTGCCGGACGAGCAGGTGGTGGAGCCCTTCCGCCCCATGGTCCGCATCGCCACCGACCATGACCGCCGGGTGCTGGAGCGCAACCGGGCCAGAGAGAAGGAAGCCTTCGACGTGTGCCAGAAGAAGATTCTCCAGCACAAGCTGGAGATGAAGCTGGTGCGGGTGGAGTGCAGTTTTGACGGCAACAAGATCCTGTTCTTCTTCACCGCCGATGGACGGGTGGACTTCCGGGAGCTGGTGAAGGATCTGGCCTCTGCCTTCCGGGCCCGCATCGAGCTGCGGCAGATCGGCGTCCGGGACGAGGCAAAGATGCTGGGCGGCCTGGGGATCTGCGGCCGGCCCTTCTGCTGCGCCCAGTTTCTGGACGATTTCATGCCCGTCTCCATCAAGATGGCCAAGACCCAGAGTCTGTCTTTGAACCCCACGAAAATTTCCGGCACCTGCGGGCGGCTCATGTGCTGCCTGAAATATGAGCAGGAGGCCTATGAGGACGCTCTGAAGCGTCTGCCCAAGAACGATTCCTTTGTCCAGACCCCCGACGGCCCCGGTAATGTCAGCGACGTCAACGTCCTGAAGGAGACGGTGAAGGTGCGGCTGGATGAGAAGCCGGAGGCTCCCCGGTGCTACCACAACTGCGAGGTGTGCGTCCTCCGCAACGGCAAGGGCAGCCGGGAGGGCATCGAGATCCCCAAGGAGCGGCCCGCCCGCTACACGGAGGAGCGGCAGGAGGAATTCCCTGTCCCCGCCATCATTGCAGACTTTGCCGCCGACCGGGAGGAGCCGGAGGAGGGCCGCCGCCGCAGCCGCCGCCGCAGAGGCGGCAAGGGCAGCGAGCGTCCTGCGGAGCGTCCGGCGGAAAAGCCGGCGGAAAAGCCGGAGGAGAAGCGGCGGGCAATCGCCGCCGCCGTACCCGCGGCAGCAAGCCCGGCGCCAGCGCCATCAAGCCCTTCACCTCCCAGCCGGATGCCAAGCCCGTGTCCCGTCAGGAGAGCCAGCGGCTCATCGAGGACGAAGGGCCGAGCAACAAGCGCCCCCGGCACCGTGGAGGCCGCCGCAGAGGCGGTCAGGGCGGCGGTACGCCCAAGACGGAGGCGTGAGCCGTGGGAAAGTTTTCAGGCGTTCTGATCGCCAGCGATTATGACAATACCATGGTGTATACCGAGGGGGCGCTGAAGAGCGGCGGCCCTCTGCCCTCGGTATCCCGGGAGAACCGGGAGGCGGTGGAGTACTTCATGGCGGAGGGCGGCACCTTTTCCGTGGCCACGGGCCGGGCGCTGCCGTCCTTTTCACGGGTTCGGGAGGGCGTTCCCATGAACGGCCCCACGGTGCTCTTCAACGGCGCTGCCATCTACGACTTCGCTCAGCAGCGCTACCTATACATGGCCTTTCTGCCGGAGTCCGTCCGGGGGCATATCTGCCGCCTGCTGGAGGACCTGCCGGAGACGGCGCTGGAGATCTATCACGACGATGACTCCATCCACGCCATCAACCCCAACGAGATCACCTATCATCACCTGCATCTGACCCACTCCCCCACGGTGGCGCTGGCCAGCATGGAGGAGGTGCCGTCCCCCATCTCCAAGCTGCTGTTTGAGGAGGCGGAGCCCCGGATGACGGCCCTGCGGGAGTACATCGCCCGCCAGAGCTGGAGCACCGAGTATGAGGTGGTGCCGTCCAACCCCTATCTGTTGGAGCTGACGGCCAAGGGGGCCAACAAGGGCGGCATGGTGCGCCGTCTGGCCCAAATGCTGGAGATCCGGCAGGAGAACGTCTACTGCGTGGGCGACCACGCCAACGACATCCCCATGCTGACCTTTGCCCGCACCGCCTTTGCCCCGGCCAATGCCATTCAGCCGGTGCATGAGGTGCCGGGCATCCACATTCTGCCCAACTGCTGGGAGAACGCCATTGCGGCCATGATCGCAGAGCTGGACAAGCGGTATTGAGGAGGGAAACGGCCATGAAGGAGAGCGCACCCCTGACCCTGTATGTGGCCTATACGGCCAAGCCCGGCTGCCGGGAGACCTTCGTCCGTCAGATCGTGATGGAGGGCATTGCCGATACCATCCGCCGGGAGGAGGGCTGCATCCGCTACGACTACTATTTCTCCGCCCAGCAGGAGGACGAAATCCTGCTGGTGGAGCAGTGGCAGACGCAGGCCCATCAGCGCATCCATTTGCAGCAGCCCCACATGGTCCGTCTGCGGGAGCTGAAGGAGCAATATGTGGCGGACACCCGGCTGGGCCGGGTGACGCTGGAGGAAGCGTAATATGACCCCACAGGCCGCCGCAGGCTGCGGCGGCCTGTGCTGTTTTGTGCGAAAGGAGAACACCCATGCTGTTTGATACCCATGCCCACTATGACGATGAGGCCTTCGACCCGGATCGGCGGGAGGTACTGGCGGGACTGCCCCAAAAGGGTGTCGGACTGGTGGTAGACCCCGGCTGCACCTTGACCTCCTCGGAGAAGGCCGTTGCATTGGCGGCGGAGTTTCCCCATGTATACGCCGCAGTGGGCCTGCACCCGGAGAACTGCCACGACTTTCAGCCGGAACAGATAGAGCGTCTGCGGCAGCTGGCCCGGCGGGAGAAGGTGGTGGCCATCGGGGAGGTCGGACTGGACTACTACTGGGAGGAGAACCCGCCCCGTGCCTTGCAGCGGGAGGTGCTGCGGCGGCAGCTGGCGCTGGCGGAGGAGCTGAAGCTGCCGGTCATTTTCCACGACCGGGAGGCCCACGGCGACAGCCTTGCCATCGTCAGGGAGTTTCCGGCGGTGCGGGGGGTGTTCCACTGCTTCTCCGGCTCCGTGGAGATGGCGGAGGAGCTTTTGAAGCTGGGGTGGATGCTGTCCTTCAACGGGGCCATCACCTTCAAAAACGCCCGGAAGGCGCCGGAGGTCATCGCCGCCGTGCCGCTGGAGCGGATGATGGTGGAGACCGACGCTCCCTATCTGACGCCGGTACCCTTCCGGGGAAAGCGCAACGACTCCGGGTATGTGCATCTGGTGGCGGAGAAAATCGCCCAGCTGAAGGGATTGCCGGCGGAACAGGTGGAGCGCCAGACGTGGGAGAACGGCGTCCGGTTCTTCGGTATCCCGCAGGAGTGAAAACGAATCAGCCCGCACGGAGAAGCCGTGCGGGCTGATTTTGCGTCTTGTCCAGAGACGAGCCTTACTGGAGGTTCAGGCGCTTCTGCAGGCTGTACCACGTCAGCGTGTAGAACACGCCGCAGGCCACCAGCGTTTCGATGGAGTCGATGACCAGAAAGCGGGTGCCGTCCAGAAGGGAGGCGGCGCTGCCGCTGGTCTCAATGATCTGCTCACCGACCGTCAGCTGGAAGGCGAAGGAGGACAGTCCCGCCGCCTGCATGGCCAGCGAGAAGGCGATGAAGAACACCACCGACAGCAGGATCTTGTGATTGGAGAAGCTGTGGCCCAGTGCGATGGCGGCATAGACCATGAGGAACCCGGAGAACACCGTCAGGACTGCCAGCACGGCGATCCACAGGAGCAGCAGCGGACCGGGAACGGCGAAATGGAGGGACTCCGTGATGGAGGAGAGAAGTTCTCCCAGATCGCCCCAGAAGCCGGACCAGTCTGCAATGGGCAGCAGCACCAGCAGAATGGACAGCGTTACGGCCACGGCGCTGGCGGCGGTATAGAGTAGGGCGGACAGCAGCTTGGCCCAGATGAGCTGGTGCCGGTTTACCGGCAGGGTGAACATCAGGTAGCCCTCGTCGGTCATGTAGTTCTTATAGAACCGATAGATCATCAGCAGCGCCGTGATGGCGCCGGTGGCCACTACGAAGATCCAGAACGCCATCATCAGCAGCCCCATCAGGACGGAGGCGGCGCCGGTACGGTAAGGATGGTCTGCCGCCAGCTTGTAAAACAGGCTGCAGCAGGCGGCGGAGGCCAGCAGCAGGGCATAAACCGGCAGCAGGATGCGGCCGGAGGCCCGAAGCTCATATTTCAGCAATTTACTCAGCATAACGGAACACCTCCCGAAACAGATCGTCTACGCTGCAGCCACGCTCCTGCCGGATCTGGTCCACGGACTGGTGCAGCACCAGTTGGCCACGGCTGATGAACACCACGTCGTCCAGGATGCGCTCCACGTCGGCAATGAGGTGGGTGGAGATGAGCAGAGTGGAGTCCGGGTTGAAGTTGGTGAGGATGGTGTGGATGATGTAGTCTCTGGTGGCGGGATCCACGCCGCCGATGGGCTCGTCCAGCAGATACAGCCGTGTGCGGCGGCTCATGACCAGGATCAGCTGCACCTTTTCCCGTGTACCCTTGGACATCTGCTTGATGCGCTGGGTGGGACTGATCTCCAGAGCCGTCAGCATATGCTCCGCCGCCTCCCGGTCGAAGTCCGGGTAGAAGTCACAGAAAAAGTCCAGCAGCTGCACCACCGTCATCCAGTCGGAGAGGTAGGTGCGCTCCGGCAGATAGGATACCAGCCTCCGGGTGTCCGGGCCGGGGGCCTTGCCGTCGATGAGCAGCTGCCCCGACGAGGGGGTCAGAAGCCCATTAGCGATCTTCAGCAGCGTGGTCTTACCGCTGCCGTTGGGGCCAAGCAGACCCACGATCCGCCCCGGCTCCAGCCGGAGGGACAGGTGGTCCAGCCCCAGAGCCCGGTCGTAATATTTGGTCAGGTCCTTACATTCTAAAATGGCCATCTCTTATGCGTCCTCCTCCCAAGACCGCACCAGCTGGGCGGTCTGCTCCCGGTCGTAGCCCATGCGCTCCATGCGGTGCAGAAAGGCTCCGATCTGCTGGTGGGCCAGCTCCTGTTTGGCGCTGTCGACGACAGCGGCGTCCTCGGTAACAAAGCGCCCGGCAGTGCGCTGGGTGTAGACCAGCCCCGTGCGCTCCAGCTCCGCCAGCGCCCGCTGCATGGTGTTGGGGTTGACCCCGGCCTCCGCCGCCATCTCCCGCACCGGCGGCAGCCGTCCGCCGCAGGGGAAGGTGCCGGACAGAATGGCCAGCGTCACCTGTTGGATCAGCTGGGTGTAAATGGGCTGGTCATTGCGGATATCCCATTCCATAGGCGTCCTCCTTTGCCTGTGCTGCCGATGGATCGGAGCAGTCACGTCTCGACGTTCTCGCTGCCCCACCTATCAGTTCGCTTGTACTACGACAATAGTACATTAAGACAAAGGGATTGTCAAGGGGGAACATGAAAAATTCTGCGGATGGATCAAAAATCCCCCTTTCCCGGTGCTATGTGCCGGGAAGGGGGATTTGTTGGTGGGATAGGGGGATCCGAAGGGAAGAGGCGCTCGTGAGGGCGGATCACTCGTCCTGCGGCTGGTTTAACCGATAGTGTCCATTGCCGTCCACGAAAGAGATGATGTTCTTTTTGCGAAGGACCTGTAGCATCTGCCGGATCATGGCATCAACGCTGTGGTTTGTCGGGTGCTTGGCCTGCAATTCATCGATATATCCATAGAGCTCCTGCAGGCAAAACTCTCGCTTCCCGAGGGCCTCTATGCAGGAAAGGATATCCTTCTCCCATGAGCAGCCCTCCGTACCCTGCGGGGCGACAAAGTCGATGAGTTGGCTGATATCCTGGATATCGAGAGCCTCCGCAATCCGGGACAAATGCTCGAAATTGATAACCGTCCTCGTTCCACGGACAATATCGCTGATGGTGGACTCCCGCATATTGGCAATTTCTGCAAGTCGCTTTTGGGTAATGTGATTCTGCTCCAGCAGATCCTTGACCTTTAATTCAATGCGATAATTCATACTCACTCCTCCACACAGCGTTCAACCGTCATATATGCTAAATCCCAGATGTTCGCATCCTTGCCGACGGCATTGGGATTATCTCCGATTGCGCTGGCAAAATTCATGATTTTCGTGGTCAATTCGCCCTTACAGGCGTCCCAGACGGCGATAGGATCCTTGCCGTGCTTCCAGCAATATTTGCCGGTGGAGGCATCGTAGTCAACAAGGGCACGGAATGCGGCAACCGTCGGATAGGCCAGTCCGTCAGGAACCTTGTAGCAGAGGTCACGCCCTCCGAATTTGCTTTTGCCGATGACCTTGTTGTCCTTGTAACCGGAATACTTCTTTCGCCCGTACCGGCCGCCGGTTGCATCATTATACGCAGCTGCAAACTCGCATTCAATGGCGTCGTACAGATCGAAAATTCCGGGAATGATGTTTCCGAATTTCCTGTATCGCTCAGGGTTTTCCAGATAGGTATCAAGCATTTTCCCCTTGGAGGAATACGCCTGCGTAGGATGCACAGATTTGCTGTAACTCTCCACGTCGAACATATTGATGATGGCGACGATCTCTCTGGCGTCGATCATTTTAAGCTTCTTGCCAGTCTCCTCGTCCTTGCTGACCTGGTTCTGCTTGAAGGCAATTCGCTGATAGAAGGGCATTCCTTCAAGTGCCTCCTTGATCGGTTCAAAGCGCTGTGCCAGCTCGGCCAGCGATTTTTGATCCACCTGAACGGACGTATTGCGGGCCTCAGCCAGCTGCTCAATGATATCCTCCACGCCCGTCATCACTTCGAAGGGGACGTATTGCTCCAGACCTTCCCCCTTGTGCAAGCATACAATCTTGTAAGTGTGCCCGCCGTCAATATCTCCGTGCGACAGACTGTCGGAAAAAACAATGGACACCTCCTCTTTGGCGTTATTGTAGTGGACGCTTTCGGCAGAAAGGACAATACCACGGTTCTTCAGGTGAAAATATCCGTCGTTGCTCAGCAGAGAATCCTGAATGGCGGCTGCCACCGCAGAGGTAAGCTTCTGCTCTCTGGGATTGGTTGCCATGGGAATTCCCTCGGCAACATCGTCAACCTTGACATAAAAGATGTACTTTTTCGATTTGCCATTTTCAAAGGGGTCGTCCAGCTTGCGAAAAGAACTCTGCTTGACTTTCATGGTTTTTGTGATCATCAGATACTCCTTCTTCTTGCCTCCATAGAAGCAAGAGACATATTATGTCGGGATTTTCATCCCGCAACATCACAATAACGCAATTGCGCAATATTGTCAATAGGGATTTATAAAATTTGGAACAGACGGCCATATGGCATGAGAATAGAACCGGGACGGGGGCATACGGCGGTATGTTCCAGACTGCCTCGATGTGGCAATATCTTTGCTTAAAATAAAAAGTCCTGAAACCTTATCGGTTTCAGGACTTTTTGGTGGAGACTGCTGGACTCGAACCAGTGACCTCCTGCGCGTGAAGATACGATGAGCGCCGGAAAGCGTTGTGCTGCAACGCTTTCCGGCGCTTTTGCG
>OCPX01002714.1_pt1 | contig 10609 bp, 9 predicted proteins | sample 1538771 | NCBI WGS metagenome assembly OCPX01 (sample SAMN04571725, study PRJEB22368) | human gut metagenome | biome: human gut; material: stool | host: Homo sapiens | place: Luxembourg | collected 2012-11-01 | reverse complement strand
AATTTAATATATTTTCCAACTTTAATTCTTCTATAAATATATACTGTAAAATTTGCAACCAGCGTTGATATTGCAGCTGCATATATCCCCAAACTTCTAATCATAATAATATTAACAGCTAGATTTATTATAGCAGCTACAACAGTTGTTGTCCCCATAATTTTTGTATCTTTATACGCTGTAAAAATCCCGCCATAAAAGCCTGAAATATTTGCAAAATACGTAGCCAGCAAAAGAATCGGCACATAATAGATTGCACTGTAATAATTTTTGTTAATTAAGATTCTAAATACGATTGGCATAAATGCTATCATACCCAAAACAATTGAAAATAAAAAATTTTTCAAATATTTGTATACCGAATTATAAAATTCATCTTGCGACTCACCTCCAAGTACTCTAGCTGAGCTTTCTTTCCAAGACTGGTAAAAGAAACCATAAACAGTATCCATCAAATTAGGAAACTTATACGATACAGCATACAAACCAGTAGCTTCACTTCCAATCATATTCATCAAAATAATTCGATCCGAAAGATTAATAATCGTCCAGGACACTTTATTAGGAATTAAAGGAAATGAATACACTATCATTTCCTTAGCTAATGATATCTCTACACATTTAATATTAATAAATTTCCATAACTTTATTTTCAAAACAAAAATCGTAGCAACAATTAATTGTGCTAAAATTGAAGCCAACAACATACCCTGCAACCCCAATTTCAACACGGCTATAAAGACAACATTTAAAACAATTTGAAGTGAACCTAACAGAAAATTAAAAAAAGCAAATTGATCGGTTCTTCCAATCCCCCTTAAAAGAGCACTTAACATTCCACAAATAACATTTAATAAAATATAAATAATAGCATAAACCGTATAACTATAATGCAATCCCTCCATAATAGGAATTCCAAGTACTGTAAATAAGGTCATTCCCACAGCAACAATCATTACAGCTGTAGAAATTATTTTCTTTTTATCAAGTTCTGTTTTACAATCAATTAAGAATCGAAATATAGATTCATCCATTAATACTGAAACAAACGGAACACAAAAAGTTGCTATACTTATTATGTAATCATATGCACCATATTCAGCTGTAGATAAGACAGCTGTATAAAGTGGTAATAAAAAAAAGGAAACTAATTTAGTGCTAATATTTCCAATGGCAATAATTCCAGTATTTTTAATCAGTCTCCTTCTTTCATTCATTTGAATTAATCCCCTCTACGTTCAATGCATTCTCTAAATATATCATTGATTCTGTTTTCATGTCAGCTAAAAGCTGATGAACTTTATCATATGAATTTATCGCAATAATACATCCATTACTCTCTAAGTTAAATCGTTCCTCTAGTCCTAAAGAGCTCAATAATTCTGTTATTCTTCCAGATGATTTTCCTCTTGCACAAGATGTGAAATTTTTTTTGAATATAATAGAAAAAACAGTTGCATGAAACGAGTTTGTCAATACATATTCTGCATTATAAATCATACTAACAAATTCTCTGGGATTGCACCCGCTACAATCAAAACCTATATTTTTAATCATTGCATTATTATTATCAAAAACATATTTAATTTGAAGTCCATTCCGTTTGGCTATCTTTTTAGCCTCATTTACGATATTGCCATAAGCTTTCGTACCACCAAGTATATATACAAAAATATACTTTCCCGCTGATACCATTTTCTCCAGTTTTAGCCCTTGAATATAATCTTCCTTTTTCAAAAGGAGTGTTGGATCTACTACAGTTTGAATTGAAATCGGCAAATTTAACTGTTCTAACATCTGTATCATTGAAGCTTCTCTCACAGAAATAGCGTAAAATTCCTCAAGTGCCTTTCGCATTTTTTCCTTATCATTATCCAACAGCAAATAATCTCCCATACTTGGTGCATAAGCTATTTTTCTCTTCCCACTTACAAAGTCCAAAAAATATGGTCCGCAAACACCATTTGTACAATTCAAATTCCAAATTTGATCACTTCCGCAAATAAAACAATCATAATATGATGCTATCTCTTGCCAGCCATCCGATGCCCCAATCCGCACAGATGATAATTTCAAAAATTCTTTACGGAAATTTTGAAAATTTTTAATACGCTTACAATGTACAGAATATGAAAAAACATCAGACAAAAAAGCCTTTGGTTGCCGAGAATATAAATAGGTTCTAAAGGGTTTGTATTGACGATAATCATGCTCAAAATAATAATCAATTATTTCCGCATCATATCCCTTGTCATTTAAATATTCTGTTAACGCATAAGCTTGCAGAACAGATCCGTAATTATCTGCACCATGAAATGTAATTATTCCAATCTTCATGATTTGCTAATCTCCCTTTTTTTAACATGTAATTTATTGGAATTACCATAATAATTTGCAAAAATAAATAGTAATGTAAAATTAAACTGTGGCTTAAAAAAGTAATTCTCAAACAAGCCATAAACTAAAAATGTTAAAACACAAATAATAATCCTAGTATCTCGAATCTGTATTGCACATTTAATCACCTTAAAAAGTCCCATAAAATAAAACAGTGATACAATAATTCCAAATCTAATCAGAATATATCCATAGCTATTATCTAATGCAAATAATAAAAGTGAACGTTTTTCCGTATCAAATATTATAGGACTACCCAACATTTTTACTCCATATTTTACAAAAAAAGCATTCATTGTCCGTATACGTCCCGTAGTAAATAAATCTATTGCCACCATAAACGGATTTGAAGGAGTATACTTAACCATAAAATAATAACTAATAGTCGGACAAAAAATTAATAAAACTATAATTCCAAAATACCACATATTTAATTTTGACTTCTTATCAAACCATCTTTCTAACAATGCAATTACAGAAATAAATGCAATACATATAAAAGAAGATGAGCTATCAGTAATCTGCATCATACCATAACTAATTAAATTAATAATGGCAATATGGTATAGCTTAATTGATTTCCAGTGTAAATAGCACCAACAAATTACAATTACCAACAATACAACTCCAAGCACATTAGGATGCGTAAAACCATATGCATATCTTTTTCCTGTTTTATCTACAGTATCCATGACAGTATTTGATATAAGTCCAGTTACAGCCATCAATGGAATTAAAATACCCAAAACAATAAAAGTTTTAAAATATACAGAGACAATAAAATCACACTCGATATCTCGAACTGCAAAAATCATCAGTCCCCATGCCAGCAATGGTATATACTGACTCGTATAAGTAACAATACATATAACACCCATTACAACTGCAAATAGAACCATTGTTTTATAGTTCACATTCCTATAATAAGATACAAAAATTATGTATATAAAAAGAAGTATACTAAAAAAATACCAGATATTACTAAATGTAGCATTAACTGGTACAGTAGTCCCTCCAACTACAATTGAATATATAAGCCAATTTACAATCGCCAGTGTATATTTTACTGATTTTTTAGAAAACTTGACTACTTTCTTCATCATTCATTTCTCACTTTATCCGATTCACAATTTTAGAACAACAAACAAACAAACAATTTCCATAAGACATCTGAGCCAAAATAAACTTTTTTAAATATTGTTTTGCACTTCGATTATTTTTTATCAATTCAGCTCTATAAGGCATTGCTTTTTTTGCAAGCTGCCTTATCGCATCCATATAACATTTTTGTTTATTAGCCTTATTCATCAAAGCAGCAACTCTGATGCCCACATCAACCACTCTCTCAACTCCCACATCAACAGAGCCATTTTCTCTCAAAATGTCAAAAATCAACGCAGTAGCATAAAGATAATCTAAATGCCTTGAATTAAGACCTCCAGAAACTACATTTCCTAAGCGATTAATGCGATAATAATATAAGGGTTTTTTGGTTACAGCGACAGAATTAGCTTTTAATAAATATTCAGATAAAAACAAAGTATCTTCTGCATATCTGATTCTTTCATTAAATCGTATACAACCGATAAGTTCTCTTTTTAAAAGCTTATTCCACAATGTCCCTGATTGTTCAATTACATTTCCTAATGCAGAACCGCTGTTATAACACACTTCATCTTCTTTGAATCTCCGCCATATATTTCTTACTGTATAATTCTCTTCGTTTCCCTGCCAAGCTCCACAGCAAGCCGTATCTGCCTCAAATTTATCAGCCAGTGCAAGTAATACCTCATACATATCTAACGCCAACCAGTCGTCCGAATCTACAAAACTAACCCACTCTCCATGACATTGTTCAAGTGCAAAATTTCTTGCTTTAGACACCCCTCCATTTTGTAAATGAAAAACCTTAATACGAACATCTTTTTGAGACCATTCGTCACACATCATAGACGTTCCGTCAGTGGAGCCATCGTCAATTAATATAATTTCAAGATTCTTATAACTTTGCTCAATGATTGTTTTAATGCACTTCCCCAAATATGCTTTTGTGTTATAAACAGGAACTATAACTGATATAAGAGAATTATTTTTCAACACGATATTTCTCCTTCACATTCTTTCAAATAAGCGCATAATCTTACATAAGCCTCATTCAAATCAACTTTTGCATACCAACCTAATTCATTTATTTTTCTTGAACTCATATATAATTTAGTGTCTGGTGCATATCCAAGCTTTTCAGCATTCTCAGGAATATCTACAACTACTTCACAAGTATCTCCACCAATTGTTTTTGCAACAAGCTTTGCCATATCATAAATTGTCATATGGTTATTTTCATTTGTAATGTTATATGTTTCTCCTTCAATCCCATGCAACAGAAGAAACAAAATTGCTTGAACAGCATCTGATGTATATACATAATTTCCTTCTGATTTACCTGCCGTATGTAAAACAATAGGACTTTTTTTCATTGCACTTCGTGCAAATTGTGCAAAAACCCTATTTTCTTCATAATGTATACCTGCACCAAAGGTTTGTGCAAGACGTATTTGAATTGTAGGAACTCCATATTCTGCATAATAGCCTTTACATAAACATTCACATGCTCTTTTTCCCTCTGGATAGCAAGAACGAATATTATCTAGATCTAAGTACCCCAATTCGTTTTCTTTTACTTTTTCACTTTTATCAATAATGCCATATGCTTCCATTGAGGACAAATAAATTATCTTTTTTACCCTTTTTTCCTTTGCAAGTTTAAGCATACATTTGGTTCCTTGTATTGCCCCCAACAATGTCTCAACTGGAGTTTTTACCATTTGCTTGGAGGTTGTAACTGCAGCTGTATGAATAATATAGTCAATATCACCTTTAATTTCCAAAGTTTCTATTTTTTTATCATCTAAAAAATCCAGCAAAACAAAGTTGATACTATCACAATCATACCCAGCAAAATAACTTTTGGCTTTATCAAAATTCCTCACCGTACCATAGATTTTAATCTCTAAATTTTGTGTTCTATTCAAATATATAAAAAATTTTATAAGAAGACTTCCAAGTAAGCCCGTAGCTCCTGTAATCAAAAACGTTTTGTTGCGAAATTGTTCCAGTCCTTCCATATCTGCAATTTCTGAAAAATCTTTTTTTAAACTTTCATGAATCATTTTCTCACCTGCTTTCAAATGAATAAATTTGAGCATTTTCTTTTGCCTCAAGTAAAGCTCGCATAGTATAAAAATCTTCTGGTGTAGTAATTTTTATATTTTCATCAGATCCAGTTACAAGATGAAGATCTCTTCCGTAACTTTGCATCATTGTACATGAATCAATACAATCTGTTACTCCTTTTTTTAAAGCATCCTGATGCGCATGCAAGATATCATCAAGCCAAAAACTTTGAGGTGCTTTTGCCACGCGCGAATTTGCTCTGCTTGGAACATAATCAATTTTCTCTGCATCTGGATCAACTACTAAAATAGTTTCCTTGACAACCGCCGTTGTAATTGCTGAGCCATACATCTGTACACTTTTAATATTATCCGAAATTAATTTTTCATCTATTAATGGACGAACACCATCATGTATAAGCACTATAGATTTTTCATCACCACTAATTTCTTTCGCAGCACATAATCCATGATAAATAGAAAGTTGTCCCGTTTCCCCGCCTGGAACAATTTTTTTCACTTTTTCAATCCTATACTTATAAACCAAATCATTCATATAAGAAATCCAATTTTCAACACAAACAATAACAATTCCATCTATATCCTTATGCTTCTCAAATTTCTCCATAGTATGTACTATAATCGGTTTGTTGTAAATCTCCAAAAACTGCTTTGGCTTTTCTTTGGTATGCATTCGCTTTCCAACACCGCCTGCAAAAATTACTACAATATTCACAATTCTCTCCTCCACACATTAAGTTTTTTAATTTAACCTGAATTATTCACGGAACAATATTTAAATTTATAACTGTACCATGAACTTTAAAATTGATCCATGCAGTCGTAACACCACTCAATCAACCTGTCAAAAGAGCATAAAATCCCTGTAGAAGAGTTTAGAGCAGTTGTTAAGCTGTCAAGGTTCATTAATAGTTGCTATTTCAACTGTACATTTAGCTTACCGATATTAGAAATTGTCTCATAGAATTCACTTTTATAAGGGAATCTACTGCACAGCTTGAATATGATATATCTTGCTGAACGAACTACTTTTGCAGCAATCTTCAACAGTTTTACGCGAACGATATTAATACGTTGCTTTCGCCTATTTGCTGATAACGCCAATCGTCTAAACCAATTAAATACGTTATACTCAAGGGCGTGTACTTGAAGTCTGTTGGCATTTACAGACTGCTTACGGAAGCAAAATCAAAATCAGATTTGCTCTCTTTGATAAAGTTTTCCATCATCCCTCGCTTGCAGTAAAATTTGATACGATACTCTGGTGATGAATCCATGTTTGTGACAATGAATGTGTACATGTAAACCATCTGATTTTCCGACTTTTCAACCTTGGTATAAAATTCCTCATATCTAATCAGATAAGTTTTAAATGTTTTAAAAATGCCTCACGAAAATGAACATGTAAATCATCATTTGCCTCATCATGAATCGGAGTCATATAATTTGCCCCATAACTAATAGTAAGAACTTTATCATAATCTTTCGTAATCATTAACTGCTTACCCTCATAAGAAATATCAATATATTCATTCATGCACTCCGCTGGTACTAACATTTTCATACCACGTAACTGATCATTTGATCTATGAATATACTTTCTATTTCCGCACAAACAATTCTGGCAAAATTTATTATACCAATTATATTTTTTTTCATAAGAAAAAGGACGACCAACAAAATAGGCAAATTTAAATGCTGCCATTTGCAATGCAGAATGAGTTTTTCCTTCTATTAAATGAATCGTAACCTCATTTCTACACATTGCCTGAAATGCCAATATCATTCCAAACTTAATTTTTTGAGGAATATTTTTTTCTGTTATAGGATCATAAATCATAATATCAATCCATGCAAAAACAGTGTCCTCTTCAAATTTTCTTCGAACTATTCTAGGCATATGTAAAAAGCTTTCAATAAGCATAAAATCTTTAGATTCTTTATTAAAACATTCTATAAGTCGATTGTATTCTTCTCTCATCATAGTAATATCAGCATCATCATCCCAAGGAATAAATCCGTTTTCTCTAACTGCACCGAGTAATGTTCCTCCATGCAATGAATATTTTATATTATTCTTTCTGCATACTCTGTCCAATTCAGAAAGCAAAATAAGTATTTCTTCTTGTATTTCTTTTACAGTTGGCTTTTGATTCATTATTTCCCCCTCAATTCTTAAGTAAATATGCATGTAAAATAAATTTTATATTTGTATGAAAATATCGTTTAAACAATCTTTTTGGATCTTGCATCAAACGATACAACCACTCCAAATTACACTTCTGCATCCACTGTGGTGCTCGCTTAATATTTCCCGCATAATAATCAAATCCTGCTCCTACGCCAATCATCAATCCATTAATACTGCCTTGATGATCAAACATCCATTTTTCTTGTTTCGGAGCTCCTAAACCAATCCAAACAAAATCTGGATTTGTTTCGTTTATTTTCTCAATCACCTCATTATCTTCCTCACTAGATAATGCACGGAAAGGTGGACTATACATTCCAGCAATCTGAATTTCTGGATAATACTCTTGAAGTTTATTTTTTAATTTTTCTAAAGTCTCTTCTGTACTTCCATAAAAATAATGACGATAGCCTCTTTTTGCTGAAATTTTAAACAGTTCTCCCATCAGGCTTGGACCTGTTGTTCGCTCCATCATAACACATCCGCGTTTTCGTCCTAACGAAGAAAGTGGCCCACCATCTGGTATAGCCATAATACCTCCATTTTGAATTGCACAATAAGAGGGTTCCTCATAACTCGTTACTGTTGTATGAACATTCGAAACACAGATGTAATCTCCCTTCAAATTCGAAAGATTTTTCTCCAAATAATCCAATAACCACTTCATATTAATTGCAGCAATATTCACACCCATAATATTACAAATTGGAATCTCCGCTTTATCAACCGTTCTTTTATATGTCATTTTATCTGTTTTTCCTCCTATGGCTATACGTTCAATTTTAGAATAAGAGAGAAAACTTCCAACCATATCTATCCCTGTCTTCCCTTTTCTCTCCGTTCATTTCTCCCTATAGCTATACGTTCAATACCAATAACACCTGCAGCTTCCCCTCCCGGTTCCACTGCAGATCATCATTCATTCTATTTCATCTCTTCCATCCAATCCATCACTTGGATCCGCTGCCCTTAAGCACGACTCCGACGGTCTTGAACAGAATCTTAATATCCATTCCGACATTCCAGTTCTTGACATATTCCATATCAAGCTTCACAACTTCCTCAAAGTCAGTGATATCACTTCTTCCACTCACCTGCCACATTCCGGTCAGTCCCGGCTTCACGGCAAGTCTTCCGCGGTGATATGGCTCATACTGTTTCCACTCATCTACTGTTGGTGGACGGGTTCCTACGAGACTCATATCTCCTTTGAGTACATTCCAGAACTGCGGGAATTCATCCAGAGATGTCTTACGGATAAACCAGCCAAGTCCATGCTTGCTTCCATCCGCTCCGCTTCCGATGATTCTTGGGTCATTCTCCATCTTGAACATGAGCCCCTTCATCTCGTTCTGTTTCATCAGTTCTTTCTTGCGTTCCTCTGCATCCATATACATGCTTCGGAATTTATAGATTTTAAATAATTTTCCGTTTTTTCCTACTCTCATCTGAGAGAAGAAGATTGGCCCCGGTGAAGCAATATAGATTGCCGGAGCAAGGAATATTGTAATGATACCTGTCAGAATCATTCCAACGATTCCGCCACAGATGTCCATCGTTCTCTTCATCACGGCTTGTCGTGAGGAAATCACTCTGACGCTGGAAGTCAGGACTGTATATCCACCCATACGGTTAATAAACTGATTTCCTGCCCATCCTGCTCTGTCTTCCAGACATTCGTGAACTGTAATTCCCATATTCACACATGTGTCAAACAGATCTTCCGGTATCAATGTTTTCTTCTTAATTCCAACAAGAAGAGCATCAACCCATCTTGTCTGTATGTATTCAGTTAATGTATCAATCTTGCTTACGACCGGAATTCCTTCGATCAATTCATTTTCTTCCGGTTCACGGTCTGCAAGTACGATTCCAACAATATCGAATTCATTAAATACATTCTGTTCCACCTGTCTTAACATGGAATCTATTTCATAACTTGTTGAAACGAGAAGCATGTTCATTTTTGCATAAAGCATATTGCCATGTTTCAGCAAATATTTCTTCCATGCGATTCGCACCGCATAAAGCAGAACCACTGCCATTGGAATGAATGAGCTGATCACAAGACGCGAGGTCATGCTTCCCTGTTTGCTCATAAAGAGATATACGATCACAAGCACACTCACGATAAACACATGCTTCAATACATTCTTAAACTCTACAAAATATCCTCTTCTCATGATCCCATGATATGGCTCTGTAAAGAAAGCTGTACAAATGTCTACCAGTGCAATAAAAATCCCGATATTCAGATATAATCCGTTATGATCCAGATCATTTATTCCCATGCGCAATACAAAGCTGCTTACATAAGCCAGCTGTAATGCGACAAGATCTAATATGATGAAGTCCCAGTGCTTCAACCAACTGTTACTGTTCTTCCTGTACATTCTCCTCGTACACCCTTTTCCCCTGATAGTCTTCTGTCTGACTACATAACAAAACATCTGATTTTATTCATCTTAAATGTTTTGTCTGTAATTCCCCTGTAAAATGGAATATGCAGCAGATATTCTCCACTGCATATCCGACTATTCCTGTTTGCTTTTACCATAGTAGTATGAATTATACTTACTATAATATTTCTCTTTCTTCATATCCACTTTATTCAATACTGCACCGAGAAGCTTACATCCACTCTTCATAAGCTGATCTTTTGCTTTCATAGCATCTCTTCTGCTTACTGCTTCGCTCTCGATTACGAGGATTGCACCATCACACTGTTTTGCTACGATTGCTGCATCACTCATATTGATGATCGGTGGTGTATCGATTAAAACATAATCATAGGCTTTTCTCGTCTCTTCAATCAGTCTGCTGAAAC
>OCPX01002708.1_pt1 | contig 10617 bp, 10 predicted proteins | sample 1538771 | NCBI WGS metagenome assembly OCPX01 (sample SAMN04571725, study PRJEB22368) | human gut metagenome | biome: human gut; material: stool | host: Homo sapiens | place: Luxembourg | collected 2012-11-01 | reverse complement strand
GGCGGATACGCCACACCGACGAAATGCATAGCATTTTGGAGGTTGGCTCTGAACAGTTACATTATTTGCAGCTTTAATAAAAATATACTTTTCGTTTTCATTATCTTGACAAGCAATAAATCCTGTACTAAAATAAACACATAAGCAAAACCGAAACGTTTCGGTTTTGAAAATAAGGAGGACGATACGATGCCATTAGTTACATCAGAAAAGATGCTTTTAGACGCAAAGAAGGATGGATACGCAGTAGGCGCATTCAATGTAGAGAATATGGAGATGGTTAAAGCAGTCATCGCTGCAGCGGAGGAGCTGAACGCACCGGTGATGCTTCAGACAACACCTTCTACTGTAAAGTACGGAACATTGGAGACATTTGCAGGAATCGTGAAAGCAGAAGCTGCGAAAACAAAGATCCCGGTATGTCTGCATCTGGATCACGGCAATAGCTTTGAACTTGCAGTTCAGGCAATGAAAGCTGGTTACACATCGGTTATGATCGACGGTTCCCACGAAGATTTTGAGAATAATATCGCAGTGACGAAGAAGGTTGTAGATGTAGCAAATGCATTTGGTATTCCGGTAGAAGCTGAACTTGGTAAAGTTGGCGGAAAGGAAGACGACCTTGAGGCTGATGCTGATACGAACACAGATCCGCAGGAAGCGAAAGAATTCGTAGAGCGCACAGGAGTTTCCTCTCTTGCAGTAGCGATTGGAACAGCGCACGGCTTTTATGTAGGAACCCCGGTTCTTGACAAGCCAAGAGTAAGCGCAATCAAAGAAGTTGTAGATGTTCCGCTCGTGCTTCATGGAGCTTCCGGACTGAGTGAAGAAGACGTAAGAGAATGTGTAGAGCGTGGAATGTGTAAAGTCAACTTTGCTACTGAGCTTCGTGTTGCATACACAGATGCCGTGAAGAAACTGCTTGAAGAGAAGCCGGAGACATTCGATCCGAAGAAACTCGGTGTTGTTGCGATGGAAGCTGTAAAAGAACAGGTGATCGCACGCATGAAGATGTGCGGATGTGATGGAAAAGCAAAATAAAACAAGTGATAGCTTACAAGATACAGAATAAGGAAATAAGTTTATGGGTGCAACGATGAAAGACATTGCCCGAGAGACAGGGCTCGGACTTGCAACAATTTCTTCTTATCTAAATGGAGGAAATGTGCGTGAGAAAAACAGAATCAAGATCGAAGAGGCAATTGAGAAGCTTCATTTTGAGGTAAATGAAGTTGCAAGAGGATTAAAGACAAACCGAACGAAGACCATCGGAATCATCTTACCCGAGTTGAACAACATTTTCTTTTCAGAGATCATTACAGCAGCGGAAGATTTATTAAGAAGTCATGGGTATGCGACGATGATCTGTGACTGCAGATCCGATGTGAAGCGAGAAGAAGAGGCAGCAGAATTCCTTCTTCACAGAAGAGTGGATGGCTTGATCATGATGCCAACCGGAGCAGAGAAGAAAGTATTTGATAGATTTAGAAAATCCGGAAGACCGGTTGTACTGATCGACCGAAGGATGGAGAACGGAGATTGTGACTGCGTTCTTGTAGACAATGAAGGAGCAGCGCAGAACGCAGTGAAACGGCTGATGCAAAAAGGGCATAAAAAGATCGGTATGATCACAGGACCGGATAATGTGTATACAGCAAGGGAACGTCAACGAGGATATGAGCTTGCGATACAAGAATCATCCAAAGCTAGATCAGCACAACAATCAGATTTAAAAGGCAAAACAGATAGAACAGATACAAAACTTCTGGCAGATGGTAACTACACGATTGCCGGCGGAGCGAAAGCGATGCGCAAGCTTTACGAAGACAATCCAGATATGACAGCAGTCTTTATCTCCAACTACGAGATGACAGTCGGAGCAATGATGGAGATCAATGACCTTGGTATTAAAGTTCCGGAACAGCTGTCTGTGATAGGATTTGATAACATGGATTTTGCAAGAGCTGTAGTACCAAGATTGACAATCGTGACACAGCCAACGGAAGAGATTGGACAAGCGGCAGCAAATCTGTTATTGAGTCATCTCGAAGATAAGGATGAAACATCAGATAAAACATCAGACAAAATAGAAACAACAGAGACAATCTGGCTGAAAACCGGATTCGTAGAAGGAGAATCAGTGGCGGACATTTCATAAAGAGGAGGAGACCATGGGAGAATATTTATTAGGAATAGATATCGGAACCAGTGCCTGCAAGATTGCAGTCTTTGCAAAAGACGGAACCGTCAAGGCAACCGGAACCGGTGATTATCAGGTTTATTACCCACATCCTGGATGGGCAGAACAGAATCCGGAAGAATGGTGGGAAGCAGTTTGCGATGCAATCCCAAGGGTACTCGTAAAAGGAAATATTTCCCCGGAAGAGATTAAAGGAATCGGAATCGATGGACAGAGCTGGTCTGCGATCGCAGTCGATAAAGATGGAAATGTACTTACGAACACCCCAATCTGGATGGACACAAGAGCCACAGATATCTGTGAAGAATTCAATGAAAAGATTGGGAAAGACAAGATCTTCGAGCTTTGCGGCAACTCTTTGCAGCCATCTTATACAACTGCAAAGATCATCTGGTATCAGAGAAATCTGCCGGAAGTCTATGCAAAGACTTATAAGATCCTTCAATCCAACAGTTATATTGCATACAAACTGACCGGTGTGATGACACAGGATCTTTCTCAGGGATATGGCCTTCACTGTTTTGATATGAGAACAGGAACCTGGAATGAAGAGATGTGTCAGGAATTTGGATTTTCTTCTGAGCTATTGCCGGAAATTCATGCCTGTCATGAAGTGATCGGTGAGGTAAATGAGAAAGCTGCGAAAGAAAGCGGACTGGCGGAAGGAACACCGGTCGTGGCCGGAGGACTCGATGCAGCATGTGGAACTCTCGGCGCAGGAGTGATCCACAGCGGAGAGACACAGGAACAAGGCGGACAGGCAGGTGGAATGAGTATCTGTACTGACCAGTATCGTGCCGATGAGCGGTTGATTCTTGGATTTCATGTCGTGCCGGATTGCTGGCTCTTACAAGGCGGAACAACCGGAGGCGGCGGAGTGATGCGCTGGCTTGAGCGGGAGTTCGGGGCGTACGAAAGAGAAGAAGGAAAACGTCAGGGAAAAAGCTCACTGGATTTATTTAATGAAGAGGCGGCAGCAGTAGCACCGGGAAGTGACGGAGTGATCTTCCTCCCATATATGTCCGGTGAGAGAACTCCGATCTGGGATCCAAACGCAAAAGGTGTCTACTACGGATTAGATTTCAGTAAGACAAAAGGACACTTCATCCGTGCGGCAATGGAAGGAACAGCCTATGCATTGAAGCATAACCTTGATGTTGCGGAAGAAGCCGGAGCGAAAGTAGAAGTCCTGCGTGCGATGGGCGGATCAGCAAACTCCTTATTGTGGACACAGATCAAGTCTGACATCACAGGAAAACCAATTGTTGTTCCATCCTCTGACACAGCAACAACACTCGGTGCAGTGATTCTTGCCGGAGTCGGAATCGGAATGTACAAAGACTTTGACGAGGCAGTGAAGCTTACTATTGAAGAGAAGCGTTCCCACGAACCGAATAATGAAAACAGAAAAGTTTACGATAAAAATTACGAAACATATATAGAACTTTATAAACAATTAAAGGAAACTATGGCGAAAAACCATGAATAAGAAATAAATTAACAAAAGATCAAAAAAGGAGGATCTTGAAAATGAAAGCAGCAGTTGTATGCGCCAACGAAGACGTACAGTATCTTGATTACGAAGAACCGACACCGGGACCGGGCGAAGTTAAGGTCAAAGTAAAATGTTCCGGTATCTGCGGATCTGATATTCCACGAGTACTTCATAACGGAGTTCATTTCTATCCAATCGTACTTGGACATGAGTTCTCAGGAGATGTTGTAGAAGTAGGTGAAGGTGTAACAAAAGTTAAGGTTGGAGATCACGTATCCGGTGCACCGTTGAAACCATGTATGAAATGTGATGACTGTCAGAACGGAAACTTCTCTCTGTGCAAACATTACAGCTTTATTGGTTCCAGAGAGCAGGGATCCAATGCCGATTATGTAGTGATCCCAGAGCAAAATGCAGTTGTATATGATCCAAGCATTCCGTATGAACAGGCGGCCATGTTTGAGCCTGCCACTGTAGCTATCCACGGTGTATTCCAGAATGATTATCAGGGCGGACAGTATGTTGCAGTACTCGGCGGCGGAACGATCGGAATGTTTACAATGCAGTGGTGCAAGATCTTCGGATCAAAGAAAGTTGTAGTTTTCGACATCAGTGATGAGAGACTTGAACTTGCGAAACGTCTTGGAGCTGACGAAGTTGTCAACACAACGAAAGAGAATTTTATGGAAGAGGCAATGGCGATCACAGGCGGCAAAGGATACGGATTTGTATTCGAGACAGCCGGACAGGTTCCGACTATGCATATGGCCTTTGAGCTTGCAGGAAACAAATCCCATGTATGCTTTATCGGAACACCGCATGTCAATCTTGAGTTCACACCGGCAATGTGGGAGAACATGAACCGTAAAGAGTTCAAACTGACAGGATCCTGGATGTCCTACAGCGCACCGTTCCCGGGCAAAGAGTGGGATCTGACAGCACATTACTTTGCAACAGGACAGCTGAAATTCGACAAGGGATTTATTTACAAAATGGTTCCGATGAGTCAGGCACAGGAAGCATTCCAGATGTTTAAGACACCGGGACTTGTACAGGGGAAAGTAATGCTTGTAAACGAAGATTAATCAGAGAGGGGGACAAGAGCTTTGATGTGTCAAAGCTCTGTACCGAATATGATACTTACAGTAACATTAAATGCAGCAATCGACAAAAGATATGTTGTGGAAGGCTATCAGGTCGGTGAAGTCAACCGTGTGAAAGAATGTGCCTACACACCGGGAGGAAAAGGATTAAATGTATCCAAGCCGGCGTCTATCGCAGGAGCGGAAGTGGTCGCGACAGGATTTGTCGGAGGTCATGCAGGAAATTATATCGAAGATGCACTGAAACCATTTGGAATCAAGAGCGAATTCTATCATCTGGAAGAAGAGAGCCGATCCTGTATCAACATCTGGGATGAAGTCAATCACGTGCAGACAGAATTTCTTGAGCCTGGATTCACGGTATCTGAGGAAGAATTTAAGGGATTCGAAAAACATTTCACAGAACTGGTGAAGAAAGCAGATGTTGTTGCTATGTCAGGAAGTGTTCCAAAAGGACTTGACGGAACAGCTTATCAGCGTCTTGTAAGAATCTGCAAAGAGGCAGGAAAGAAAGTCATCCTTGATACAAGTGGAAAACTGCTTGAGATGGGAATCGAGGCAAAGCCGACGATGATCAAGCCAAACATTGATGAGATCCGTATGTTGACAGGAAAAAGCTGCGACAACTTCCAGGACATGGTAGATGCGGCAAAACAGATTCATGCAGATGGAGTCGAGATCGTAGCAGTGTCACTCGGTGGAGACGGTTCCTTTGTCGTATGTGACGACGGAATCTTTCGCGCACGTGTGCCGAAGATCGATGCGGTAAACACAGTAGGATGCGGAGATTCCATGATCGCCGGGTTCGCTCTTGGACTTAGCGAAGGACTTTCGGTTGAAGAGACATTGAAGAAAGCAAGTGCGATCTCAGCGGCAGCAGCACTCAGAGAAGAAACAGGATTCTTCGTAAAAGAAGATATGGAAAAGATCTATCCACAGGTGGAGATTGAGAAGATTGGTTAGATTAGATAAAAGGAGAATTATCATGGGTGAATTTATTAATCCGGCAGATGTGCCAAAAGTAAAATTCTACACAGGTGATGAAGCACCATGTATCGGAATGGGAACCTTTGGTTCCGACAGATTTACAGCAGATCAGATTGCTGAAGCAGTAGACGGAGCAATCAAAAGCGGATACCGCATGTTCGATTGTGCCGCATGCTACGGAAATGAACCGGAGATCGGTAAAGTATTTAAAAATGCATTTGATGAGGGAATCGTAGAACGTAAAGATCTCTTTATTATGACAAAAGTATGGAACGATATGCACGAACATGTCGAAGAAGCTTGCAAGAAAAGTATCGCAGATCTCCAGTGTGATTATGTGGATATGTATTATATTCACTGGCCATTCCCAAATTACCATGCACCAAAATGCGATGTAGAGTCAAGAAATCCGGATTCTAAACCATTCAGTGTGGAAGAATTCATGAATACATACAGACAGTGTGAAAAACTCGTTGAAGACGGACTGACAAGATTCATCGGAATCTCCAATATGACAATTCCGAAACTCGAAGCAGTACTTCCATTGATGAAGATCAAACCGGTTGCCTGTGAGCTCGAGATTCATCCTTGCTTCCAGCAACAGGAACTTTACGATTACCTCGTAGCACACGATATCCAGCCGGTAGGTTACATGCCAATCGGTTCTCCGATGAGACCGGAGAGAGATATGTGTCCGGAAGATGTAGCAGATCTGCAGACTCCGGTTATGCAGGAGATTGCGAAGGCTCATAACTGTCACCCGGCGATCATTGCACTGAAATGGGCAAGACAGAGAGGCGAGATTGCAATTCCGTTCTCACTTCACAATTATGTAAGCAACTTAAAAGCAATGACAGAAGATCCGCTGACAGAAGAAGAGATGGCGAAGATCGCAACACTCGAAAAAGGAAACCGCCTTGTAAAAGGACAGGTGTTCTTGTGGCATGGAGCAAAAGACTGGCATGATCTCTGGGATGAAGATGGAGAAATCGTGACATTGTAAAAAATGAGATAAAATGATGTTGAGAGATACAGTTCTTGTAGGAAGTTGAGACTTTTACAGGAGCTGTATTTTAGTAGAAAAAAGGATCGGATTTTCTGCATGAAATAAAAAAGTTGACATGCACACATTTTTATGATAATATATCGCTCGTAACATTTTTGTAATAAATGTAATAAAAATGAAAATAATGCATAGTATTAATAAAGAATAGCAATTAAATGGTAAAAATTATGCAACAAAATTGTTAGGAGGGTATATGAAATTTAATAAAAATAAAAGGATGTTTCTGGCGATGTATACAGCAATGATGAGTGCGGTCATGCTGACGGGATTTGCAAGTTCCACGGAAGCACAGGAGCAGAGTGCTGTAGAAGCAGAAGTGTCAACGGAGCCATCGGATCAGGAAGAAACTTTAGATGACACGCAGTCTGCCGGGGATGTAGGTACTGACTGGTGTGTATCACAGGAAGTGATCGATGTGCAGTCAGGGATGATCGAGAATGTGAAGATCGCGGCAGTTGAAGCGAAGATTGCTTATGAAGCAAAGCTGGAAGAAGAGAGACGTGCGGCGGAAGAAGCAGAACGGATCGCCAGAGAGAAGGCGGAGGCAGAAGCGGCAGCAGCGGCACAGGCAGAAGCAGCGGCTGCACAGCAGGCAGCAGAAAAAGAATTGCTGGCATCCCTGATCTTCTGTGAAGCGGGAAACCAGCCGTATGAAGGACAGGTTGCGGTTGGAGCGGTTGTAATGAACCGTATCAAGAGTTCCTCTTATCCGGATACGATGGAAGAAGTAATCTACCAGTCCGGTCAGTTCTCACCGGCAATGTCCGGATGGCTTGACCGCGTAAGAGCAAACCAGGGCTATACAGAAGCTGCGATGCAGGCGGCAGAAGATGCACTTGCAGGAAGCAATCCGATTGGAGATTGTCTGTATTTCAGTGTAGGCGGTTACGGAACACGGATCGGAGATCACTTATTTCATTAGAATGCCCCACTCACAACATCTGATCAAACAGAGTTGATCAGATACTGTGGAATCCTTTTCCGATAATCTCACTTGTATTAGAGATCAGAATAAACGCCTTTGGATCAGTAATCTTGATGAAATTACGCAGGCGGACAGCCTGGGTACGGTTGAGCGCAGTCAGGACGATCGCTTTGTCCTGACCGGAATAAGCACCCGTTGCGTGAAAGACGCTGGCACTACGGTTCAGCTCATGAACGATGAAATCACAGATCGGTTCCGGGTCGTCACATACAACATTAAAATATTTGGACAAATTGAAGTTCTCGATAAAGGTGTCTACCATGAAAGAACGAATCGTAAGTCCGAGCAAAGAATATAATCCAGTTTTGATATCGAAGATAAAGAATCCGGCAATAGTGATCAACAGATCAGAAAGCATAAGAGCCGGTCCGATATTGAAGCTGGAATATTTTTTTAAAATCATAGCAATAATATCTGTACCGCCACTGGAACTTCCAATGTTGAACAAAATGGCAGAGCCAAGAGCAGGAAGTGCGATTGCAAAACAAAGCTCCAGCATCGGCTGGTCTGTCAAAGGAGCTTTCATCGGGCAGACGCGCTCCAGAAAAGAAAGCGTTACCGAGAGCAGAATACTGCAATAAGCTGTCTTAGCTGCGAATTTCTTACCAAGAACAATCATTCCGATCACCAGAAGCGTCATACTGGCAACAAAGTTGAAATCACCGGCTGTCATAAGTCCTGTCTTTGCAATAAGAACAGCAAGACCGGTGATACCGCCGAAGGTAAAGTTATTCGTGAACTTGAAAAAGTAGGTACCAATCGCCATGATCAGTGTGCTGACTGTCAGTAAAAGAAAATGCTTCCCCTTGTCTAACATAAATAAATTCCTCCCCAAAAGAAAAATGATAGCTTTTGTGTGCAACATCCAATCTAAAAATCTGTCACAAATGTTTGCACATATGATTGTAAGCGTTGAAAAGTGAAAAGTCAACGCATGAAGTTATTCCAAAAAGGAAATACTGAAATTAAGCAAGGTACGAAAAACAGCATACAAAAATAGAAAGAAAAGCAACGAAAAGGAGGTTTTGGAGTGTGGAACCAGAAGTTAGAAATAAGCTGGATCTTGCAATAGAAATCCGTGACGTTTATGCAAGAGAGATCCTTGATTTCGCCGGGAATCCGGCTATTGAAGTGGAAGTGCTGGCAGGAGGAGAAATCATAGGAAAAGCGTCTATGGCAGGGAAAAATTATAGTAAAAAAGAGCAGACAGAAAAACAGCAGGTGCACATCGAAGAAAAAATTGAACTGCTTAACAGTCAGATCGCACCGGAAATAATCGGTGAAAATGTATTTGAACAAAGAAAGATTGATACAATTCTGAAAGAAAACGGAAATGAACAGACATCCTTTGCAATATCACTTGCAGTGGCGCGAGCAGCAGCGGCTGCAGAAAAGGTTCCGCTTTACAGGTATCTTGGAGGCGTACGTGCGGTACATCCAAGTATGCCGCAGCTGATCAGAAAAGAAGAAATTGAGATAGAAAAGATAAAAGAAATTAAGATGGATGAGAGTACAGTTCTTACGAAACTGTTCGAAAGAATACTGAAAGAACAGAATGAAGGGAATAAAATGATTCTCAGTCAGGAAACAGCAGGAACAGAAGACAGCTTTCTGGTAGATCTTGCAGTTGCAGCGAATATTACGATGATCTTGGTTGAAAACAGAGAAAGCGCTTATTATACAGTACTGAACAATCGATTGTTACAACTGGAAGAGAAGATCAGTGGATGAGGCAATCTCAAGAGATCAGGGAGAAATAAATAATGGGAGCATAGCTCCCAATTATTTAGCGACTTTATTTTACACTCTCTAAATACATTTCTGTCAGTTCAACAGCATCTGCAATACACTGAGGACATGGGACAACTTTCCCCTTTCCAGAGACTCCCTTTAGGTCACGACAATAATAGGTTCCGTTCTTTTGGCGGAATTTTTCTGCAAATTCTTTTGTTTTCTTATAGGTATCTGCTTTTGTAGCTTTTCCATTTTCAAGATTTCCAATGCTGTTGTTCATTCCGATAACCATCATCATTCCGGTTACAGCTCCGCACATGTCCATCATGCCCATGCCAAATCCGAATCCCTCAGAGATTTTAAACATTGTTTCCTGGTCTACACCAAATTTCTCACAGAAAGAACAGGCTACAGCCTGTGCACAGTTATACCCTTTGCCATGTAGTTCTAATGCTTTTTCAACTTTTGTACTCATTTTTTTCTCCTTGTGTTTAGAAATTCCAACTTATTTCTTTGATTTCAAATTGTTTTTATTATAATGCCCTTTTCTATTTATGACAATTAGTATTACGGATTTCAACAGAGGAAGGTGATGCTTTGAATGATTTCTGAATATCACCTTTCATATTATTGTGTAAAAAGCTTGTATTGGAAGGAAGATATGTGTATTTTTATATTATATGATGATACCAGGATTGTGGGAGTGCATTGCACGAAACAATCCGTAGGTATCATAGTTGGAGGAGTATATGGTAATAGGAATTATAGAAGATGACAATTTGTTGAGAAAAGCATTGGATACATCTTTGAAAAATCAAGGTTATACAACGATTCTTGCTGGTTCGAGAAAAGAAGCAATTAAAAATATAGATAGTTCTGTAGATTTGTTGATCGTAGATATTGGATTACCGGATGGAGATGGAATAAATCTATATCAGGAGCTTCAAAAAAATAGAAAAATTCCAGCTATTTTTTTGACTGCAAAAGATGACGAAAAAGATATGTTAAAAGCGTTTGATACAGGAGCAGATGATTATGTGGTTAAAC
>OCPX01002705.1_pt1 | contig 10624 bp, 15 predicted proteins | sample 1538771 | NCBI WGS metagenome assembly OCPX01 (sample SAMN04571725, study PRJEB22368) | human gut metagenome | biome: human gut; material: stool | host: Homo sapiens | place: Luxembourg | collected 2012-11-01 | reverse complement strand
CCTACACTGCGGAAAAACACCGCTCACAAAGCGGACGCCAACTTGCTAAAACACAGTCGAACTGCCAATTGCCGACGGAAATCTGGAAGACGGCGACGCCGAGCGCGATCACCGTGGCGATGGCGGCGATATCGGAAAGAATCCTCTCCGCCACCGTCAATATGACGTCCGGACGTCCCTTCTTCTCGCCGTTTCCCCGTTCCGCCGACCTGCCGATGATATAAAGCCATTGCTTGTTGGTCAGGGAATCCGCCTCGGCCTTCTCCGCGGGACTCAGAACCCGCTTCCCGTCTTTTTCGCTCATGTCGCTCGAATCTCCTAAAAAGAGGAACCTTTATGAAAGTCATCCTATTCGTGACCATCATCGTGCTGGGAGGTCTATCCCTCGCCACCTGGCTGTGCATGCATCTGGAAGACCATCTGGAATGGAGGGAATGGCACGTACCACGGGGCACGGAATTCACACCCTGTCCATTGGAATACGGGGAACATGACGGGCTGCTCCTGACGGACGTGGAATACGCCATCCGCAAGGACCTGCTCGAGGTGCGCTACACCGTGGAGAACCGGAACAAGGGCCAGACACCGGTCCGCAACGACCTCATCCTGGCGTTCCAGAACGGCATCGGGCTCAGGACCGTGTCCCCGACGACCTGGACCGTGATGCTCGAGGGAGCCCATGCGCGAATGACCCAATCATTCCGGCTCAGGGACCGGGACGCACGTCCCGTGATCCAACCGGACCGGACCTGGTGACAGCCGATTCCCTTCCCGACGAATCCATCGGGGAACAGCCGCTTCCTCCTTGTAAAAAAATAAAAAATAAACCCCGCACCGTGCGGCCGCGGGGCTCTCGCATCGTTTCCTATTCCATCGCTTTCGGACGTCCGGGTCTGAGCTCGCGGGTCTGCGCCCATGCGCGAACCGCGTCCTCGGAATAGAGGGGGCCCTGTGAGGTCTCTATCACCGGCTTGGGAAAGGATTCGATCCTGGGAAACGCGTACGCCCTCTGTCTGGTGACGCCGGTCATGCGCGCGATCTCGGCGTAGCCCACCACCGGCGGGTATAGGGGCTCGCGGTTCCGCGCCACGGCGTCGGCCCACTCCCGCGCCTCGAGTCCGGTCACCGTCGCGCCGGGCATGTTCTTCTCAAGGAGCGTGAGGGCCTTATCCAGCGCCGTCTCCCCGTCCGGGGCATCGACGGCGAGGGTCAGTCCGCCGCCCGTGTGCCCGGGGTCGACCGCCACCGAGGCCCCGTATCTTCCGAGGGCTTCCATGAGGTCGAACGCCGCGTCCTCGTCGAGTCTCGCCTTGAAGTCAAGGGAAACCTGCCATTCTCGTGCTCTCGTCATGTTTCACCTATCCGATGTATTGCATGGCGTGCGCCGGGAGATGCCTCCATGGGCGCACGCCATCCAGCCGCCCTAGCGGTCGAAGGTTGATGGGGGAACAGAGGGTGTGCTAATCTTGCGGTGACAAGCCTAGGAAACTTCGTCTCCGCAGGATTAGCGACCGCTCACTCTTGGAACCCGCCGCGTCTCAGGTATTTCAAGCAATTCTCATACCATCTGGCATCCGAAGGTGTCTTGTGTATGGGAACGCCCGGCTTCGACTTGTCGGGTGGGTAGCACATCCAGCCTTTCTTCTTGGCCTCGATGCGCCATCCCTGTTCCTTGAGCTTCTCAAGGAGCGGCTCTGTTCTTTTATCCTTTATCTGCGATAATCCTTCGACTATCAGCCGTCAGCAATATTTTTGCTGACGTTGACAACAATAACGTTGTTTATTGTCATTGTCAACATTTTGTTTTGGGGCTGCGGACACGAAGGAAGATCGGTCTTGCGCGGCGGAGGAATCCCCCGATATAGAAGGGGCCACGGGTGGCATGGGCGAAGGGGCCACAAGGCAGGGCCCCGGAGAGGCAAGGAGCCGCACATGCAGGACCACAGGACGGAAAGACCGGCCGGACGAGTGTCCGGAATCCCGGGAGGGACCGCACCGGAGGCGGGGACGCCATGGGCATGACGGGTTTCTCGGACGCCGAGATGGCATTGCTGTCCGGACTGGACGCCGTGGCATGGGTCACCCGCACGCGCATCACCTACAAGGACTCGTTCAAACGCGAGGCCATCGAACGCTACCGGCGGGGCGAAAGCCCCGTCAGGATCTTCCGCGAGGCGGGGCTCGACCCGCGCATCATCGGCAACAAACGCATCGAACGGTGCATCGCCCGGTGGAAGCGCGAACCGCCGGACGCCGGGACGACGCGCCCGCACGCCCCGGCCCCCGACGCCGGCAGGGAGGGAAGGCCCGCGCCGATGAGCGTGGTGCTCGCCCAGACCATGCGCATCAACGCACTCGAGGAACGGCTCAGACGGCTCGAACTGAGCATGGCGGACGGGACCGCCCGATGAGCGCGGACCCGAACCCCGTCGACCGGCTCGAACAGGCCGCCACGCGGTTCAAGAACAGCGACGTGATCCAGCTCGCGGTCCAGGGACTCCTGCTCGAGGGAGTCGCCCGAGACCTGCGCCGGTGCGACGCGGCCAACGCCGGCTGCGTCGAACTGTCCGCCTGGCTGAACCGGGGGATACGGGAGCTCGAACGGCGCAAAAGGATCGTGGACGCGCAGATCACGCTCATCGGCACCCGCCACGGGGAATACACGAGATACACGAAGTACGGAAGGAACCTATGAACAACGACACCGGCGGCGACCACCCCATGCCGGGCACCCGCATGCGCAGGCTGTTCGACGAGAACCTGTCCATGATCGAGACCATGACGAGGATCGAGATTAGACGTCTGGGCCGCATGCCCCGCGGCACGCACCTCGGCCAGGACGACGGGAACCCCGTCACGGACCTCCTGCCCGACCGGTACCTCGACCGGTACGACCGCGAATTCCTCTACCGCATGCTCGGCTCCACGATACGCCTGCGCGCCCGCCTCGCCGACCCGAAGACTGACCATGCGGCACACAGCGTCATCGAGGAGATCCTCATCAGCAGGGCCGTCAGGCTCGTCGCCGACGACGACAACGAGGAGGGCAGCGGACTCGAGGCATGGCTCGAGGACTGGCTCGGCGACCTCGACGTCGACCGGCTGTACGACCCGGCGGCCGACGAGGCCACACTCGCCTCGGACCCCGCCACCGGATCGGGCGACATGCGCTTCGACCACTGGTTCGAGGACCAATACTGGACCGACGAGACGGACGGAGGGGAATGATGGACGACGAACGCCGCAAGGCCATCCTCCTCGCCCTCGCATGCCTCGCCATCCTCATCCTCCTGATCATCGAATGCGCGATCATGCCGCGAATGGGATGGCTGTGGATCATCACCGCCGCCCTCGACCTCGTCCTGCTCGCCATGTGCGTCAGACACATCATCCGCGGAGGCCGCAGGTGAACCCCGTCACCGGGGCCGTGCCGCCCCTCATCAGGGGACACGGCATCCGCTTCGAGGTCGACCGGTGGACATGGAGGCGACTGGATGCGGCGAGGTTCGACGGGGAACGCCGCCACCTGCTCGCCACACGCGGCAGACCCTGGCACGCCGACCCCCGACACGGCGGGGATACGGACGCGCTCGAGACCTGGCACCTGCTCGCCGGCCGCCACCACGGCGGCGGCATGGGACTGACCGTCACCGGACCCGGCGGGAAGCTGGACGTCTCCTGGGAACCCGACGGGGCCATCCCACCGGACGGCAGGTTCTACCCGAACCCCGACCCGTCGGCCGCATACCCGCTGCTCGAACTCGAACGCGCCGGCATCATCCGCCCGGTCGAACCCGCCATCACCGCCTACGGACCCTACGGGCGGCCGACCCGCCTCATGGAAGTCACCGAACCATACCATAACCCCATGCTGCGCGCGCTGCGGATGAGATGAGAATGGGGCGAGGACGCCGCCTCAGGAAAGAGCGGGACCCCCGTCACGCCACATGGGAACGGCGGAAGACTGGTCGGGCTCAGGCATCGGCCGCCCGAAACCCGGCGAGCCATACGGCGACGCCCATGCGGGCCCGGAGGGATCATACAGCCCGGTGACCGCCTGCGAGGCGTACTCGCGCCAGGAGAGGGATTCGACGGTGGCGACGAGCATTCGGGCCGGCAGGAACCTTCGCATCTCGTCCAGAAAGGCGTCCGAAGACAACACCGACGGGATCTCACGCAGCCGGCCTGCGCGCGCCTCCCATTCTCCGACCTCCCCGTATTCCCCAGCCTTGAGCGTGGCCATCCGGAACGCCCGAGACGCATCCACGTCGGCCCTGGACGACAGCCAGCACATGTCCCACAGGTCACGACGGCGGATATGGGAGGAGCATGCAAACGACAGAAGCTTGTCCGCGAGTATCTCGGTGGGGCTTTCCACCGCCAGGATGATGTCCCCGGCGATCGCCGACACGGAGGGATAATTGACCCTGACCGGCCTCGTCTGCGGCTCATGCGCCGGCACCGATGCGACCTCCAGCTTGATCGACTGGCTCGGCAGATCACGACGTTGCGCCGCCGTGCGGATGGATATGCGCCATCTCCTCACCAGGCCCTCGTCCCGGACCGGTTCGCGAACCTTCACCTGCACGTCCGGGGACATGCCGGCGAGGGAGGACCTGACGCATTCGCCCAACCCCCGAAGGTCATCGACGCCGAAACCCGTGCCGCCGGCGAAGTCGAGGTCCTCGCTGTAACGGGGGGACCCGTGGCACAGACGCAGGCTCGTGCCTCCTTGGAACACGATCGGGCCGAAGAAGCCGCCGTCCTGCATGGCGGAAAGTATCCGGTAATGCAGCAGTTCCTTCTCCACCACGGGAAGCAGGGCACCCATGCCTTCCGAACGCGCGATGCCCGCCGCGACCGCCTTGTAGTCGAACGCCATGTCACTCCCATCCATCGTCGTTCTCCAATTCATCCATGTCCACGAGATCCAGGTTACGGCCTGTGGCCTTCAGGTCCCGATACGCCCAACGTTTCGACGCGAGCGGCGTCATCCCACCGTCACGCGGCACGAGGTTGGGGAGTATCCTCGACCAGTCGAGCGCGCAGTGCGTGAACTCGATCGTCCCATATGGGGTCACGGCCAAGCCCTCACGGCCGGTGGTCATGAACGTGACGCGATCCACCGGGATCTGGCTGATCACGCCCCAACGGCTCAGCGCGCTCTCCAGGCTCTCCCACACCAGCTGTCGGGGGCGCAGCCGGCGTGCGACGGTATGCAGCGTCGCCTCCCCGAGATGCGCCGACCAGGCGAACGCGTACACGCCGCGCGTGGCGCGGACCAGCACGTTCGCCGCTACCAGGCTCGACAAGGTGCGGTCGAGCCTTTGTCCCGTTTCCCCGAGAACCAGCGCCAGATCCGGCTTGCGATACACGTGCACGCCGAAACCCGTGTCCATATCCCTCAGGCGGTTCATCGCCAACTCCCTACGCATGAACATAAGTATACGTGAATCATCAAAAAAACGCATATTCACGTATACCTATGACGTGGATCCGATTATCGCGGCCGGCGCGAGAGTCAGAGACCGTCCGCATAGCCGATCACATCCCGCTCCACCGCACGCACGGCATCGGCGCCGATCCGGGCCACGGGAACGCTCCACATCGTGTCCGACCGCGCGTTGTACAGGCCCAGACGCCGCACCCTGAGATACTCGGGATGCGTGGAATGCAGGCCGAGCCGCCAATAGACGAGCAGCTGCAGCGTGTACGTCGGGTTCGGCGGCCAACGGCTCACCTTCAGATCCCACAGGCCGTCGGCGGTGAGCAGGTCCCCGTCTCCGGACGTGACCCGGTCCGTGTAGCCGCCGTCGAACGTGAACCCCTCCCACACGACCGGCCCCACCCGGTCCATGAACCTCAACGTGCGCGCCACCATGCGCCGCACGTTATACACCGTGGCCGGCCCCGGATCGATGACCCTGCCCGCCCGCCACCTCGCCGGGCCCCGACGCGACGCCGCGTCGAACCCGCACAGCAGGCACGCGGCCCGCACCGAACGGTCGGAGAACCCGTCCACCATGGCGAGCAGCCGTTCCGCATCCGCAGACCGGCCCACCAGACGCGCCCCCGCCAACGGCACCCGGAACGCATCCCGCGCCGGCACGCCCCGCGCCACACGGGACAGGTAATCCACCGCGAGGCCCGTCACGTCCGCCGGGACGTCCTCGAACGCATACAACGGCACCGGATCGGCCAGACGAACCTCGTCGAACAGGGACAACGGCAGATACCCATCCGGCGGCTGCGCCACCCGACGGATACGCGACGTGACCGCCATACGAGGCGCATGCGCCGCCTCATCCGCCTCACGCCGCGCGTCATCCGCCTCCATCTCCGAAGGCGAACGCATGTCGAAACCACAACCGTCCGGACCGATCACCATGCCACCCCGCTTCCGCACCATACACCCGGGAATGCGCGCGGGGATGGCGATAGCCGGGAATGACACCCCAGCATAAGGCGATGAATATGCTATACTTGAGGGTATCAAACTTATGGGTGAAAAGAAGGGAAGCGGAATGGTCGGGAACGGGGATTACATGCTGGCCGCGCTGAAGCGCTATTTCGGGTTCGACTCGTTCCGCCCGGGCCAGGAGGAGGCCGTCGGGGCGGTCATCTCGGGCCGCGACGTCATGGCCGTGATGCCCACCGGCGGCGGCAAGTCCGTGTGCTACCAGCTCCCCGCCGCCAGGCCCGGCACGTTCACCCTCGTCGTCACACCATTGAGGGCGCTCATGCGCGACCAGGTGCGGCACCTGCGATCACGCGGCATACCCGCCGCGCTCATCGACTCCGGCCTGGACGAGAAGGAACGCGCCGAGGTGTACGGGCGCGCCCTGTCCGGCGAACTGCGCATCCTCTACGTCGCACCCGAACGCCTGCACGCGCCCGACTTCGCCGACTTCAGCCACCGCATCCGCATCAGCCTGCTCGCCGTCGACGAGGCGCACTGCGTGCTGCACTGGGGATCGGACTTCCGACCCAGCTACATGCGCATCGGCGAATTCATCGACTCCCTGTCCCCGCGCCCCGTGACCATGGCGCTGACCGCCACCGCAAGCCGGACGCAGGCCGGGGAGATCCGCGAACTCCTGCACCTGGCCGACCCCGTGACGGTCACGACCGACGCGGACCGGCCGAACCTGCGCCTCACGGTGGTCCGCGCCAGGCCCGGCGAACGCCTCGAGGCCATGATCGCCTGGGCGAAACGGCACAAGGGCAGCGGCATAATCTACAAGGAGAACCGGAAAGGCTGCGAACGGCTCGCCGAGACACTGCGTTCCGAAGGCATCGACGCCATGGCGTTCCACGCCGAAATGAGGGACGCGGACAAGAAACGGGTGCAGGACGGGTTCCTCGCCGGCCATCCGCGCGTCATCTGCGCCACCAGCGCGTTCGGCATGGGCGTCGACAAGCCCGACGTCAGATGGGTCCTCAACGACGGGCCGTGCAAAAGCCTCGAAGCCTACTGGCAGGAGGCCGGCCGAGCCGGCCGGGACGGCAAGCCTGCCGACGCGGTCCTCTACTGGAGCCCCGGCGACTGGCGATGGCTGCGCCACGCCGCATGGGAGGCGAAAAGCCGCGCCGAGGAATCCGGCGACCCCTCACGCATCAGGGCCGCGCAGCTCATGGACTCCCGACTCGACGCCATGAGCGCATACTGCGAGACCCGCCGATGCCTGCGCCGGACCATCCTCGCCATGTTCGACCCGCCCGGCACCAGACGCGACGACTGCTCCAACTGCTCCAACTGCCAGGCTGACGGTAGGGAGATCGTGAAAAAACCGGCGTCGAACCCGTACCGCCGGCGGCGGACGGCACCGGAAACGGGGGAGGGACAGGGCGAGCCCATGGGCCGCGAATCGATCCGCATCGCCTGCCGGTACATCGCGAACATCCAACGCGAGCTCGGCCACGGCGTCAGACCGGGCGTGCTCGCCGCCGCCCTGCACGGATCCACCCGCCGCAGCGTCACCGAACAGGGACTCGAACTCATCGACGGGCACGGCGCGTTCTCCACGCGCAGCAGACCCGCAGTACGGAACATGATCGGCACCCTCGAGGCCATCCAGGCCATCGACACCCGCACCGGCCTCGTCGAACCCGGACCCCTGTTCGACATCTACCTGACAGGAGGCGACAGATGAGCGGCACCGGCAGGACCATACCCATCGGAGCGGCGGAACTACGCGCGATCAGGGAACGGGAAAGCGTCCTCGAACAGACCCTCGCACGGCTCACCGGCATCGATATGACGACCATCGAACGGATCGAGAAAGGCGAAACCCCGCTGACCACGCTCGAACCCGACCAGATCCGGCAATGGGCGAAGACCCTCGGCATCAACCCCGCCCGCCTCACCGGAGAGACGCCCCAAGAGGGAGAGGACGGGACCACCGTGATCCGGAGGATGCGCACGAAACGGGGATGGAGCTGCCCGCAGCTCGCCGAACACGCGAACGTGCCATACCGGAGCCTGCGCCAATACGACTCCGGGGAACGCGACACCGCGAACATGGCCGCCGGGATCCTCGCCCGCGTCGCCATCGCGCTCGACACCAGCATGGAAAAGCTCTCCGGCCGGCCCGAACCGGACCATGCCACGGACGACCCGCCCGCCGGATGGACCGGCACCCGCCTCGCCTGGCACCGGACGCGACAAGGGCTCAGCCAGGCCGAACTCGCCATCCGGGCCGGACAGACCACGCAGACCATCGGAGGCATCGAGACCCGCCGGTGGGCCACCGGCAGCAAACGCAGCCGCATCATCCTCGACCTCGCCGCCGGCCTCGGCATCCAGGCGCTCGACCTCATGGACCAAACACCGGAAGGAAAACCACGCATGAACGACCCCAAGCCCGCGAAAACGGAACATTCGGCCACGGCCGACGACCTCGTCTACCGCAACCACGTGAACGCGGCCATCGACCAGCTCAGACTCGCCCTCCGGACCGCCGACACCGGCGAACGGATCCGACTGCTCACCGGAGCCCTGGCCAATACCGGCAACGCCATCGGACAGCTCGCCCAATTCGACTCGGACGGCAGAGCGCGCCCGCCAAGGAAATGAACGGCGGACCGACGAAAACGGCTCGAGAGAAAACAAGGAGGCGGGGAGGACCGTTCCAACGGCCTTCCCCGCCTCCTTCATCCCATGGGGAGCGACCCCGTTCACGCCGGGCGGAGCGGGATGAACATCCTGCCCGATCGTTCGATGTGGCGGAACCCGTAATGCTCGTAGAAGCGCGTGGCCCTGTCCGAGGCCGGTTCCACGAGCAACGCCTTCGCGCCGACTATCTCCGCCGCGCCCATCGCCCGCATGGCGGCGTCCCTGAGCAGCTGGGCTCCCACGTGCATGGTCTGGTAGCGCATGTCCACGCCGAGCATGCCCAGAAGAATCGCCGGAATCGGATCCGGGCTGTTCCTCCTGAGCCAGCCATTGGCCTCGGCATGGCTGATACTGTACGCGCTCAACGTGTAGAACCCGGCCAGCGCGCCGTCACAGAACGTGGCATAGGCGACCGCCGTATGCTGCTTGCCCGCGTTCCGCAGCTGTCCGTGGAGCCAGTTGTTCACGATGGGAAGGCCGCAGTCGAAACCGTCGGCGTCGTCCTCGGCGGTCAGACGCCGCGGCGGGGTGAAATCGGTCATTTCCAGATCGGCTCGCTCTCGAGCAGCCGGACCATCTCCTCCGGCATGGGCTCGTCCAGTGCCCGGACGAACGAATCCCACGCCTCGTCGTCCAAATGGAGGACATGAGACTCCCGGATGTCCCGGTCGGCGGCGACGAGCAGGTTGGTCAACGCCCATTGAGAGGTGCTGAGCCCCTTGATTTCGGCCGCCTGGTCGAGGCGTTCCTTCTGTGATGGCGTGAGCCGCATCTCGAAGCGGCTGGCCTTGTTGGTGGTTTCCGTCATGCCATAATTGTACGGCGTTTGTACGTAAGTGTCAATCGTGGCCTGTCGGCGGATGCGGGCCTTGATTCCAAACCATGCAGTCGAATCATGGAAGTCAAATAACCCCTACGGTGTCCGTCACGCCTCGGGCTCCGCGTACGCGATCGCGACCGGCAGGCCCATGGCGTGCAGCCGGTCCGCGGCCAGGCGGGCCGCCGCGTTCTCGATCCGCCACATGCCCGCATCCCCGTCCGCCGGATGGGCCTTCGCCCACTGGGCCGCGTCCCGCCAGTACGCCAGCATGAGCGGCGCCGGCTCGACGCCGCGCTCCCGCGCCACGCGGGCCGCCGACGAGGCGATCTCCACCAGGCCGGCCGCCTTCGCGTCGGCCCGCCGCCACAGGCCCTCCACCAGGTCCCATGCCTCGCGCTTCGGCGGGTAGAAATACCTCGGGCTCTCCCAGTTGCGGACGGTGCGCGCGTCCACGCCCACGCGCTTGGCGACCCACTCCTGCGGCAGGCCCAGCAGCTCCCGCATCAGGCGGAAGTCCGCCTTCCCGCGCATCCGCGACAACGAACCGTCCATGATCCCTCCAGACCTCGATTTCCTACTATAGGAAACAATGATACCTGTTTTGGGAATCCCTGTCCAGTCGGATCCGGGTCGCCGCCGAAAACGGAGCTCGCCCCCGAAGGGCTCGCGGATCCGCCGCCGCGCCCCGC
>OCPX01002684.1_pt1 | contig 10688 bp, 8 predicted proteins | sample 1538771 | NCBI WGS metagenome assembly OCPX01 (sample SAMN04571725, study PRJEB22368) | human gut metagenome | biome: human gut; material: stool | host: Homo sapiens | place: Luxembourg | collected 2012-11-01 | reverse complement strand
AAAGTCCGCTCGGCATTTGAACCGGAGAAGAAGGAGGAGGGGAACAGACCGGCCGGGAAGTATGGAGCTTCGATGTAAAAGTAATGCTCGACCGGGCGACTTTTAAATCTTACGATTCTTCCGCAAACGTTGTAAACAATAAATTGAAACAGCGTTTTAAAGAAGTAAGAGAGCTTTACCATGGGAAAAAAGGAATCACCTATTTCGATGCCGATATAGAATTTGTCCCTTTCTTCGACGAAACTTGTGTATACGATTGTTCTTCTCAGGAAGTCCTGGATCATGCTGTGACCTATCGGGGCGATTATCCTTATCTTGTGATGTTCGACGGTAAAGTCGGTGATTTTTCCGATGAACGGGTACATAGCGATTGGACCGGCTGGGGGATCGAGGTCGTTTGCATTTCCGATAACAATAAAGGAGCACCTGACGGCGGGGCCACTACCTACGATATTTTATCCCCTTACAAAACTTCCGAATGCCTGGCCCATGAATTAGGGCATGCCCGCGGAGTTCCCGATATCTATGCGATGGAAGTGAAAACGAACCCGATCAGCGGGACCTTGTTCAGCCCGGTGACCTGTATGATGAATATTTGCTGGGGGGGAGATTCCTGGAGCGAATATGCACAATTACTGATCAACCGGAATAAAAATCTGGTGCGGGGACAAGAAGGATTCATTCCGTTGGAAGAACCCAAATATCCGAAGAACTTAGTGTTGAATATTACCCGGGACGGACAACCGGTGAAATATGCGACAGTCAATATCTACCGGGAGGAAATGTATAAAAACACTGTCGATGTTACTGCTTTTATGAAAAAAACACTGGGGACCGACGGCTTGTTGAGCTTATCACCGGTCACTCTGTTCAATGGTGCGGGAGGAGGGATCGGATATGGCGTCCTCTTGATCGAAGTCGTTGACGGAGAGAGCAAAACCTACCGTTATATTCCGGTTTATGAGGTTCAGATCGCTTATTTGAAAGGAGATACGGACCAATATACGATAGAAATAAAATGTGATTGAAGAGTAAGGGGTAAGTAACCTCTCTTATACATACAATTACTTATTACAAACCATTAAATGATGTCTTATGAAGAAAATGCTAAAAGTAAACATGTTGCGTTTGCTATTGGGGATGTCGACTCTGGTATTTTTTGGTATATCAGGTAGTTTTACAGCCTATGCCGGCGATACGCCGGCAGCGCCACAGCAACATAAACGGGTAGTGAAAGGAAGGGTTACCGATAAAAAGACCGGAGAACCCATTGTCGGAGCTACGGTATGGTTTAAGGAATCGACCAGCGGAACAGCAACGGATGCTGCCGGAAATTATTCGCTCAACCGCCCTCAGGGAAATGCAATCCTTTCGGTGTCTTTTATCGGATATAAAAGCCAGGAAGTGGTATTAGGAAAAGAAGATGTGATTAATTTCCAGTTGGAAGAAACCAGTGAAATGATCGAGGAAGCCGTTGTCGTCGGTTATGGATCTCAACGTAAAGAGAGTGTAATCGGAGCGATCACGACTGTCGGAGTGGCTGAACTGAAACAACCGACGGGACAGATCAGTAACAGTCTGGCGGGGCGTCTGGCCGGTGTGGTTGCTGTGCAGCGAAGCGGTGAACCCGGGCAAAGTTCCGAGTTCTGGATCCGGGGAATCAGTACTTTCGGTGCCAACAAAGACCCGTTGATCCTGGTCGATGGAGTGGAAAGAAGTCTCGACTTGCTGGACCCCGAAGATATCGAATCTTTTTCTATCCTGAAAGATGCTACGGCAACAGCCGTCTACGGAGTGCGGGGAGCGAACGGGGTGATCATCGTGAATACCCGGCGGGGAAAAGAGGGACGACCTGATATCAACGTGAAAGCACAGGTCGGTATCCTTACACCTACCAAAGTGCCCAAAATGGCGAACTCGGCTACCTGGGCCGAGATGTATAATGTAGCCCGTACTTCTCACGATAAGGCTCCTCTGTATACTCCTGAAGAAATTCAAAAATACAAAGATCACAGTGATCCCTATTTGTATCCCGATATCGATTGGTTGGATGCTTTAATGAAAAATCATACTACTCAACAACGGGTGAATCTGAATGTCACCGGTGGGGGGAGTATTGCCCGTTATTATATTTCAGGCGCTTTCTTTAACGAAAACGGTTTGTTTATCAGTGATCCCGAACATGAATGGGATTCCAGGATCAATTACAAACGCTATAATTTCACTTCTAATGTGGATGTAAACCTTCATCCCACTACGATTCTGAAACTGAATATCGGTGGAAGTATGGAGACCAAACATCAGCCATACAACAGTATTAGCTCGATATTTAACGATGCGATGAATACTTCTCCGAACGTGATGCCTTTATTTTATCCCGATCGGGATGAGGATGGGGCTGTTCGTTATGCCGAATACGGGGAGGCAGTTCCGAATCCTTATAATACTTTGACTCAGGCAGGGTATAACGATAACTGGTGGACTAAGATAAACGCCATGATAGCTCTGGAACAGGATTTTTCGAAATTGGTGACCGAAGGGTTGAAGGCTGAAATTAAATTTTCATTCGATGCCAATTCCTGGAATCAGATTTTGCGGGGAGGTTCGCCTCATACCTGGTACGCCCGGATGAGAGATGATGATAATAATTTGGTATACGAGGAAAAGTCGTTAGGTTCAAATACGTTAAGCTATACTTCTTATGCGAATGGAGAACGCGCTTTATATTTGGAAGGACGTATCAACTACGACCGGCTGTTCGGGAAACATCGGGTTGGAGCACTCTTTTTATACAACCAGCGGAATTATCAGGTAGCTGCCGGTTCTTCTATCGACGCTTTGCCTTACCGGGATCAGGGGCTTGCCGGACGAGTGACTTATTCTTACGACGACCGGTATTTTATCGAAGGAAATTTCGGGTATAACGGATCGGAGAACTTTGCCAGCGGTAATCGTTTCGGTTTCTTTCCGGCAGGTGCTATCGGCTGGATTGTTTCGAATGAAAAATTCATGGGTGGTGTAACCCATATCATCGATATGTTGAAATTGAAAGCTTCTATCGGTCAGAGTGGTAACGACGAAATCGGAGGAGGACGGCGTTTCGTGTATTTGCCTACGATTGTCGGAGCTTACGGAACGTATTGGGGTACTTCCCATACCTATACCGGAGGTACTGCTGTCGGAGAGTATGCCAATGAGGATGTGTCGTGGGAAGTATCTACCAAAACAAATGTCGGTTTTGAATTGTCTTTATTCAATGCTTTACGTTTACAGGCCGATTATTTTTACGAAAGACGGAAAGGTATTTTTGTTCAACGGCAGTCGTTACCCGATTATGTCGGGGTATCTACCATGCCGTGGTCCAATGTCGGAAAGATGCAGAATCAGGGAATCGATGCAACGCTCGAATTCGATAAAAGTTTCGGTGAGTTTTTCTTGTCGGCCCGGGGAACCTTTACGTATGCCCGCAACAAACAAATCGATAACGATCAACCCGATTATATCGATAAATACCGGAACCGGAACGGACAAAAATATGGCCAGCAATTCGGTCTCATAGCACTCGGATTGTTTAAAGATGAAACGGAGATTGCCAATAGCCCTTCCCAGTTCGGTACTTCCTACCTCAAACCCGGAGACATCAAATATAAAGATATCAATGGAGACGGCGTAATCGACGATGCCGACGAAGTGCCTATCGGTTATTCCGATGTACCGGAAATTGTATACGGTATGGGAGTAAGTATGAATTACAAAGGATTCGATTTATCGTTGTTTTTCCAGGGGGTGGCCCGGACGACTTTTTTCCTGGGAGATGCCTATTTCCCGTTCAATTATCCGAATATCGGACGGACAGGTTTTCTGGATGATTTGAAAGATAAATATTTCGATCCGGCCAAACAGAATTTCGATGCAGAAATCCCTCTCTTGTATGATGAAGGATGGCATGGGAGCAACTATAAAAATTCCACCTGGTGGCAACGCAGCGGAGCTTTCCTGCGTTTGAAAACTGCTGAACTCGGGTATACTTTACCGAAATCGGTGACTCAAAAATTGCGTTTGAAAACAGTGCGTTTCTTCGTTTCCGGTACGAATCTCCTCACTTTTGCCAAGGATGTGAAACTCTGGGATCCGGAAATCAATTCAACGGACGGACGTGGTTATCCTTTGATGCGTACCGCTAATTTCGGCGTGAACATTAACTTCTAACCTAAAACATGAAGATTATGAAATCAAAAATACTTTTTTATATCGCTGTCGGTTTGGCTTTTCTGACTGTTTCGTGTGATTCGTACCTGGATAAAGAGCCCGACGATATGCAAACGATCGAGGGGGTATTCGCTAAACGTAGCACTACCGAGCAATATCTGGCCAATGCTTATGCTTACTTGCCGGAACAGTATGATGCGGTATGTATCGTTCCGCCGATGTATGGCTGGCCTTTTGTACCTGCCAGCGATGAGGCGGAATGGGGTGCTGTTCGGGTGTATGCTTTTATGCAGAACGGTACTTTGTCGGCCTCCAATCCTTCTCTTAACTTCTGGACTCCTCTTTATCGCGGAATCCGGGAAACCAATGTATTCCTCGAACATGTGGGAGAATGTAAAGAATTGGAAGATGGCGAACTGGAAGCCTGGACTGCCGAAGCCAGATATATCAATGTGATGTGTCATTATTGGTTGGCTATGATTTATGGACCTATCGTGTTGGTGAAAAATGAGATTATCGATGTAAATTCCACGATTTATCGGGAAAGAGACTCCTGGGAAGATTGTGTGAAGTGGATTTGTGATGAGTTGGAAGCTGTGGCTTACGAGTTGCCACCGACTCAGGGAGATACTTACAAAGGTAAACCGACCCGTGGTGCTGCCCTGGCCTATCGTTCCCGTTTATTACTTTATACGGCAAGTCCCTTATTTAACGGTAATGCTTATTTTTCATCGGTAAAGAAAAAAGACGGAACGGCTTTATTCCCGACAACCAAAGATCCGGAAAAATGGAGAGTGGCTGCCAATGCTGCCAAGAACTTCATCGATATGTGTGAAGACGGTTCCCTGCCTCATCAGCTGTTGACCGGTTCGGATGAAGAGAATGCAAAAGGGAAAACCTACAAAAGAGTATTTATCGAGGCTTGGAACAGTGAATTGATCGATGCCGAATTTCCCGGAGCAAACAATACGTATTACGTTTATTTACTGGAACAAGGACCTGCTCCGAACGGAGATCGTTTCCTGAATGGGCATGCCACCAATTGTGCCACTCAGTTCCAGGTAGACGCTTATGCCATGGAAAACGGGCGTTATCCGATTACCGGCTATAACAACGACGGTTCGCCGGTGATCGACGAGGAATCCGGTTATACAGAATCCGGCTTTTCCACTTTTACCGTACCTACTTTTGATTTGGACTACAAAGGTTTTACCAGCGAGATGTTCAATATGTATAAAAACCGGGAACCCCGTTTTTATGCCAGTATATTCTATAACGAAGGGGTATGGCCGAATACGGTAACCGATAAACCGGTGTATATCAATAAATACGGAACCGACGGCAGTAATAGTTCGGACTATAACCGTACCGGGTATTTGATTACTAAATTCGTTCATCCGGGATCGACCCTGAATCCCTACAATCTGAATTTTGAACGGAGTTGGTCGAATTTCCGCTATGCCGAGATTTTACTGAATTATGTGGAAGCAAAGATTGAGCTGGGTGAGTTGGACGACGAGGTATTGGGCTATTGGAATGCCGTGCGTAACCGGGGTGGTGTGCCGGATATCGAGACCGTATATCCGGATGTAAAAAGCGACCAGAATCTGGCACGTGACCTGATCCATCGGGAACGTCAGGTGGAATTTGCTTTCGAAAATATCCGCTGGTTCGATGCTAATCGCTGGAAGATTACAACGGAGACCAATCATGGGAAAACCTACGGTATGAATGTAAACATATCTTCTAAGAATGCTTTGCGTTCCGAATATTATCAGCGTACGGCTTTCGAAACCCGTGTTTTCCTCGAAAGACAGTATTTACAGCCGATTCCACAGACTGCTATTATGAAGAATCCGGATCTGAAACAGAATCTCGGTTGGTAATGTTTAACCTCTAAACGAAAAAAGATGAAAATCAAATATTTAATTCTTTGTTTTGTCGCTTCTTTATTGGCTTCGTGCGGAGAAATCGACGAGTCGAATCTGAAGCTCTATCCTTCCAAACTTTATCTGGGAGTGAGTGGTTACAACCTGCAAGAAATATACGATCTGGGCGAAGAATCTTTGGTATGGGATGTATATGTGGATAAGAGCGGTTATTACGATAATGCCGCCGAAGTAGAATTGTCGTATGATCCGACAGTACTGACCGATTATCAGGAGCTGACTCAGGAGGGACTGGATTTCGAAGTATTACCTGAGCATGTCGGTACTTTGGGGCAAAAACGCCTGAGTCTGGCTGCCGACGCCACCTTGGGAGGTACACAACTGACTTTCGATATGACTACTCTTCGAACACTGATTCCGAAAGATGAAGAAGTGAAGTACGTTTATCCGGTACGGATCAAGAGCCTGACCGAGGGGGTAGAGGTCAATACCGATAAAGATTACCTGTTGCTGGCGATCCAGCTGAATACACCTCAGGCAAATTTGCGCGGAAGAGGGAGTTTGATAGAGGTAAGCTGTGATCCGTGGCGGAATGTCAATATGGATAAAGTCACTGTTCCTTTGGTCATAGACTTGCCTTTCGAGAATAAAGATATGGAGCTGACCTTTACCTATGAAGCCGACCCGGATGCCCTTGAAGCCTATAACCAACAATACAAAACTTCTTTTGAACTTTTAACGGGAGATTATACGACTCCGGAATTGAAAATTAAGGCAGGAGAAGTGAGTGCTACAGCCGAGATCGAGGTGAATCCGGCTACTTTGCAATATGATCCTGATGTAGTCAAGGCCTATATGTTGCCGATTCGTATTACCGGGTGTGACAATCCTACTGTAAAAATACAGGAGAATGCTGTAACTTATGCTGTAGTCCAGATGAGAACCCAATGGACCGGTACGTGGACTGTAACGATGTTAGAGAAGGAAGCCAATATGGGAGCTAATGTAGGATGGACAGGTAATGTCAAATTATATTCGAAGAGAGCTGTATTGGCTAATCCTGGTATCGGTGATCAGGTATTTCAGGATGCGGCTGCTGCGACTACCGATGATGAAGCTATTTTCTTTCCGACTTGGGGCGGAACAGGTTATGAGCAGTGTTCTTCTATTGTTAAGATTACCGATGAAGATTACGATGCTTCAGGGAAGAAGAAAATTGAAATAATAAAAGGAAATGCGGGTGCCTATTGGTGGGATTTTGGAGAACAGACCTTTAATAATAGTTGGTATGACCCTGTAAATAACATTATTCATCTTGAATATGATGGGAAACAGGGCTGGGGAGATACCCGCTATTATATCCATCGCGAGTACTCCAATCCGCAGTTTGATGGTGTTTAGTAAGTATGATGCAGATGGTCTCTTGGGGATCATCTGCTCAAAAAATACTTGGAGTATCCCGAAAAGCCAATAGAAGTGAGTAGGACATTTTAAAATTTTGAGTCATGAAAAAATGGATATTTATTACAACTTGTACCGTTGTGGTTTTATTGTCGACAGTGAATGTTTATCGTGTTTTAGGAGATTGGAATACACCTTTCCTCAGTATGTTAAAACTGGAACAATTGGCTTATGGTGAAGGGGGAAATGCGGGAGGAGAAGGAGGTGGAAGTGTAAATGATTGCGATATTTTTATATATAATAGAGGATATATGGAAGCTTGGGGTTTCTATGAAATATCATCAAATATTGATGCAGGTGCTTATATAACTTTGCCTGGAGGAAGGAGAATACGTCTAGGTATAGATGTAAGAGGAGGAACGACTATACGTTATCCTTTCTGTGAGGATTCTGAAAAGAATTGTTGTCTGAAATCACATGTGAATGGTCCTATATCTTATTTATAAGTATAGAATATTTGAAATGTTTTATTTATTGAAGGTCAGATAATTAAAATGAAAAAGAATACTCTGTTCTCATGGTACTTTACAGTGATTATTTTTTTACTGTTTCTTAGCTGTAAAGATAAAATAAAGGAAAATAATCAACCTTTGGGAGAGGTTACTATCATCCATTTGGATAGTTTAATGGAGGCTAATTTGCTATTATCGAATCATTGTTTCGATTCTTTGCGGAATTTTTCTTTTGATGGTGTTTGCTTACTCTCGCTGATGGTTGTCCCGACAGTTTACGGACCATAAAATTGGAAACTTCATCCGAATGTTTGTTGGGTGCTTTAAAGAAAATTGAGTTTGCAGATTCTTTGATTTTTATAAGTGATTATAACGAACATTTATATGTTTTCGATATGAATGGACGTTTTCTGAACCGAATAGGTGAAATAGGAAGAGATCCAAATCAAGTTAGTGCCATAACTAGTTTTTACGTAGATAAAAATAATAAAGTAGTAGGTGTGTATGATGGCTTTAGGCGTTGTATACACCGCTACTCCTATTTGGGTATCAAATATGATAAGATTACTTGTGGGGAACAGATAGAAAGCGGTAGTATTACCGATGTAAATGTCATTGCTAATCGGGAATTATTGTTGACATTGTCGTGTGGCATTGACGATTTATACAATTATGCTATATTATCGGCTGACGACGGTTCACTGAAAGCATATATTCTTCCTTATCAAGTAAAATATACGGAAAATTCCACTCGGGGTAATCTTTCGTGTTTTGCTCGTCCGGGTGAAAAACTTTGGCTGACGGCTTTGCTATCAGACACGATATATGAATATGCCGATGGAAAAATAATACCGAAGTTTGTGGTTAAGTCCAGTCTTGCAACCATCGATGCCGAAGTTTTTGTTGACAGGAAAGAATGGATTTCTCCTGCTCATGCTATGGCTTTTTTGCGGGATAACGGTTATTCTAAGGGGCAAACTGGGATATGGGCCAATGACCGGTATTTATATTTTGATATGTTTTGTAGAGGCAGTTGGTATAGTATTTATTATGATTATCTGAATCACAAAGGATATAAATCGAAACAGTATTCCCGTGGTAATGTTTTAATGCCCGGTAGATTTCTGACAACCACTTCGGATGCTTTTGTGAGTTATGTTACAGCTTATGATTTTATTCATCAGCCGGAGGGTTGTATCGATGTCGACCGCCCCTTGTGGCGGGATTTGAGAGAACGGACGATGGAGGACGATAATCCGATATTGCTGTTGTATTATATTCGTAAATAAAATATAGAACCGATGAGGATAATATTATTCTTACTGCTATCTGCTGTTATCATGGTGAATTGTTCTTCGCCTGCTCGTTCTATTGAAGAAGTGGTTGCTATGGACAAAGAAATCCATTTAGGGATAATTACCTATACAGATTATTTTCCCTTTTTTATACAATATAAAAATATCGGTGAAAAAGATTTACTGATAGAGAATATAGATACCGGTTGTGGTTGTATCATCAATGAGACTTTTTTCCAGTCGGTGGTACCAGGTGATTCTGCATATATTAATTTGGCTTTTAAACCGCAAAGTGGGGGGTATGTCGAAAGACGGATGGCAATCTATTTTCAAGGGTATGATAATCCTTTGGATATAACGGTAAAAGCATTTGCAGTGGATTCTCTCAGGTGAGAGAGGGCTTATTGTAATAGTTACTGTTTTATACCGCTATAGATAGATCGGATGTAAAAGGATGTTGAAGCTTTAGCCGATGGAGAGGAGGAGTGACAGGAGCTACTGGATTCTGGAATGTTGGAAGGGTACTCCCTGCATTTCTTAGAAGGGAATAGTTGATGAATCGGATGTCAGGAAATAGAATGACTCATTTCCTGACATCCATAAAATGAAATATGGTGATGTTTAGATTACTAAAATTATTGTTATTATTTTCTTGCTTTGTTGTCTCCTGTCGTTCAAAAAATAAAGTCGAACAACAACTGATTGAAGGTTGTGATAGATTGCAGCGTGTTGATAACCTTTATACTACAATTGACCTGGAAAATGCAGAAGAACGTGCCTATACTGATTTTATCGATAGTATTCGTTACATACCCTTGGGAGATGAATGTGGAGTAATGGGAAATATTGCCAATATTATTACTTATAAGGGACGTTTTTATATTCAGGAAGACCGATTTGATCGGGTTTTTATTTATGACGATGCTGGTAGATGTTTAAAAAAGATAGATAATAAAGGACGTGGTCCGGGCGAATATTTAAGAATAGAATCTATAGATATAAATATGGAAAAAGAGGAACTGATGCTCGTTGATGGTATGTCGGATAAACTTCTTTTTTATGATTTAGATGGTAATTTTAAATATTTGCGTCGTTTAGGTAAAATTCAGGCTGGTAATTCATTATGGTTACATGATAGCACATTTTTGCATTTAATGGCTCCTTATCATAATGTGGGAAATGAAGAACTACATGGATATGCTTTATTATTGTCTAAAGGAGACCAGACCTTTTATAAAGGTTTTCGTTATATTCCCTTTCAAGAGGGTAATAGAGGAGGAGGGGAGATTTTAAAAGGATGTAATCGTGTTTATTATTATCCTGTATATTCAGATACTATTTATCAGATAACTACCGACTCTACTTATATTCCAATATATAAT